>Ga0114998_10000817_pt1 | contig 23496 bp, 9 predicted proteins | sample ArcticOcean_MG_C_5_FD_87044 | JGI IMG/M metagenome (GOLD analysis project Ga0114998, IMG submission 87044) | Marine microbial communities from western Arctic Ocean - ArcticOcean_MG_CB4_138 | ecosystem: Environmental > Aquatic > Marine > Oceanic | place: Arctic Ocean: Canada Basin | collected... | reverse complement strand
TAGTACGTAACGATAGATAAGTATCGTTACTTATTGTAAAGCGATCTAGTGGAAGTGAAGAAACTTCTTCCTTATTCCACTGATCTGGTTTTGAACAAATGTTTGACCGGCGGAACTCAAACACGAACTACTTACGTGATAAGTAGAAGAGAAACTTAAAGAGAGACCGTGGGAGGGAAGATATCTAGCGCCATGTTCGTGTTTTGTTTGTTCGTATTAAAACGTGTTCGATTGGGTCGTGTTTGAGGTTTGAGAGTTGTTTGGTTTCTCTATATCATACATCTTAAACTTGAAAACTTCCATACTTGCTGATGGAAACGATTTGAGAGAGAGAGAGAAGAGAGACATAGATTTGACGCGCGCTTATTGATAATAATACATAATGACCAACTAATGTCTTCTAATCTCAGTAGTATGAGTAGTATTACGAATACTTACGTAGCCAAATTATTAGTGAGAAGAAGAAGAAGAAGAAGAAGAGGAAGAAGAAGTTCTAGTAGTTCTGCACGAAACGATACAGTTGCATCATCAGATATAGATTCGTACGACGGATTTGTATCTAAAATAACGAAACCGCGCGTAGATTTCGGAACATCGATACACAGAAAACTGCACAGAATCGCACTGAAACATACGGCGTATGAATACCAATGGCGAGCGTTTTGCGCGAGAGCGAAGTATGATGCGAAGAACGTCATTGATGATGACGCGGAGACGTTTTTGAGTGGGTTTCATTTTAAGTTGGAGGACGGGATTACGAGATTTGATTCTGACGTAAAAACTGGGAAAGCGGAGAAAGCGTGGGACGTAGGGAGCGCGATGCACCCGACGATTGGATTGATGGCGATTTCTGCGGCGTGGAAGAGTGCGTGTGAGGAGTGTTTAGGGAGATCGTGGTTGTTCTAGGTTTAGTTTTTGAGCGCGAGATTCTTCACGGGTCCAAAATGGTCTCTTGCCGCTCTCTCTTGAGATGGTCGTCCAGTCGTCCCAACTGTACGGAATGGCCATTTTTCACTAAAAACGCATACTAACTCACTTAAAAAGTAAACGTAGAAGCACACTTTGATTTTTTCATCACAGGTTGAGATCGGTCGTTTCCACTGCACGGAATGGCCATTTATACTCGCCACACTCACTACATGTTGCGTCTAGTATTATTTGGGTCGACTTGGTCAGTAGAACGTATTCTCACAATTTTTCGCTAAAACGCAGAAACGCGTACGTTTTTTATCGCGCCACTAAAAAAGCTACTATTACGTTAAAACGCTCTTAAAGTTGTTTCTCTACATCTTCGAATTAATTAGTTTTGCGCGCTCCTTTCAAACCCCGTCCTTTTCCTCTTCGCGAGACTTTCGTCTTTCGCGACGAAACCGACGTTTGCGAGAAGCGCGCCAACCGTACTAATAACTCGCTCTCGCTCACAAAAAAGAATTTCTTGAGATGGCCTCTCCACTGTACGGAATGGCCATTTTTCGCTAAAAACGCATACTAACTCACTTATTTTTCACGCTTGCACAAACCTCCTCCCGTCTTCTAAAGCCGCATTATATTTTCAAAAAGAAGTAAACGAGGAGTATTTAAATACACAAAACGACGTTTGAAGGAGCCGCGGAACACGCGAGCTCGCTCGAATTTCAAAACGAAACTTTCACTTCACTCTCTCTGCGTAATCGATTAAAAGATTTAAAAACGCTCTTATTAAGAAGAGTTCCAATTCTCTTCGAGATCGAAAAACGGCACGTTTATTAATACTTTCCGCGCATAGTATTTAAATAGAACATAAAAATCGATCTGGAGAACGTAAAAGAATGTTCGTCCAAGCGGTTGAAGACGATGCGAACTTGACTGAGTACGAACGCGAGCGCTTGAAGAAGATCGCGAGAAATCAAGCTCTGATTGCGCAGCTGGAGTTGAAGACTCTTTCCAGGCAAATGGAACCGAGCAAGAAGGAGAAGGCGCACGCGAAAGTGAAGGAGAACAAACCGCGCGGGCCGTTGCGGTTCTCTAGCAGGGCGGATAAGTTGAAGAAGAAGGAGCGGTTGTTGGCATGGAAAGGGTTACGCGTTGGTACTTTGAGGACGCACGCGGCGTACGCGGAGCCGGCGCAGACAGACGTTATCGCGATTGGGAGGTTACCGAGCGCGACGTCGGTTGGTATCGGCGGCGGCGGCGACGACGGTGACGGTACTGCGAAGAATGAGAAGGAGAAGAAGGAGGTGAATGCGTGCGGTGATGATGATGAAGAAGACGATGATTCTAATTTTAATAATCGCGCGGTTTCGTACGATTCGCAGGCGTTAGTAGGACAGCATATGTTAAAGTCCGAAACGGGGGAATCCATGCTGATGAGCGATTATCTTACGCTTAGATATACGCAAGCGCAGAAAAGCCACGGGAAATCAAAGAAAGGTAATAATAATAATAATAATAATAATAACGACGAAAAGATTAAGAAAGGGAGGCCGAAGAAGGAAGATGAGCAACACTGGCCAACGAAAGCGCCGCCGATTTATCACATGGTGAAGAAAGCCGAAGTACCGAGAAGGTATTTCGCCGAAGGTGAGTGTTTCGAAGAGCCGTACGCGTGTTGGGTCGATGAATTCGGGAAACATCACATATCTTGGGGATTCGAAAATGCTAATCAAAAGTTTAGAAAGTCCGTGCAAACGAATCCGGAAGGTTGCGATACGCCGAACGAAGCGGCGTTGATAATTTTGGAGGAAATACAACGCAGGAAGTTTGATGAATGGGAAGCGGCGCGCGCGGAGACTTTGCAGACTATAATCGCGCAGAGAATTGCACAAGGTCAAGAAACTGAAGACAAAATGAAAGGCTTGGCGTATTATCCAGACGGTAAGGATAAGTTGCCAATGATATCGTTGCCATTATTGACGTCGAGCGGAAGGAAGAGTCATAAATCAAAAGCGTATCAAATAGAAAGACAGCGAAAGTTAGCTCTATTAAATGCCGAAAAAAGTAGTCGAATAATATATTCAAATTCAGAGGAAGGAAAGAAAATAATGGAAGGAATGGAAGGAAAAAAAATGAAGTTTGCAGCGCATGGGTACGAACTCACGGATCAGCAGTACGCGGGCGTTTTAGAATGCTCTTCTTGCGGGAAATCGTATAAAGATACGGCAAAAATGCGAAAAGGGCAAATGTGCACTATGGACCATCTTTGCACCGCTTGCGGTTTGTTTTACGCCGCGTTTGGGAGAAAGCGACCGGTTGGTATTAAGCAATTTGAAGAAATTCCAGTTAAGATTTTGAACGAGAAACGGGAAACGTTCCAGAAACAAGCAGCCGAAGACGCAAAGAAAAAGATCGAAGGAGTGCAACAAAATCAAAATCAACAAAAAGAAATAATAGATAATACTAATACTAATACTAATACTAATAATAGCGGCGGAGGCGATGTCAGTATTGGCGGCGCCGATATAGCTCCTCAGCAGAAGCCAAAGTTGGTATTTAAGCTCAAGTCTTTGACCGCGCCGATGTCGGCGCCGACGATATCGGCAGGAGAAGGAGAGGCAACAGCAGCTTCTCCTGTAGCTGCAGCAATTATTATTACTGCTACTACTACTGCTACTACTACTGCTACTGCTATTGGCCCGAGCGTTGACCAGGGGACAAAAAACACCGCCGCTGCCGTTGAAGAAGCGCCAGCAAAAGAAATTGAAAATCACCTAGTATCAGCACACGCGGCACCACCACAAGCAATAAACGACAACAAGCCGTCGCTCAAAATAGTCATGCATCGTTCGCAACCGGCTCTGACGAGCGAAGTTACCAAGCAAGAGAACGATACCATCGTTACTAAAACCGACGAGGAAGACAAAAAAAAAGAAGACGAGGACAAAAAAGAAGACGAAGAGAAGAAAGACGGAGAAGAAAAAGAACCCGAGTTTGATTGGAAAAACGTCAATTACGTCGGTTTAAATAAATGTGGAGAATTAGCCGAGCACATCAAAAAAGCTCTTCCTAATATGGGCGACATGACGAAGCTCGTCACACTCGTTGGCGCTGGATTGATGACGCATGAAATGGTCCTCGAAGGCATCCTCCCCGATGAAGACGCTATTGCTAATATTAAACCTTGGGCAGCACAGTTAAATCCTACGAAACTTCCTATGCATTATTTGGACTCGTCCAGACCGTCACAATCGAGATCACCTCCGCTTAGAGTAAACCCGGACGTCGGATCTGAGGCTTTAATGGTCGCGGCGAACATCGTCCACTTGGATCCAAGAATGCGTTGTCCGACGCGTTTACAAAAGTACGAGCCGAAAGATATTGACGGTGAGATGATTTTCGGATATGGCCAGACGCACGTGCAAGATTCATTGTTGGCCTTTCGCGAACGCGACGAGGAATGGCAAGCGCAAATACCGGAAAATAACGAGATGGAAGAGGACGATATCGAACAAATCCGTGAGTATAAATTAGCTTTAGAACGAGACGCAAAGTACGATGAAGAAATTGATCAACAACTTTATCATCAAGGCGTCCATGCCATAGTTTCGCGATTAGAAAAGGCTAAAGAAAAACTCTTGCGCGATACCGCTCGCGCGAGAGAACGAAATCGACGCATCAAAGAGCACGACGATGAGAAGAAACGCTTGCGAATGCAAATGGCGCTCCAACCAGTGAAATTTATGAGTCCAAAAGAACGCGAACATTACATGCGAGAGAAGAAGTTTGGAAAATCGTTTCCAGAAGTATTTAGGGTATCGAACGAGAAAGCGCATGAGCCTGTAGAAATTGCAATCGGTTGCGGAAAGATGCGCGGTGCGTTATTACCAATGGGTCGGCCGAAAATCGATTTGACGTGCAGGATTGATATCGACCAATACGGAGAGATTGGTCGGGCAGAGGGGCGTACTCTAAACACTGGATCTAACTTGGTATCACCGACGGATTTTGAAAAACGCTCAGGCTCGAAGCAGAAGAAATGGAAGAGCGGAATACGTTGTATTTTAGCAGGCGATGTGCAAGGCGAATCCATCGGTGATTATTTAAAGCGAGCCGCGAAAGAATTCGGGGGCGAAGAAATCGTCGGCAGACGTATTGCTATATATAGTACATCTGATGATAGTTATCATCTCGGATATATCATGAGCTTTACGGAGAATAAATGCGAGCATGTCGTCGAGTACGACAGTGGAACAAAAGAATCGTTGTTTCTTTGCTTGATGCGTCTAAAATGGGTTCCGCAGGATACGCCTAAATTTTCTGACGACATCGAAGCGAAGGGAGACGTGAAAGAAGAAGGCAACATAGCGAGAACTTTCCCAAGAAGCTGCGACAGAAGTGGATTTCGATTGCATAACCAAGCCATTAAAACAGAATACTTGGAAGAAGTTAAAAACGAAGCTGAGACGGAGAAAGAAAATGTCGTCGTTGAGAAGATTGAAGTAGAAGAAGATGCTGAAGAATTGAGTGACTTTGAGCTCGTATTGAAACTCGGAAAACCGGCTGGCGCGCCGGGAAAGCCAGAGGCAAAGTATCCCGTTTCCATCGGTCCGTTTGAAGTGTACACGAATAACGAGAACGGCGTTCTCAAACACCATCCAATGCGTATGTCTGAACGCCGAAAATGCTTTGAAATTTTAGGAATCATCCGCGATGTGGAAGCCCCGAGAGGTATCGGACGCGGCGGCGTAGGCCAAAAGCGCAAACTCGTCGAAATGTTTGAAAATCTTCCAGATAAAAGAGATTTCCCAGAGTATTTCAAAATCATTCGGTACCCGATTGATTTAGCAACGATCGAGATTTCATTAAAATCTGGTGTTTACGCTTCTCCGTGGTGGTTTTTCGTTGCCATGGAGCTCGCGTTCTCGAACGTGCAGAGGTACAACGATCCGGCGAGTCAAATCCACTTAGACGCAAAAGTTTTAAGAGAAACTATGACGTTGGCAGCTAAAGAGCTTTTTCCAGGTACGGAACTTCCGATTTCAAGCGTCGATATATACGACGATGTTGAAGAACCATTGGAGTATAGGGAGACGCGCACATCATCCTCTTTGTATGAAATTAACGACGAGGAGAATCCGTTTCCGGAGGAGAACTATCGCGACCACAGGGATTTTTTATCGAAGAGCGGAAGTTTATATCAGCCACCTGCGCAAGTTAGTCCAAAAGCTATTCAAGAAGAAATTGAGCGCGAAAAAGAAGCCGCCAAAGAAGCTGCCGAACATGCAGGAATGTCGCCAGTGGAAGAGCCAATGGATCACGATTTAGGCGAGCAGACAACGAGAAAGAAACAACGCGGCAGAAAAAGAGTCAAATATGAAAACGCGCCGATGGAAATTCCTTCATTGAGACGTAGGTCGTACAAAAAGCAAAAGAAAATGGCCGATTTCGGACCGGATTCCGACGGTGAAGATGAGTACAGCAGCAGCGAGTCCGGTTCCGATTTCATTCATAAAAACAAGCCGAACTTTACTGCGGCGGGGAAAAGGCGCGGTCGTCCTCGCAAAGACGAACAAAGAGATACTCTCACGGTTGCGATTAGAATTTTAGAAAAGCACAAGCAGCTCACAACGAATGACTTTATTCAAAAGATTGAAGCTAAAGGTGCTGGGAACGAATTTAAAACCAAGAGTCGGCAAGCTGCAGCGTTTACGGTGTACATGCGCAATAGATTGGACATTTTCGCCGATCACGGCGGCAGCGGCGTTTGGTCGTTGGCAAATCCCGAAAGAGCGAAGAGAGCAAAGATTGAGATTCGACAAATGCCAGATCGCGCGGCGCGACATAATCTAGACGGCGCACTTCTATCCGACGAAGAAGAACTTTTTGACGACGATGACGAAGACGACGACAGCGACGATGAACATTTTAACGGCGGCATAAGAAAAAACGACGACGACGACGTGATCAAGAAAGGTTTGAAAAACGGCGACGGGACAATGACGCGAAAAGCAATAGACATTTGTCACTCAATCCTCCGAGCAATGCGAACATCTGTTGAATCCGAGACTGGGCGTTTACACAGCGAGTTCTTTGAGATCTTGCCTACGCGTAAACAGCTTCCAGAATACTATCGCGCGATTGCGAATCCGATAGATTTGCAAAGCATCACGAAATGTTTAAAAGAAGACGGATACCAATCGATTTGGGCGTTTCTCATCGCAATCGAACTGTGCTTATCGAACGCACAAAGTTTCAACGAAGATGATTCGAAATTGTACGCCGACGCCGACGATTTGCGCGCCGTCGCGAACAAGACCGTAAAATCGCTCGTTCCCGGCCATCCAACGCCAGTTCGCGACCAATGTTACGATAAAGAAAGCGTGCGCGAACCGAAATGGGAGCTCATCGTTCGACCAAAAGTAAAGTTTACTTTGAAACAACAACAACAACAACAAAAAGTGACGTTCACGATGAAACAAAAATCTCCCGCCGCAGCCGCCGCTGTTGTCGCCGAAGAAGAAGAAGAAGAAGAAGAAGAAGAAGAAGAAGAAGAAGAAAAAGACGTCGCTTGCAAAGTCTGCGAAGCGTGTACTAAAAACGAGTCCTGCTATCGCTCGCTCGCGACTAAACTCGCCTCAGAAAACCCGAAATCAGACGCCTTCGCGTTAGCGTCAAAATTCAACGAAGCAATTGGCACGAAAATCGAAGTCTTCTGGTTGGGCGACGACGCTTGGTACCCAGCGATCATCGAATCCTTCGACGCAATTGCTTGCGCGCATACTATCCGATACACGCAGCCGCTCGAGGACGACAAAGAAGAAGATATGACCGAACAAATCAAGCTCTTCGATTCGTCGTCCTGGGAAGACGGTACCGATATCAGAATCATTTCTTCGTCGTAACTATTATTGCGTTTTGTGCAGAGGAATATTTCTGCTTCAAAAGTTCCTGGAAATGAACAAACTCGAATTATCTCGTTCGGTTACGAGAAGCAAAAAAGAATCACGATTGGAGTTCAAGGCATAGCTCAAATAGGGCACAGCATATATCAAACGCAATCCGCCAACGGTCAAGTATTCGCGCGTCGAGAATAAACGTCTCGTGGATGCGCACGCGCGCGCGCGTACTAGCGCTTGCTCTCGCGTTCACTCGCACGATCTTAAAATACTTTCCGCGAGGAAACGGCCCCGCGCCAGCCGCGCACTGAAACGGACCGAAATCGATTCGCTTCGAACTACTTTAATCGAGCAAAAATGTCCTCGCTTTCGTCAGACGCGTCGTCGTTAACGCGTAAATACTCTCCCCACTCTTTCGATACATATCATCACCATACGCACACAAAACGAACTACTTTCTCTAAACTCAAAATGCTTCGCTGCCCTGTTACGCTCTTCTTCGATTGAAACGCGCGCTTTAGTACATTTTCGAGCGCATCTACTGTTCCCCTTTCGCTCTCGAACTAAAAATATTTTCGTAACGAGTACTTACTACTACGGTTGCAAATGTTGTCGTATTTTGAAGCGTTGTTGTGCTCTCTCATTTCTTGAGAGTGTCGTCTCCACTGTACGGAATGGCCATTTTTCTCTAAAAACAGGTACAAATATGAAAATAACTCACTCATTGAAATAAAGAAAATTGTTACTATGGAGAACTCTCTCTCATTTCTTGAGATGGTCTCTCCACTGTACGGAATGGCCATTTTTCGCTAAAAACGCATACTAACTCACTCATTGAAATAAAAACAAAGCAAAACACGATTCAAAAAATAAATAAAAAAAGTAAACGTTTCAAAAATCGCGCGCGTACTGTTTGTCGCGCTTGTCAACTAACGCATTAAAACGCGAACGACACGAATGGGCTTCAAGGACATATTCGCACCGAAGAAGAAGAGTTCGACTCGATCGAACAAAGTCCTCGATCCATGCGCGTTCGAAGCAGAAGAAACGGAAGAAAAAGAAGAAGAAAAAACGGAAGAAAAAACGGAAGAAAAAACGAAGGAAAAAGAAGAAAAAGACGAAGAAGCGGAATCGATTAGGACGATCGATGACGCGAACGTCGGCGTAAGGAAAAAGCGAATGCAGATTAAAGTAAAGGAAGTTGTTTCTAAGATCCGAGAGAAGCAGGAGCGGTCGCCGAAGGCCGAGGAAGTATTCGCGACAGAGCGCTTGGGAGCGAGTAAGCGCGTGAAGACCGGGGGTAGGCCAAGGAAAGAGCTCGAGTTTGCCAGCGCAGCTTTCCAAGCCGAGGAAGGGGGAAAAGAGCAAGAGACAGGGCACGCGTCGAGGAACGTGCGCGAGCTCATGCTAGCGTTAGATAGGGCGGATGAAGAGGAGGACGGCGAGCAAAGCTTTGGGAGGTTCCGAGACGTCGAGAGAGCTTTGAGGGACGTGCGAGCGCGCGAAGACGCGAGAGAGCGCGAGGGAGTTTTCGTGGATGTTTTAGTGCGATGTTGGAATCTGGCGGTTATGAGGGATGGTGCGAAGAAGCGTTGGCTATGTGGTGTGGCGCAGAAGATCGGTATCGATGCGAGCGATGATGTAGAGGCGAAAGTCGTGAGCGTGAACGTGCGCGAACGCGTGTTGGAGTTGTTAAAAGAGGTTGGGAAATTTGACGATTGCGTTGAAGATTTATCGGGGAAATTAGCGGAGACTTGTTACGAGCGAGCGCGGTTTTCTGTTGCTGAAAAGTATTTCGCAATGGCACTCGAGAGAACGATTTACGCAGAAAACTGTACTACCGCTACCGCCGCCGATGATAAAATCGTGAAAGAAGACGACGAAGAAAAGTATTTGCGCGATTTTAAAATCGCCGCGCTTCGAGGCGCAAATTTCATTCGCTTGAATAACCTATCGAGCGCGTCGTCGATGTTTACAAAATGCGCGGAACAAACGTTCGCGATTGATATCCGTGCGGAAGAATCTAAAAAGGGAAAGATGTTTTCGATACTTTTCGATACGCTCGACGCTCTCGCTAAAGACGTCGAAGGCCTTGCCAAAGACGAAGGCGACGCAAAAAAGATGATGGAGGTAATTAAAGTTTCGATTGAAAATCTCATCGACGTCGCGGAACCAAATGAATCGTTTTCGAGTGCGACAAAGCACGAAATGCGAGCGAGAGCTGGGAAGATTTGCGTATTTTTAGGAAATACAGTCGCCGCCGCAAAACATCTCTCTGTCCTCGCTTCATCATCGAACGACGACGGCGACGACGATAAAATCAAGACAGTTGAGGACGCACAAACATTAATATCGTCTGCGCAAGCGGCCATATTAAGCGGTAACAAAGAACTTGCCGAAAAATGCGCTCTGCGTGTTCTCGATGATGAAAACGACGCGCTGTTCAAAACTACGCGAACGTTACGGTCGTTTGCTTCAGCCGCGTTTATTCTCGCACTCGCAACAAATAATATCAACGACGCCGTAGAAAAGATCGAGAAACGTTTACACGAGATACAAATGGCAAAGGATGACGAGAGTAAGCTTGCGCTCATTGCCGCCGCGTTTTGGGCCACTTTCTGTACCATTACTACTACTACTATAAAAATAGACGACGACGACAATATTGATGATGATGGCGATTATGATGCTTTTGACTTGGATAACGAAGGTATTGCTTTAAAATACGCCGAACGTCTACTCGCTCCTTCGTCTTTAATTACGAAAACATTAACGTCGAGCGAAACGTCCAAAGAAAGTTCGCCACTTCTCGCTCGAGCTCGAGCGCTCGCTTGGAACCGCGCCGTCGCTCTAGAATTTGCGGCCGAACAGAAACAGAACTCGATGTTGGCTAAAATAGCGCACGATGCGTTTGGAATCGTCATCGCAATCGATAAGGTTTGTGACCAAGCTGACTTAGTTCCCGATAAAGATACTCTCGAGTTTCAAAGTTTTCAAAACGACGAAGCAGACGCACTCAAGGCCAAGACTTTTTGCGCACTTTCCTCATCGGCTGAAGATTCCATCAAATTGGCTTCTTTGTCTTTACAAGCTCTAGAAGCGCACGAAAGTCGCGAAATGCGTCTCGTTTCAGCCTCTACCGCGCTACTTAGATTGAAGCTTTGTAGCGCCGAGTTGGAGAAACTGCGCGAAGTCAAAGACGCTATGGTTCCACCAATAGATGGTGTAGAAAATACAAAGATACAGATTATAGCGCGCGTGAAAAACGCGTTTCATATGGTCTGTCGCGTTGGTGATCCAAGCGCGATCGTATTTGCAGCCTCGGAGCTCGAAGCACTCAGAGATTCAGAAATTATCGCGGACGCTTTGCGTACTGCTTGGGAATCTCTTATTGCTTTCGAGAAGAAAAATACGCAACAACAGAAGAAAAACGCAGAAGAAGAGGAAAAAAAGTTGAAGAATGAAGCAATAATATTTCGTGCGTATCTTATGCGCGCTTTGAACAGTCTAACGACGACGACGACGACTATAACAACCGCAACGACAGCAGATACAGCAAATTCTATTACGAAGTTCCTTGAACGTTTGACTACAGACATTTGTAAGTGGGTCGCACGGACGGCAAAGTATCCGGCTCTCCTGACAATCTTCCCAGAGAGTCTCACGATTATCGATATTACTTATGATTTGGCAGATATTTGTTTAGAGCGCCGCGCAAGTTTTGCGCAAACGTCTTCTACTATGGTTGATTGTGCCAGACGTCTCTTCTTTACGGCGGCGCAGCTCATTGACCGCATAGGGTCGTTAAAGGAATACGACGAAGGGATGTCGCGAGACGCAAAAGCTCGAGGAAACACGATGATTTTGACATGTTTTCAAATAGGAATTGCTACTATGCTTGACTCGATATCATTGGACGAAAATTCGCTCTCAAAAGCTGTGAAAGCGTGCGCAAAGTATGATGAGCATATAGAAAAGAACAACAACAACAACAACAACAACAACGCGAGAAATATACAAGTACATAAAGATAACTTGGTTGCATACGAGTTTGCAATTTTAAATTTGCAAAAGAAAATTAAATGCGGTTCCGAAACTTTAAAAGTCGAAGAAGCTAAGGAGTTTTGCGATACGAAGGGTGTATTTGCATCTCCGAGATCGTTATTGCGTCTCACTGAAGATTATCCTGAAAACACCAGAGCGGTTTCGGTCATCAATAACTTTGTCATCGAGCGAGTTTTAGCAACAAAAGATATAACTACTTTGGATAACGTGACCTTGGCTACCGCGTTCCGTAAACTTTTAGCCACAGAAGAGAACGATGACGTGGCATTTGATACTTTTAAGAGATTAACTGAGCTTGACGTTGAAGGCGTGGTTCCGGTCAACGAAGCCGAATATTTGGTTTCTCTTGCGTTCAATCGCGCAACTAGGCTTGAGCGATCTGACAGTCCAGAATCAGCATTGAAATGGATCGTGTTACTCAATAGTGGAGTTCTGCTGAATGCCCATTCGTTTCTTTCAAAGTCACTGCGACACGCGTTTGTTGACTCGTTCGCTTTAAAAGTATTGGAAGCGGAGGCCGACTTGAGAGGAGATCTCGGCGTTGCGTGAACAATCAAAACAACATAAACTTATATACACAAACATATCATATTTTACAAGAGAGAGATGCTACTAATATACTACTAAGAATACGTTTACATTATTACTTATTTGCCATCGCAATGCCGACTTTAATCAATTTCAAGAGTTCGTCTGCGCTACTGTCATCTAAACCTGAAACGGTGAGATTTTCGCAAATCCAAACCTCTGTGTTCGTCCATCCAACGCTCATCTTTCGAACGATGTCGCTATTTAGTTTATGAAATAAGAAAGTACAACCCTCTTTTGTTTCATCTTCTGGTAAGAACTGTAAAGAGTAGCGATTTACTGACAACATGCCGACTTGGTTGTCTCCAGCTGCATCTATTTTATACAGGTCTTCGTAAACTTTCTGCTGCGGATCGGTTGAAGGCAGAACGTTGAACTCACGCGGTACCGGTGGAATAATCGAGGGTTGGTAAGAGAACTCGCTTGTGCCCGTATCATTTCCAGCCTCTCGTTTTTTGGGACGTTTACCACCTTTCGGTGCAAACTTATCGTGCGTACGCAATGTCGTCACGAATAAATCTCTTTCTATTGCTCTCTTTTCCAGCGCGTACGATATTTCTTCGTCACCGAATTCAGACAAATAGAGAGACCTACGATCGTCGAGTTGAATGTTCGCTCCAGACGTCCCATCTTTGCACTCGATACGCAAAAGCGCACACATTCGATCGACTTCGCATATCCAGTCTTTATGTTCATTCGCAATTTCGGCTGAATCGAGACGAACGCCAAAACCTACCGTCGTGAATCCAACCGAGGATGTCGTTATAAAGACGCATCCTCGAAGGCCAAAGTCTGAGCGACACGTCCAACATCCCAAAAGCGCTCCTGGTTGTTCATCGTTGTACGTCTTTATCAAACGAGCACAAAGCGTCCTTGCGAGATTTTGGGACCCGCGTTTGACGACATCTTTAGCCCACTCGTCTCGCTCACCTCTTTGTTTCAATATGCGTAATACATCCATTGAACGAACGCCCTCTCGCGTTTCTTCTTCTTCTGGAACAAGATTTGCAACCTCCATCGTTGGCGTATACCACAAATCTAACAGCCTTCGTGTTCTTTTTTCCGATCGTTGAATATCTCGAAGCGCGCGTCCAGAGCCATTGTTAAACTCTGCGTTGAAAAAATCAGAGACCGCGTCGCAAAGCTGGACACATCGCGAATGCGTCGTTTCGTTGATTTTCGTTCTCGAAGCGTCGAAGAAAGAATTTGCATCGGCATCAAAATTATTATTATTATTATTATTATTATTATTATTATTATTATTCTTTTTACTACTAATTAGAGTATCATCGCAGGTCATGTCTGATCTACTGAACGGCTCCAATCTAGCGCTTAAAACGATTCGTTCTACCGCGTCTAAAATCCCAGCGTGTAAAGCTTTCAAAAACATTTTCATACAACCAGGCGATAACGATTTAGCAGCTGTTTGAATCTCAGCTTCCATCATTTTTAAGCAACGCCATGTTGCATATTTGTTGGCACCATCAGACATATCAAAGATCGCAACCTTAAGGTCTCGTGAGACGCTTTGCGAGAACAGTTCTGCGAAAGCGAGGAGCATCTCGTCTCGATTGGATTTGAGATTCTTATACGCGCTCGATGCTATATTTTGAATCTGTATGTTTGCGTTTGTTATTTGTGCCAACTCTTCTTTATGAGCTTTTTGATCATCGTCCTCATCATCGTTAAAGTTCTTGGTAATTCGTTTCCAACATCGCGGACAATCTTCCATAAGATTTACAAACCCTTCAAAACATTTGTGCGCGTTTGATACTCGCCCGTAAAAAGACGCAGCGTCTTCATGAAATACGCTCGATATTTCCACGGATAAATCTTCGTCTCTCGTTAAGCGCTCGTATTCACTACTCCTTCCACTCTTTATGAGAGTCGAAGCGTATGCCTTCTGTGCGTCCGAGTATTTCACTAAACTCTCTTTAATCGCGAGTGCGATTTTCTCTACATGAAATCTTCGCCTATATTTAGGCTGCATAGCGAAGGATAACGCATCGTAAGTCTCCACGCACGCGATTAAAGCATCTTCAGAAGCTGAAGAGTGCATATCACCGAGCTTCGGATTCATCGCTATCGGATTCGGAAAGTCGCTATGGCTACCGACACAATTGAAGGAGACGAATCGTTTTAGTTTCTCCGACGCAAACTCGACGGATTCTTGAATCGCGGGATGTACGGCACGTTCGTACTTTTTGTAGGCATTGAAAACGCTTTGAGAATAATAAACAGATTTATCCATCATTGCATTCGTTGAATTTTTACCGATACCTTTACCTTTGCTTTTTGAAAAAAAAGAAAACCCGCTGGTTGAAGGAATCTCTTCTTCGTATAACTTTGCCAAAAGAAATAGTTCTGCATCGATCGATTTTACTACTCCTTCGTATTTTGGATTCAATCCCTTTTCGCCGGCTGCATTTAAAGCGCTCGAGGCAAGATTTAGAGCTCTAGATAAGCTCGCCTCGAACGCAAAAAATACAGCATTTGAAGCGCTTGGAAAGCGCTCGGAAATTTTCCTTGCGTCGCTTTTCGAGTCTTTTTTTAAATCCATGATCGTTTTTAAAGTTCCAAATAGTGATATGCGGCCAATAGCGTCCGACATATTCTTGTTGAGTCGAGTGCGGAAAAGGATCACTCCACATTGACGCGCAATTCTCGAAAGTCGAGCGCAAAGGAACGAATGTTCCGAAATTTTACCTAACGGTTCTGAAACGATTGCTAACGTTTCGACGATCAAAGTTGTAGTTTTCTCCTTATGAATAACGATTAGAGATTCCGAAAAATCATCGTCTTCTAATTTATTCAACTTTTGCTTTACATCTGCTTGTGGATCTTCGTTCTCATTGTTGTTGAGAGTATCATCAAAGCCGGTCATTTCGAGCGTTCGAATGCAGACGTCTCTCGTTTCGTTTGCGAGTTTTGCAAAGTATACTTTTTCAAATTCTCCGCAGCGCTCTGCCACGATCGCTGCCGCAACACCTGCCATTGCATCGCGGAACGCTAATGCAATAGTAACATCATTATTATTTTGTTTTTTTTCAGCAGAGGAATTCATTGTATCATCTCTTTGCAATAACATATTTTCCGGATGCCAATTTTCAAACAAAGCGTACGCTTCGCACATAGAAACCGCCGATCGCGGAAAAACATCTTTGCTATTACAATGCGTAAGCGCTATGCGTAGTAAAACTTCGCGAATATCAGCAATTTTATTTTTGTTGCTTTTGTCGATATCTCTCATCGTCCTCGGCGGCAGTTGACTTAAAAAGAATCGCATTGTTGCTATGCCGAGTTTAGCGAATTGCAAAATGTCCAAATCGCCAGCGGCTAGTGTTATTTTCTTCTTCTTCGATGCGCCTTCTTCGCCGCCGTTCTCATTATGAATAATCGAAAAGAACGAATCCACACTCGCGTCTACAGTTCCAATCGATACGTTCTTACTGTGCGTTGAATCCAAAGCCAAGGTGAGATTGCGAGACGCGCTCTTCAAAGAAGTGTCGCCAATCGAAGCGATTGGGAGCAAAACGCGACCGAGTATTGGATAGTTCCGTCTCGGAATAATAGAAGCCTTTGTCATATTTGAGCATGGAAAAGAGTCTTCGTCTTCCTCAACGCCAAGGCCACCACTATCATTCTTCTTTTCAGTTGAATTTTCCACTGCATTTCTAAACATTGTAGGAAACCTATCTGGGTCATAAAAATTCTTGTCCACGTTTTCTTCTTCTGTCTTTTCTACTTCTTCGGTTGAAGTCAAAGCCGCGTCGGCGTTATCGCCAGTGACATCAACTACCGCTATTTCAATCGAGTGCACCTTTTTTGCAACAAACGAAGGCGTCACTGCGTTAAAAACAGCTTCTTTCACGCTTTCATTATTCGGATCGAACGCTCGCTTCGTCAACTTTTGTGCTTTTGTTGAAACGAACTTTAAAATTTTCGTATTCTTTTCGTCCAGAAGCGTCATCGTAACCTTCACGAGTTTATCGTTGCTTTTGCTATCATTGTATTTTTCTGCTGCTACCACTGCTATTCTTCTTTGTTCTTCTGAGTATAGTGGTTGAGGTATATCTTCGACAAAAGTACATATCTGGGACGCGTTATAAAGATCTTCATTATTCTTATTATTCGCTCCTTCTTTTTTCGATTTTCTCAAACCGGCTTTTAAAACCGCTTTCGAAACCATTCTCGAAAGCCCCGTCGACTTTTTCTTTTCGAGCGTTTTAGCGTTTCCTATTATTAATTGATTATTATTATTACTACTATAATTACTTGTCATCGTCGTCATCGTCGTCATATTATTATTATTATTATTATTATTATCATTATCACTACTACGAATATGTTTCGTTTGCACCGTCACGGCTCGAATACCTAATCTACAAGCCTTCACTGAATCACCACCATCTTCTTCCTGAATCCAATCGACCAACTTCCCGACAGCACTCCTCTCGTTCCTCTTCCTCTTCTCAATCACGCTACTATCATCATCATCGCTCGCTGCACAAATCTTCCTCAAACGCTTCAAATTCCTCAAAGCTCGTTCGACGCAGTCGCCTCGTCTTCCTTCGCGCGATGAAAACGCGAGCGCTTCAGAAGCGACTTCGTACGCCTTGAACGAAACACCGTGCTCCTCTGCATACAGTAACTCGTGCTCCTGTTTCCTCCTATTCTTCTTCTTCTGCATATTTCCATCGTACAATCTGTTCTCATTCGAACTCGAATGCGCGTTCTCGTTCATTTGGACCTTCAACGCGATACTCTCGAACTTTACACCTTCGATCGTTACGTTTTTTACTCCCTTTACCACTACGTTGTTCGAGATCTTCTTCTTCCCATTTTCGGTCGTCGTTCGCCATGGAAACATCGAATTCTCGGTTAGAACAAGCGCTGGAAAAAGCACACCTTTTCGCGAATTACTCTCCATCGATTTCGATTCAAATAATATCGAATCGATTGAATTACTGAACAAACCCGCGCGTTAAAACACGTGCGTCTTCTTTTTCAATCGCGCTTATTATAATAATAATTATTATTATTTCTCTCTCTGTTGGAAGCGCCGAAACGAGACTGTGCGGACGAAAAGAGAGAGTTCAACGAACGCTCGCGTTCATTCGCGTTCTTTTGTTTTCGTTGCTACTAATTCGCGCGCGTGTAATAATTGTAATTTAAGTGCCTATTTACGCGTAGGTGTTTGTGTCGTGAATCACCTAATTTTTATAGGGGGAACTCTCACTCATACATTTCTTTGAGATTGGCCTCTCCACTGTACGGAATGGCCATTTTTCGCTAAAAACGCATACTAACTCACTTATTAAAAAGAAAACCGTAATCGATGCCCTTTCTGAAACAATATCGATATTCTTTACATTTTATGAATTCGAACTTTACATTTAATTCACGTTCGGAGAGCGCTTTTAGGACCGAAAGAGCGCCTTGATTAAGTAATTATTTAAAGACGATTTATTACGCGCGTCATAAAAGGGAGTACGACGTCAGTTTCGTTTATGTATCATCGCAGTGAGCGCTCGAGAAAGGCGATATAGATTTCGAAACGCGTTTTAGTTTGTTTGCTTTAAAGAGATAACAAGCAATAATGTCCTTTACGGCGAACGATGATGATGATGACGATGATTTCGATAAAGCGTTCGTATGCGCGAAAGTAATCTCGTGCGAATCGATCGAGAACAAAGATTTATTGAAAATATGCAGTTTAGATATCGGGCGCGATCGAGAGCAGATTAAGGTCGTGACGAATGCGAAGAACGTGAAGAAGGATTTAGTGGTCGCGGTGTGTTTATGCGGGTATAGAGATGTGAGGAAGATGAGTGTTGGGGGCGTGATCAGCGAAGGGATGTTAGCGGATGCGCCGATGTTGCGATGGAAGTCAGGCAGTCATGGACTCGCGGCGGTGTTGCCGGACGATCGGACAAAACCTGTTTTCTTCAAGGCTGGCGATTTTGTGCCGAGGCAGAGACCTAGGAGCGACGGTATGTTAGGCGATAACGACTGCGGAGATCAGCAAGGGATTGAAAGAGAGAAGGTCGTAGTGGAGACGATGTTTGCGCGGAAATTGACGAAGGAGGAGAAGAAGATTGCGTTGGAAGAGAAAAGGAAGGCGAGATTGGCGAAGAAGGAATCGGATTAGCGCGGAGAGGACGAATGAAGTTTGAATATATTATATATAATATCATTTTCATTACTGTTCTGGTTGTGAGGCGACGTATGCGAGCATATCGAAATCGCGATTGTCCATCGCGACTACGAGGACGTCTTTCTTTTTCCACTCAATTCCGTTTCCGCGTAAGAATTTCATCGCTTCTATATGAGAGCCTCGAGCGCAAGCCGTAATCGCTCGATCGTCGTACGGGCATCCAGTATCCAACAAATACCCCAAGCATTCGATATTACCAACGCGTGCAACTGCTGCGAAAGTAGAGCACGTCCAGGGACAGCGAGATAGTCTAGCAAACTCTAGTAATCCGCGCGAGCTCGCGAATTTTCGAGCGTTTAATTTCGTATACTTAGTTTCGCCGTACGTTTGCCTAACGAACCTTCTCATGCTCTTTGTGGTTTGCGATAACACGGTTACGTCTTGATCGTCTAAATATTTTGACATAATCCGCTCTTCAAAGAATCGTGGAATTATATTCATTAGGCTCTCGCCTAACGAAAACGTCCCTCGCTCGCTGCATTTAAACCGAAAATTTCGCTCGACCGTTCTCTGATCTTCTTCGTTTTCCCTCGTTGCTTCGGCCAGTAACTCGATTTCATCTGGTCCACCGAAGTTACCTTGCACCATCGAACGTGGTTCAAAATCGAGTCCTTCATCTGCGTCTTCGCCTGTTTTGATTGCCATTTGTCTCATTTAAGCGCTTTAAATAGGAGCGTTTTAAGGTAAAAGTAAAGACGGGAGGGAAAATTTATGTATCCAAACAAAAAAACGCTTTTTCAAAAAAAGTCAAAAATACTTCACCTAATTTTAAACTCCAGCCTTATTCGAAAAATATCTAAAACGTACACGCGCAGCGCGGCGCGGGCAAAGGCGCAAATGAGTGCAAATCCAACAAAAATCAACGCGCGCTTCGTCGCGTTCGCAATCGTGAGCGTGTTCTCGTTTTCGTCTGCTTCGTTAGTCGTTTCCGGTAAAGACGCGCATGGTATCGTCGCAATAAGCGCCTCGAACACACAAACCGCTTTTCCTTCGAAAGAGCGCTCGCTAGAGCTTCCGCGCGAAGAAGAAGAAGAGGAACTGGCAGAGATTCCCTTGGAAGAGGAAGATTCGAACAACGCGGATGAAGATATCGTGATTTTGAGTGTTGGCGACGATGCGAACGATGATTGGTTGAACGAAGAAGAAGATGAAGGGTTTGACTGGGAAGACGTCGATACAGTCGAAACTTTAACTTTGTACGATATGGGTCGGACGAACGAAGGCGATATCGGCCAGGATGAAGAAGAAGACGAGGACGAAGAGTCTTTTGAATCATTGTTTGAGAATGAGTACGATGGTGACGAGTTTGAGCCTACGTACTGGCAGCTGTCGAGAGGAGTCATTATTGATGATGGTGAATTCGGCGACGACGACGACGACGACGAGGAGGATTTTGAAGACCCGTGTGATTCACCTACGGTGAATTACCTACGCGGTCGAATCGCGGATGAGTACGAAATGTGGGCAAGCCGCCCAACGTTTTCGTATTCAGAAACAATCATATTGCCGTCGCCTGCTTTGATGAACTCGTTCGATAATACCAAATCAGAAATCGAATTAATCGTTCATAAAGAGATTACAAAAATGTTATATCTCGCTTTAACTTTGTTTGTTTTTTGCATGCTTCTGGTCGATACGTTCTGCGGTGGGGTTTTCGGGGACGACCGAGAAGAAAATCAGCAGCAGCAACAGCGTCGTCCGCCGCCGCCGCAAAATCACTACTTTCAACCGCCCTCGGCGAGCTCGAGCGATTTTTATTTCGATACGGAATACAAAACGTTTCGAGAGTTTCCAAAATCTGCCTCGACGCAAACAATGTCTTCTTCTTCGTCGGAGAAATGCTTCGTCGTTTAATTGGCAGATTTTTAAATGTTATGGCGACGAATATTAACATTAAAAAAACAAACATGTTGTACATACAAAAAAAAATCAAGATTACATCCGTATCGATATCGTTATATAAATATATATAGAATAATTAACAAACATTTTTACACGCATCTAAGTTTCGGTTCTTCGTTCAACAATCTTTCCGCGATGAACATATCCTCAGGCGTCGTCACTTTAATATTATAATAACTCCCTTCAGTAATCTGTACTCGTTTCCCTAAATGCTCGACGACCGAAACGTCATCGGTGACTTCCAAATTATTCTCCTTCACGAACTTAAACCCTTCCTTTAATAGTTCTGGCTCGATCACTTGCGGCGTTTGCATTTCCCAAAGTAAGCTCCTATCTAACGTCTTACATATACTCCCATCTTTATTCGCTTGCTTAATAGTCGCCTTACACTTCACGGCTAACACCGCAGCCCCGAACTCCTTCCCATCTCTAAAACACCTCCTCGCGTCCTCTAAATCCGTCAACGGCCTCGCCGAATCATGAATCGCTAACAAACGCGCCTCTTTCCTCGCCTTACTTATTCCATTATACACCGAATCCTGCCTCTCCTTCCCAGGTCTCGCAATCACGACCGGTTTCTGCACTCCTTCGTTCAAGAAAACGTCATCGTACTCTTCGTTACACACGACGACGATTTCCCCGATTTCTCGCATAGTCGCGAATTTCCTTAACGAATATATCGCAATCGGGATCTTCAAAAGTGGTAAGTATTGCTTTGGCACTTGCGCGCCCATGCGTCGCCCGACTCCGCCGGCGAGTAAGACCAACGATACTTCCCCATCTAGAACCTCTTCTCTTGCATGTTCTTTTCTGTCGTTCTCTTTCGCATGCGCTTTAGTGCGAACAATTCTCGTTTTCGTCGTCGTCGATATAAATATCGAACATCTTGAAGCAGTCTTCGATGATAGAAATAGGTTTTGATTTTTCTTCGAACTGCGTGATTTCGCTACGAACGAGTCGTTCTTCGACGATCTGAACAGTGTTCGCTCTCGCGTTGTTCTCGTAATCATTCCAGCAAATTTTTAATTATTTGATTACTTTAAAGTTATCCGCGACTGCCGCGTTTATGATTGATAGAACCTGTAAAGTTATGAGAGAGTTTATTATGTCAGTACGGGCAACTTTGCCAAGGAAATTCAATAAAAGCGGTGAGCAAATCCGAGACTAACGATGCGTACTGACTCGTTCAAATCACGATTTTTTTTAACCCGCGTACAGAACGCGCGCGTGCGAACATTTTTTGTCGCGGAAGTTTTCACTGAATCGTACGCATTCGTGCGCTACAGTAAACATTGGAACAAGGACATTTTAAACACGCAATATTTTGCGGATATAGATTTTTAAGAACTTTTCATTTTTAAGGCGCTGCTTTTGGTGAATACGATCAAAATGGGTTCTGTTTCTCGATCGATCGTGACTCGCGGTGTTCACGGAAGATTTCGTTCATCTTTATCGTCTTCTTCTTCTTCTTCCTCTTTTTCTTTTCGAAAGAAACGATCGATTACTGGTAAACATCCCGCGAAGAGGGTTAGATTTGTATCCGCTTCTGATTCTGCTGAAGACGACGTTGATAGTAGTAATAGTAGTAATAACAATAACAATAACAATACACCGAATAGGAAAGCGAATCAAATGCTAATCTACGTCCCACCGCACCCGCTATTAAAACATTGGTTAGCAGTCGCGAGGAACAAGCAATCGCCATCTGCGTTATTCAGGTCAGCGCTGGCAGAAATTGGGAAGATTTTAATGTACGAAATGTCGAGGGACTGGTTGGAGACGTTCGAGGCGCGAGTGGAAGGGCCGTTAGCGATATGCGCGGTCGAGGTCGTTGATCCAACGAAACCTGTGATGATCGTCCCTATATTACGAGCTGGTTTAGTTTTGGTAGAGAAAGCGAACGAGGTCTTGCCTTCGACGAAGACGTATCATTTAGGATACGTAAGAGACGAACGAACGTTAGAGCCGAGGAAGTATTTGGATAAATTACCGAAACAAGGGTTCACGAAGGAGGATAAGATTTTAATTTCGGATCCCATGTTAGCCACTGGTGGTACGATTGTCTGCGCCGTTGAGGATTGCATAAAAAATGGGGCGGATGTGAAGAACATTAGAGTAATGTGCTGCGTCGCTTCGCCGCCGGCGTTGACGAAATTGTCCGAAAAGTTCCCCGGTTTAGTCGTCTACGCGGCCATGATCGATGAAGTATTAAACGAGAAAGGGTACATAGTTCCAGGTTTAGGCGATGCCGGTGATCGAGCTTTTGGAACCGATTAATCCATTATCGATCGTTCGATTTTTTCCACCGCGAAAGAAGCGGCGACGAAAAACAACTTTGTATAACGATACGAATACGCGCCGGCCGCGTACTCAAAACCGCTTCGATATCTCGCTCTCTCGCTCAAAAAATTCTAAATCATACGCTTTAAAAAGAAAGAACTTGCCTCTGTACGTTCGATCGTTCTCGCGCTTTGCGCTCTCCGCGCTCCTCTCGCTCGCTTGCAATCTTCGGCGGCGGTTGTGTGCCCTTCTTTAACAGCTTGCCTTGTGATCGTTTTGGCTGCTTACGATGTGCTCCATAGTATATAGGATCAAACGAACGAATAAATGAATTAATTAATTAATCAATTAATCAATTAATGAAACCCTAAATATGTTACCAAATTTGGAATTTGGAACTTTTTGTGCATTACATAAATTAACCATTTAATCATTTAATCATTTAATCAATCAATCAATCAATCAATCGATCGATCGATTAATTAATCAACAACCAATGACCGAAAGAACAACGGACTACGTTCGATGCACTGGCGCAAAGAACTTACGAGATAGATTAATATGCGCCACGTTAACCCAACGCTCGTTACGCGTTGACGATATTCGCTCACAAAACCGAGAAAGACCTGGTTT
>Ga0114998_10000816_pt1 | contig 23502 bp, 18 predicted proteins | sample ArcticOcean_MG_C_5_FD_87044 | JGI IMG/M metagenome (GOLD analysis project Ga0114998, IMG submission 87044) | Marine microbial communities from western Arctic Ocean - ArcticOcean_MG_CB4_138 | ecosystem: Environmental > Aquatic > Marine > Oceanic | place: Arctic Ocean: Canada Basin | collected... | reverse complement strand
TATGGACGAGCATTCAGACCAATACATAATGAAGAACCCCAAGATTATATTTACTTAGAAAGATGTATTAATCTATTAAGTTGTACTATAACAAGTGTAAATAATGAACTAAAAAATCAATGGGATAAATACTTACATGAAGCTATGGATATGTCTTCTTATGTATTAAGTGGTGGTAATATATTTTACGTATTTGCTGGTGTATTATGTTATTTGAATGATACTGTAGAAGAACATAATATGTTAGAAGGAATAAAAAGAGATATAAATGAATATTTAACAGAATACGAATTATATGATGATTTTAATAATGATTTAGATGCCTTATTTAGAGAAGGAGATTTTATAGGAAATACTCAAAATATATTAGCAAATCCAAGTGATATAGATTGTTTATTTTTATCTAGACATCGTAGTTATGTTACAAGTCATTCTAACGCCCAAAGTATTTCAAAAAAAATAAGTCTTTTATCTGCGTCCGTATTGAGAAGCTTATTACAAACAGCTCATACAGATAGGTCTGATTATGTAACTAATCTATTTCCATTTATTGGACTTTATGAACAATCCACATGGGGTCCAGGTAAATTTTATAATACACAAGGAATTAACGTAGGTGATTCACCTAAACTAAATCGCATAGGTACTATGAAAAATTATCCTGGATATAGACAAACATCTAGTTATATATCAGAATTGCCTATTTATTTAAATCGTCTAAAACAAGGTTATTTTCCATTTAATCGTAATGGAAATCCAGATAGTATCGCGCAAAGATGTATTGAAAATCCAGACAAACAAATTGAATATATGACAAAATTTGGAGAATGTGTAGACTTATCTATTGGTTCAACTACAAATGGATTATATAACATGAAATATGAACATTATTTAGAGGGTAAATATTATAGTATGGAATGTTTATCAAGTGAACTTGAATATATAGCTCAACATACAAATGATGATAAATCGTCTAAACGTTTAATAAGACAAAGATTTCTAGGAAGACTACAAGAACATAAATACTCCCATGTATTTGACTTTATTTTAGTGACAATATTTGCACATATTCATAATTGGGACGGTGAATATTATGGATACCCTTGTCCTGTTTATGATACGGACGAAGACCAAATCGAACACGATAAAATGATGTATACCGATAATTCATTATAGTTATTTGAAAAAGTTAGTTATCATTTGATTGTTATTTTTCATATTAACACACGTGGTTAAATATTTGCTAAATAATATTTTTTCAACTTCTTTATCTTTTAGACTTTGTATCTTTTTATTTATTTTATCTGGTTCATCTCCGTTTTGTTGTAAAGTATTTATTTCTTGAATAAAAGATAGTTTACGTCTTTTGAACTGTTTCATATCATATAAAACTAAACTATATATTTGAATGACTGGTTTCATAATTTGATTTGAAATATAAAATCCATAGTCTATCTTAAGATTTTCTTCTTTAATAAATGATGGCGTTTCAATACGTTCGCCTTGTAATTTTTTTCCTTTTGTTTGAATATAAACAAAAGGAATTCTATCTCCAGGAGCCGGTTTATTACCAGGATCTCTAATACCAATTCGGTTTGCTAGAACACAGTGAGCGATTTGATTTGGATTCTTATAGAAAGACCTTATAGATTTAGTAATAATTAATTTATCAATAATAATTTTTTTATCAATAATATCCGTTAACATTTTATGTAGGAAATCTATAGATTTTTCTATGTCTTTTTCTTTCATCAAAATATCTATAATACCACCATATACATCTTTTACAATAGGTGCGTTGTCACGACGTTTTAATACAATACCCATAGATTTTCTTTTACATTTATTTACATCTTCTTCGTATAACATGCCAACATATCTTTTTTTAGATAACAAACAAAATGGCATAAAAGTTTTTTCATATTCTAAATCGTGAGGCTCCTTAAGAAACGATGTACATAAATGACCTGCTTCTTTTGCTAAATCAATAGTCATTTCTAATGCTTGTTTATCTTTTATTTTTTTACCATTTAAATCTTCAAAATTAAATGTAAAGAATACCGAATCTGTATCTCCATAAATATATTCAGCTTTACTTTTCATTTTTCCATATTTTGTATCTACTTCTGTATCTCCGTAAACATTTTCGATGACTTCTTTCGCATAAATGAGTAACTTTCGTCCAATTGCAGTAGTCGAAGCTGCTACATCGATTTCATAAAAACTACTTGTTTTTGCTCCAGTTTGCCCATATAAACTATTAGCTGTAATTTTAATACTCAATTGTCGTTTGTCTAAAATATTTTGTTTAAAAGGGTCTGATTCTTTTGACATTTGTTTTTTAGTAGATGAACGAGCTGCCAAAAGTTCATCTAAAATAGAAGGCATAATAGCTTTTTCATTGTTTGGAAATTGAGCGTATCTACAAATTTTGTATCCAGTTAAAACCTTCAACGCAGCCGCAGACGGAGTTTTTCTTACATATTTAAAAGTATCATATTTAATATCGACATATTCATAATCTTTTAAGTTGTCATATATGAAATTTCCATCACTATCTTTTGTCCCAGTGATATATTCTTTTCCATATTTATTTTTTTTAATATTGCCATCTAAACCGAATTCTTTAGTCCAAACTTTACTATCATGTGAAATATTTTCACTAATAATTGAAGACGGATACAGAGAACTATAATCTACACAAGCAACCGGATTATCTAAATATAATCCACATTTAGGTTCTAATACAATAGCTCCTTCGTATGCGTCACTATCATTTCCTTTTGATATAAGAGGCATTAATGTATCTTTTTCACTACATTTTTTAGAAATATAACTAGTTAATTTAATGCCTTGACCCCGTAATACTAAGAATTGTATAGGCACGCTACATAATTTGCTCATTTCTGTGAATGTTGTCATTATGTCAATCTTTTGAAAAATATGATGAACTAAATTACAATCTTGAATACAATATTTAGCAATAATTCCTCTCTCTTCTTTACCCTTTTTAGTCATTTCAAAAATATCCTTAGGAGATACATCATCCTTAGATAACCCCCAACTAAAGGAATCTTTTATATCTAATGTAGAATCAATTGTAAACCCTTCGTCAGACAATTCAATAATCTTAAACTTTTTACCATCTAAATATAACTCGCTTGAATGATTCTGAATTTCAAAATGAACGTAACTATATAATTCCAAACCTTTCATATTTTTAGTATAAATCATAGACGTATTATCTATATTTTTATATTTGGTGACTTTATCACTCATTAAATAAGATGATACATAATCTAATTTGTAAGAAGGTAAACTAAATTCTTTACGCATATAAGTATATAAATCAATTTGTAATCGTCCAATCATAGGTAATAATTTTAATTCAAATGGACCAGATGCTAGAACAATGCTCGTTTCAATAAGTTCGCACGATTGTTCTTTATGTCTACCTAGTGTCATAAATTCACTCAAACAATCTAATTGATTTGCTCTTTCAAACATAAATGGATAATCAAATCCAAATATGTTATAACCAATAATAATATCTGGATCTTCTTTTTGTATTAATTTACTCCAAGCACATAATACTTCTTTTTCACTATTATAACATTCAATCGTCTGTTTATCTACAATATTAATTGTATCATTTAAACATATACAATGATTTAAATAAGGTTTTTCTTCTCCGTGATTTACAAAAGTAGAACCTATAAAAGTTACTTGATCGCCAGCTAATTCAGGAAATACACTATCTAATAATGTAATAAGGTGCGCTATTTTGTTAGGGTTGTCAATAGAATTATCCATTAACATTGTTACAACGTCAGCTTGTTTAATTTTTTTAATTTTAATGTTTTCTTCTTCGCTACAAAAATATTTTTTTAATTTATGCTCTGTATCTTTAGTGGTAGATATTTTTTTTTTATATAATTCATCTATATTATTTTCAAAAAGACTATAAGTATATTTTTCAATAGGAAAACATTTATCAATATATAAACTATCTTTAAATCCAAAAATATTTTCAAGTAAGTCCCGTAATAAATAATTATAATCTTCTACATTTTCTTCTTTTAAATAATAAACAATATCGTAAGCTACTTTTTTATAATCTTTGGCTGCTTCAGGAAAGTCACCATGACTACTATTGGCTTCAATATCAAAACTACAAATCTTATATGGAACCATATCATCTTTATCAATAGAAATAACGTCTTTATAATTACAACCAATATCCATATCCATATGAGTTCTTTTATTTGTATATTTTTTATAAGTCGAAATTTTTACCCATCCCGAAGGACTTATTTTTTGAATATGAAAGAACCTTAATAGAGGTGGAATCATACATTCATATATTTTTGTATAGAACTTATTGTATAAATATCCGTCATTTAGTTTTTGAGTATCACGATCATAATAAAGGGATTTTAATTTATGAATGAAACACATATTTCTACATGAAATATATACAAAATTATAATATTTATTCGCATCAAATCCATATAAGGTTTTTTTTTTAACCCATTCATAAGATACAATATCTTCAGCCCCTTTAGAAATAGACTTATTATCGTGTTGTTTAAAATGTTCTATAAACTCTTCTGTTTTAGATTTAGACCATTCATTTGATACTAAAATATATACAAATGGATTAAAATGATTTATTGTCACTGAATATGTTTTACGATTTTCATCCAATCCGTACATTTGGATGCTAAAGTCTTCGCGCATATCACTTACTTGAAAATCAATCATTTTAATCTGTAGAGCCATATAATAATATATTTTATAGTTTTAAATCAATTTTCTAGGTCAGTCTTTTTTTTTTACGAGCTTTTGTTTTTTTCTTATTACGCTTACGTTTTTTTTTTATTGTAACGTTCAATGAACGATTTATATTTTTACGTTTTATTACATTTTGATTTACGAATTCATTTAAGTTTTCTACATTACGAAGTTTATTAAATTCTGACATCACTTTACCATTTTCTAAACGCACAATTTGTGGAAATCCTCGTACAGAGTTTTTTATAGGATGATTTATTTTACTTAACATATCGGATTCTATTTCCATAATATTTATAGGTTTATCCGCATTCATTTGTTTGACTTTTTCCCACGCAGGTCTTAATTCAATACAATGTCCGCATTGTGGGTGGTGAAATAAAATAATACAATTTCCTTTCATAATAGAATTAAATTGTTTAATATTTTTGTTATTTAAATCTAATACATTCATTATTATATATATCTATATTATATTATGCGGAAATATATAATTATAATGTTATCTCTTATATTATTTTTAATGGGTATTATATTCATTACAAATGATGAATTGAAATCGTATAATGAATCGTTTGTAAGTGGTCAATGTCCTACAACCATGATAAAAAATGGTGAACAAATAATGGTCTACAATCCTAAAATGGCAAAAATACCAGGAGTAAATCCTATTTTATTGGATAACATAGAAGACTATAAAGAATATGTAAGGTGGCAAAAAAAAAATAAATTAGATTGTCCTATTTTATATTTAGAAAAAGTATTTGATACGCAAGGACAAGAATTGTACGAAATAAAACCAAGTTTTGATACAGATATACCTATAGGATCTATGAATCATAGTATGCCTAGAGTAACGCGTGAACCTAAAATATTAGATGCTTCTAGAGATGATCCTCCCTATAATCAAAATAGTTTGCCTGGAATTGATAATCAAAATCAAATGATAGGTATAGGAAACGACAAAATGATATTATACCCAAATAGTCAAAATATTGAACCATCTAATTATTTACGCAGAAAATGATTTAATACTTCAATTATATTCTTATTTAATTTTTTTGGTTTATCATCTTTTAAATAAGTAAAATCTTCAAACAAAGATGTATTTGTATTGAGTTCATTCATAATATCTTGTAGACTATTAAATTTAGTTAATAATATTCTAGAAGTGGTTGTACTTATTCCAGGTATTTGACATATCATAAGTTCGCTAATATTTTCCTTAGTAATCTGTGAATTTTTCTTTTTCGATACAATACTATTTGTAATTGGTGTAGATTTATATTTTTCATGTTTTTGTTTAAACTTTAATATATATTCAACACTTTCTCTAGGTGATTTAGACATAACCACATAGAAGCCTTTTTCGTAAGTTAAACTAAAAACGCAACTTCTTAAAGTATCCTTAGAAATACCATATGGTTTATATAAATCTAAATTTCCTTCTAAAAAATAATAAATAGTATATCCTTCTTCTTTTGCTTGTAAAAGTCTGGTACTTTGTTCTTTATATCTACCATCTATAATACTAGATGCTAAATCACTCCATTGTTTCCGTTCAATTATAATTTTATCTGAAATCATAATATCTCCTAAATGTAGTGCTTCTATTTTGACAGATTCGTCAAATTTGTCTCCTAAAATAAGTTTTGACTGAATAATTAATTCACTTTCGCGCGAATCTATAATGACAAAACACATATATATACTTTGTCATTATACCTTTAAATTAGTTCGTATTATTACGTCCTCTTGGGTTTACATATGGACGGCAACCTCCCGATTGATTTGCGGAACAACATTGTAGATTGGCACTACCATTCACCGAAAATAATAGTCCAGTAGGAGTTTTACTTTTTAAAATATTACGCGGTATTCTAGCATATTCCCATCCGTTTACTAATCCAGCTTCTTTGTTTCCGGAAGAACATGCGTCAGTATGGTTAACTCTAGATTGAATGTTGGCAATATAAGGCATATATATATGTATAATATTTTATTTTATAATATAAATATAAAATATATTATTCATAAATGGAAGATATATTAAATCCTTATAATGAAAAAAATATTCAAATAAAAAAAGAAGATATTGAGACTCTGTTATCAACATACAATATTTATCATAAAGTAGAAGATATGAATATATGGAGTCGGGCGTTTGTGAATAGTTCTTATATAAAACAACCTAATATGAATTATGTAGTATGCCCATTTAATTGTATTCAATTAAAACAAAGTTCAAATGAGAGACTTGAATTTATCGGAGATGGTATATTAGAAATTATTACTAAATATTATTTATATAAGAGGTTTCCGGACGCAGACGAAGGTTTTATGACTGAAAAAAAAATAAATTTGGTAAAAAATGACCATATTGGAAAACTGGCTTATAAGCTTGGATTACATAAATGGTTATTATTATCTAAACAATGTGAAGAGAAAAAGAATAGGTGTAATTACAAAAAACTAGGTTGTTTATTTGAATCGTTTTTAGGTGCTTTATTCTTAGATACAAATGAGACAAATGATGAAACATTTTTGATGGGAAATGGTATTCAATATTGTCAATTATTTATAGAAAATGTATATAACGCTTTAGTGGATTGGAATGAAATATTAGAGAATGATGATAATTATAAAAATATATTTCAAGTTAAAATACAAAAAGAATTTAAATGTACACCGGAATACAAAATAATTCATCAAGATGAAGAATTAAGATATACGATGGGTGTATATTTATGTCTTGGAACGTCATCTACTATAAGTTTTGATTTAGTAAAATCATTAGATAATATAAAACCAAATAGTAATATACATTTTGGTACAGGTGTACATAAAATAAAAAAAAAAGCAGAACAATTGGCGTGTCTTGACGCATTAAAAAAAATAGAAAAATATATATAAAGTATTTTCTTATTGTATTGTAATGATAAAAGTAAAAAATGGTGTCTCAAATGCTATATCGTCCGTTTCTTATCCGACAATTAAAGATAAAAAGTTTCAGTTGAAAATCAGTAAAAAGAAAGAATTCGATTATAAATATGATTCAAGTGAAAAAGATTGTAATGAATCATTTTTTACATTGGCGCCTCATCAAGAATTTGTAAAACGTTTTATATCCTATAATAGTTATTATAATGGATTATTATTATATCACGGATTAGGTAGCGGGAAAACATGTTCAGCCATTGGAATTACAGAAGAAACACGTAAATATATAAAATATCATAAGAATTTCAAACCTATTATTATTGTAGCTTCTAGTAATGTTCAAGAAAATTTTAAATTACAGTTATTTGATAAAAATAAATTGAAACAAATAAACGGACAGTGGATTATACATGGCTGTTTGGGGTCAACTTTATTAGATGAAATTGGGTTATCAGAAATAAATAATTTAGATATAGAAACAATTATTAAAAAAATTAAAAAACTTATTAGAAAATATTATGTGTTTAGAGGTTATGTAGAGTTTGCTAATATAATAGAAAAATATTCAAAAAATCCCGAAAAATTAAAAATAGAATTTGAAGATAGAATGATAGTAATTGACGAAATACATAATATTAGAACAATAAAGGAAGGAGAAAATAAAAATGAAATGCAGAAAGTAGCTCAAAGATTAGAATACTTAGTTTCTAAAATAAAATATATGAAACTTATATTTTTAACGGGAACTCCAATGTTTAATGGTGCGGAAGAAATTATATTTATGTTAAATATATTAAATTTAAATGATAAGCAAAAAAAGATAAAAAAAAACGAGGTATTTAAATTAGATGGTTCATTACAAGAAGACGGAAGAGAAAAGTTAATTCATATGGCAACCGGATATATATCTTATGTAAGAGGTGAAAATCCATATACATTTCCACATTTAATTCCTCCTCAATTATTTGATGAAAAAAACTCATATATGAAATATACAAATAAACCAACTATATTATTTAATAATAAACCTTTACAAAATAACATTGAATATTTAGATTTATTTTTGTCAAAAATAAATAAAAGTCAAAAGGACCATTATTGGGAATTAATATCAAAACTGAATAACAAAAAGGGTAAAACAGATTCCCTTAACTATACCGAAACATTAAGACCATTACAATGTTTAAATATATCTTACCCAATAGATGTAATTAACCAAGATGATAAACATTTAGTTGATTTGATAGAAGAAGATGTTACAGATGTACCAACTGGTATAAATGATATAATGTCATGGGAATTAGGTAATAAACCAAAAGTTATGCATTCATTTACTTATAAAGATACATCAAATCCTATATTTAAAAAAGAAAATATAGGGGAATATAGTTCGAAAATAAATTCTATATTAGATAATATTCAAAATAGTGAAGGAATTATATTAATATATTCACAATGGATATATTATGGAGTATTACCTATGGCCTTATCATTAGAAGAAATGGGATATAGTAGGTTTGGTTCAAAAACATTAAATTTAATCAATAATGAAAAGAATAGTTATAGTTATTCTATTATATGTGGTAATAAAGAACTAAGCCCTGATATAAATGAAGAAATACAGGCATTAACAAATGATAATATAAATGGTGAAAGGGTAAAAGTTGTAATTATATCACAAACTGGTACAGAAGGAATTGATTTAAAAAATATTAGACAAGTTCATATACTAGAACCATGGTATAATATGAACAGAATAGAACAAGTGATTGGAAGAGCTCGTAGAAATTGTAGTCATAAAGATTTACCAATCCATAAACGAAATGTAGAAGTATTTTTACATAGCACTAGTCCATTCCAAACAAAAAAAGGATATATGGAACCTATTGACATGTATTTATATAGATTAAGTGAAAAAAAAAATAAAATAATAGGAGATATATCTAAAATATTAAAACAAGTATCCGTAGATTGTTTATTAAATGAAAATCAACAAGATTTTGCGAAACTTGAAAAAACAATTGATTTAACATTGAGTAATGGAAATAAAATCAAGGATTATTCTATAAAAGATAAACCATTTACTAATATTTGCGATTATCAAGAAATATGTGAATTTGTTTGTATAAATAAAGAGTTACAAACAAATAATCCATTAGATAAATCAACGTATAACTATAAACATATTACACATAATCAAATTATATATAGTTTAAAACTAAAATTTAAGGAAAAACATATATATATAGACAATGAATTAAAAGCGCAGATGAAACAATTATACCCATTTATGAAAATAGAAGAATATAAATACGCGATTGACCAATTAATGCATGAAGGATTATATGATAAATATAATGAGAAAGGCAAAATAATAAAAATACATGATTTGTTATTATTTAATCCTGATATAGAAAATTACGACTATATTACGAGTGAAGAAATTATGAATCCAGTTATAAGAGAAGATAAATTTGAAATGGAACCCATATACATAAAAACTGAAGTAGATGAATTATATAAAACATTCAATGAGTCGGTTAAAGAATTAATGGATAAAATAAAAAGTTATAAAAAATTGTACGATGAAAAAGTATCCAGTTCATTTTTGGATATATTTGATGATGAAACCTTAAACCGTTTAATTGTAGAAAGAAACTTCGATTATTTAAATATCAAACAACAACTCCATTTATTAAATTATTTAACAAATGAACCTATAAAAGATATAATATATAATAAATATGTAAATGATAATCTTATTATTTTAAATAATACGATGACGGATGATGTAGATAAAAGAGGTATAATAGAAGTATACAAATTAGATAATGATACATGGGAAAAAACAGACAATGAACCTGTATTTAGAGACAAAAAAACAAATGGGTCATATTTTGGATATATAAAATTAATATCTCAAAACCGGAAAATTAAAAGACCTGAATTCGCTTATAGAGATATTTTAAATAAAGAACCTGCTAAAAATAAAAAAGTTTATGATATGATAGTTGATTTAATAAAAGAAAGAAACGAACATGCTATAGTTAAACCTACAAACTTGCCTAACGTTATAGATTCAAAGATAATATTCGAATTATATTTACGTCATTTAGAAGAAATAGACAAAGATACAAAATACTTTTATTATAAACACGAAATAAAAGAATTAAAAATTGATTAATATATAATACTAATAATATAATATGGATGACTTATTTAAAAAACAACTTATTCATGAGAGAATAATAGTACCATTTAATAATATAGGTAAAGATATGGAAACTTATTTCAAATATTACTCTGAAACCCATATGGAAGGTAAATGTCGTAATGAAGGATATATAAAAGATAACACAACCAAAGTATTACATTATTCATCTGGCTTATTATACGGCACAAATGTTGAATTTATAGTTGTATTTGAAGTAGAATCGTGTATGCCTTATGAGGATATGGAATTAACGTGTATAATAAAGAATATAAATAAAATAGGAATTAGATGTATAATTCAAGAAGAAAATAATCCAATGAATATATTTATTAGTAATGAACATAATTCACATATTGATATGGATAAATATAATGAATTGGATGAAATAAGAGTAAAGGTTTTAGGACATCGTTTTGAATTAAATGATACATTTATTAGTATTATTGCTGAAATTATATAAACATAATATAAATATATATTTATTATGAGTAATAATTTAGAAAATTTAGTAAAAAAAATAGAAGGTTATGGCAAAGAAGAACACTTAAATATTTTAAAAATAATATTAAAAGATAATTATAATCATTGTAGTGAAAATATTAATGGAACATTTATAAAAATAGATAAATTAGACGATAGCGTAATATATAAGATAAAAGAATATATTGAATATATTGAAAAAAAAGAAGAAGATATAAACTCAGTGGAAGACAAGATGAATGAAATAAAAAAAGATTTAAATATATGAATATATACTAATTATGTTAAATCATGAACATTTTTTTAATCCAAAATTTAAAATAACAAATCATGTTAAAAAGAAAAAAACAGCTGTTATTAAAGTCTATGATAAACTATTTTATACAATTTATCATAAACTAAATGAGAAAAATTTATTTTTAAATAAATATAATGAACGATTAGAAAAAATAAAGGTAATCGAGCAATTATCATTAAAAACAAAAAATAAAATATTAGAAGATTTACAAAATTCTAATATACAATTATTTACATTAAGTGCTTTATGTGAACTATGGAATATCAATATTGTATGGTTTTCAGAACATTGTTATTACGAGTTTATTATAAATAATGATCCCATATATTATTTGTCTCATAATTGTGAATGGTGTAGTAAACCTGAAGGTATAAAATATAAAATACTAGATATATTCAAACCTTTAAAAAGTATAAGTTATTATAAATTAGAAGATTTAAAAGAAATTTCCAGTTTTATGAATATAAATGGAAAAACCAAGAAAGAACTCTACGATCAAATAGTTAACTATTTTAAACATATAAAATTGATTTAATTAATGTATATAAGATATATATATGAGTATAATTGAAACTTTAAACATTTTCAATAAAACTGTTTTATCTCAGTCAAATCTAGAATTAGAAGTTCGTTTTAATTTTATCAAGAATAAAAGCGATTTTGAGAATATTTATAATACGTTATTAAAATACGGATTCAAGAGAGATTTTGAAAAACATATATTAAAGATTTGCTTTTCAGACAAACGAAAAAGTGAATATATGGATTGTGAAACAGATTCAAGTGAAAATATACGTTCTGAAATACAAGGATTAAATCATATTAAGGATTTTTGTACTACAGAAACTATGCCAAACGAAACAACTCATATAAAAAAAACAAAATTATCGTCTGTTAATAATAAGGATTATGGTTTCAAGATTGTTATATGTAAAGAAATACCGTGTAGTGAATATGAAATTAAAACATTACAAGACAAATTTAAGAAATATCGTAAAACATTTAGACTTATGAACCGTTTAACTTTGAAACACCCAGATATGCCAGGTATTTTAATTGATATGAGTATTGTAAAAATGAAAACGAATGTTTCAAAAATGGGTCAATCTGGTATATTTGAATCTATGGAAATATATGAAATAGAAATAGAAATAGAAGAACACGATAAACCAATAGAAAATTTAGATATTATATCAAATTATATAAAAAAAACAATAAAGTATATATTGTGCGGAAAAAATGATACCAACTTTCCTATTTCTGAAAAGATTAAACAAGAAACATTAAATGAATATAAAAACTTATTTTCTACATCTAAATATGCCAGCTTTATAGGACCTTCTTCATATACTTTACAAAAAGCAAATTTATCATTAGAACATTCACCATGTATAAAAAAGGATTTTTGTGTTACAGATAAGGCAGATGGATTACGAAAATTATTATTTGTAGCAAAAGATAAAAATATATATTTTATTACAAACACAAATCCAATAAATGTTCAGTTTACTGGTAGAACAGTAAAAGACGATACATTAACAGAAATCTTATTAGATGGAGAATATATTAAATACGACAAAGATCATAATCAAATAGATTTATTTGCGGCGTTTGACATATACTTTTATAAAAATGGTGAAAAAGTTGTAGATATTCGCAAAACCCCATTCAAAGATAATAGGTATCCAAAATTAAAAGAATTAATAGAAAAAATAAATGAATCAGCTGATAATATATATAAATTATCAATCAAATTTATATACAAAGAGTTTCATTTCATAAGCGAACAAAAAAGTTTATATTTTCAATGTCAATATCTATTGGATCAAATTGGTTCTCCTAGTTATATGTATAATACAGACGGAATTATATTTTCGTCGTCAATCCTAGGTGTAGGTATGGAGACTATGGATGATATAGTAAAAAATAAAAAATATGCTTGGAAACATAGTTTTAAATGGAAACCTCCTGAATTTAATACAATTGATTTTCTAGTTAAATTTCCGACAAATGATAAAAATGAAGTTCTAACTGAAATGATATATAATACAAATACACAAACGAGTGATAATTATCAAATTATTTATTTATATGTTGGAAATGCGAACTCGGATGATACGTTAAACCCTCAACAAGAATTATTAAATGGAGGACAATCATCCAAATCAAATAACGAAACTATATTGTTTATTCCAATAAATCCGCTTGATACAGAGGCCTATAAAGCTTACATCTTAATCGAAAATGGAAATATATATGTAGAAGAAGAAAATGGAACAAATGAACACGATATTATATATAATAATAATGTGGTTGAATTTAAATATACAATGAATGAAGATAAACGAATGTCATGGGTTCCATTAAGAATACGATATGATAAATCATTTGGTAATAATAAAAATACAGCCAATAGTAATTGGAATAGTATTCATAATCCAGTTACGAGTGAAATGCTAACAAATCCTATGCTTGAAATAGATTATGAGATAATAGTAGATGATACATATTATAATAAAACAGGCGTAATATCTAAAACAACTCATTTACGAGAATTTCATAATAAATTTATAAAAAAGACATTATATAATAAATATTGTAATTTAGAATGTAATATTATAGACTATGCTGTAGGTAAAGGAGGTGATTTACATAAATGGTTAGAAAATAAAGCGAGTTTTGTATTAGGAATTGATTTATCAAAAGATAATATTAATAATATAAATGATGGAGCATGTATTCGCTATATTCGGCAGATGAAAAAAATGAAAGATAAACCAAAAAATACATATATATTTATAGAAGGTAATACCGGAAAAAAAATAAATAATGATTTTGGTAAAGGAAGTTATGATTTTGCTGAAGGAAATAAAATAAGTGAAGAGGTTATTAATCATATTACAGGAATAAATAAAAGCACATTTACAAATATGCCCCTATTTGGAATCGTAAAAAAAGGGTTTGATTTAGGAACCATACAGTTTGCTTTACATTACATGTTTGAAAGTAAAGAAATGATTCATAATTTTATGTGGAATTGTTGTAAAACAATTAAATTAAACGGTCATTTAATTGGAACTTGTTATGATGGTGAATTGGTATACGAAATGTTGAAAGATAAAAAAATAAATGAACTAAATGAATTACATATAGATGGAAGTAAAATTTGGCATATCAAAAAAAAATACAAAAATAATGATAATTTTATAAATCAAATGGATCCGTGCGGATATAAAATTGGTGTATTTCAAGATTCTATAAATACCGAAAATGATGAATATTTAGTTCACTTCAAATATTTTGAGCGTCTTATGACAGATTACGGATTTAAATTGGTTCAATTGAATTCGTTTGAAACCTATTACAAAGCTTATAAAAAAGAAGTAAAAGAAAGTAAAAAGAAAAGCTTAAGCAAGGAAGAAAAAAAAATATCATTTTTGAATAAAGCATTTGTATTTGAAAAGATAAATGATGTAGACCCTAATTTAGTATATAATTACAATACAAGTGAGAAAAAAGAAGAACCCTCTGATATATTTATTACAAGTAAACCGATGCGTTTAAAAACAAAAATAACTCTAACAAATATAATATAAAATCAATCTAATTATAATAGTATGACAAGTTATTCAGTATCGGATATTATATGCGTAATAGAGGCAAATAATATTAATTTAAATTACGACCAATCTATGAGTTATATCAATGAAACATTAAGAGAATATAGCCATTCAATTAAAATGGAAATATCTAAACAATCTAAATTATGGGAAAAATATAAAAAATATTCAAATCCATATGAATTTATAAATACATCTTTTGATAATAATACATTACCTATTTGTAATTACAAACCATTGTCTCGTTCTTATTTCAAAATGATTGAAATATTAAATCATTATTCTTTTTCATTTCCAGTTAATATGGTTACATTTCATTTAGCAGAAGGTCCTGGTGGATTTATAGAAGCAATATCGAATTATAGAAATAATCCGAATGATACATATTATGGCATGACTTTGATGGAAGATAAAGACGATATACCCAAATGGAAAAAATATGAAATATATTTAAATATTCATAAAAATATCATATTAGAGTATGGAAAAGATAATACCGGAAATTTATACCATAAATCAAATTTAGAATATATATATAATAATTATAAACATAGTATTGATTTTGTAACTGGTGATGGAGGATTTGATTACAGTAATGATTTTAATAAGCAAGAAGAAAATTCATTAAACTTAATATTCTCTCAAATATTATTTGCTATGTGTATACAGAAAAAAGGAGGTTCATTTGTATTAAAATTATTTGATACATTTAGTTCTTTATCTATTGAACTTATATATTTATTAAATTATTTATATGAAGAAATTTATATTATAAAACCTCTAACAAGTCGTCCAGCCAACTCCGAAAAATATATAATATGTATCCGTTTTCGTATGGTACAAAATATAGGAGATATAATTAACAAAATGATAAATAATTATGAAGTAGAAAATAAGAATATTACTAGTATATTAAATAATGAAATACCATTATTATTTTTAGATAAAATAAAAGATATTAATTCTATTACAGGACAAACTCAAATTGAACATATACAAAATGTATTATCTTATATGTTAGACGAAAATAGGAAAACAAATTTAGAAAATATTAAAAGATCTCATTTATTAAAATGTGTTAAATGGTGTAAAAAACATAATTTACCTATAGAAGAACAATAGGTCTAACATATCCAAGATATTTACAATCATTACATATATTGGTTTTGCTTTTTATAAAATAAGGAGAACTTCCATGATATTGTCCATAATTTGCGCCACTTAATCCATAAGGTGTTCTGAAACTATTTGAATTTTTAGTAATTTCAGTATTTCTATTTTTTAATGTAGTCAACGACGCTGAAACACCTCCTTGTGTTTTAAATGCTAAATTACTTGGTTTGTAGGTTACACAACCAGAAGAATCATAAGTAGATTCATATGTATAATCCTTTATATTTTTACCTAATATTTGATTTTGATTATATGTTTTTTGTCTTGATTGTAAATATTGGCTAGTTGAGCTATAATAATTTTTGTTTACATTAGTTGTTCCAGTACGTTTAATTTTTTGGCTTCCGCCTATACATGTATTACCGACCTTTACGCCATTACAAGTATTTTCTTTGAATGTTTCAATTTTAATATTACAATTACTTGTATCATATTGTTTTCTCCAATGCTTTATAGGTTGGGGTTTACCATATACATAAGCATAATTTTCTAATGCTTTTCCATTTATATACGGTTGAGTATTTTGCGGGGTGACGCGAAAAGTATATATCAGCGACATATATAAAAAATAGAAAATATATATATATGTTCCTTAAATTAGTTTTATTATTCATAATAATAGTTATTCTATGTAAATCAACCGAACCAATGAAATGTAATGACGTTAAAATAAATAAAACACCTATATCAAGTATATACGATGTTACCTATAATATGGAAAGTAATAAATACGAAAATAAAATATTTGATGAAGAATATACTGTTTATAAGAGTTCGCTAAAAAAATATTTTAATGATTTAAAAAAATATTGTACTATCAATTAATATATAAATATTATATATGTTAAGTATAATTTTTATAATAAGCATAGTATCTTTACTTATAATCATTGAATTTATAAATATGAGAGAAGGATATGGTATTTATTTTTATGATTTGTCTCAAAATAAAATTTTAGATTCTAGTAATAATGAATTACGTAGTTCAGAATTATTTCCTAATATAGAGACAAAAACAGTAACTCAGTTAGTAAATATGTTTACAGATATAAGTTATTGCGATAATTTAGATGATATATCTTATTCTAATTATAATAATAATTATATTTTGAATGATGATATGGAATTATATAGTAAATATGAGGGATTTTCTCAAATACCCATGACGTTTATTGAACGTATATATTTGTTTATGGTAGGTTTATTATTTATATGTATATTATCTAGAATTAGGGATTAAATTTGACAAAGGAACACCACTAGAATTAAAGTTTAATTTTTGAAATTCTATTTTATCATTTGGTGTAGAATCATTGAACAATTTATATAATAATAATTTAGGAATAATACTATGAAGAGATAAAGATTTATTTAATCTAGCTACTTGTTTTAATTCAATTAATATATCTTCTTGTATAATTTGTTTGTTTCTGGGAGTTCCTATATTAAAAAAATCAAATAATTGTTCTTCAGTCAAATTATTCATAAATTGTATACGTTTATTTTCATCGTTTAATACATCATATATTTTGGTATGATCATATGTTTTGCTTTTATCACAAATATAATAAGTTTGTATAATTTTTTGTATTACATCATAATTATTATTAAACGAAACAGAAACATCATCGTCCGAAGAATATAATAAGCTTTGTTTTTTCATAGTACAATCTGGACATTTTACATTACATTGTTCAGTTAATAATTCACGAGTTTCTTCGTCAATATCTCTTTCTAAATGAAAGTCATTACATTTTTCCCATTCTTTAAATCCTTTTGATTTTTTGAAATTATGTTCAATACGTAAAATATCGTCTTTATGTAATTTATATTTTTCAGGTTCTTTTGGTGTCTCTGGGATAGGGGCTCCATCGTCGATGTAATATAATACCCTTATTATTTTCAATATATTATACAAATCAAAAATACTAAATACTTTTAAATTATTTAACAAAGATACATTAGCCGTTTCTTTGTCTGGAAATATATCCAATGTTGGAAATTTTACATATTCGTTTAATGCTCTAACAATTGGGTTTTTAAATTTTTCTTCTTTAGGTTTAAAATCGTTTATATTACTTCTGTCATCCGCACATATTACGCCATGTGTTTGGTTATTTTTACATGTGCCTCTAAAAGAACCGCCTCTTTGTTTTCGTGTTTTACCTCCTTTCATCTGTTTTACATACATAAGCTCCTTTGGAAGACGAGTGTTATCTTCTTTTAAAGATTGTATATTCAACAATTTAGAAATCTTAGTATTACACGTATTTTCCTCAAATAAATCAAAACATATAGATTTAGGTAATATATTATTTAAATTACTTTCATATCCTAAATAAAATAAGTTTTTTACATATAATCCAGATAATAATAATATATCATTTAACATTTTAATAGAAAATACAAATTCTTTTGCGATGGTTTCAAGTATACATAAAGGATTTATAGCACAAAAAATTTTGGCAAGTATACTATTTACTTGTTGCTCGTCTAATTTTAATATAGTTTGAATAGACCCACCTTTTAATTTTTTTCTAGTTTTTTTGTATCTAGTTTTTTTATATCTAGAATATTTTATCATTAGATTATAGATATAAAAAATTATTTTCTTACACGATTTACCGCTGTATAAGTTGTATGACTATCACTACCACCAAACGTAGAATCATTATATGTTAAATTAACCGTTTCTAGGTTTTTGAAACGAGTATACAGAGAAGAGTCTGCTACGGTTTTGCCATTACCACTCCCAAGAGGTACTTGGATTGGTGTAACTCCATTTGTTTCTAGGTTACATGATTGACTACTTACTCCGCCACCAAGCTTTATACGATTTACATGAGTACCATTCACTTGATTTGAACCACCACACGATTGGTATTTACGAGTTAAAACATCACCCATGTGAAAAGAGGTTCTAAAAGGTCCTATGGTTGATTTACCAACCGATTCACCTGTATTTGTTTTTATATTATTGGATTTAAATGCCTTTCTAAGTATTTTGCGTTTCATAGCAACATCCGAACCAACCATTGTACTTTGGAAACCTACTTCTGAACGTTTACCGTGAATAGTACCTCCTAAATAATTCATTATATATATATAATAAAAAAAATATAAGTTATAATTATTTTAGGTAATAATTCTGGGAACAATATTCATAGTTATTAATTCTTGAAATAATAATTTACAACTATAAGGTATTTTCACATAAGAGAAGTCTGTGCGATTCTCACATACATTACAAATATGAATATGTTCTTTATCATTATATACAGCAATCATACCGCATTTTTTACAAACATTTACAGCATACTTGTCCGATACATCATATATACGTTCTTTTGTAAATTTAGAAGCCCCGTGAGATATCATACAATCTCGTTCCATTTCACCAAATCTAAGACCACCGTCACGACTACGACCTTCTGCTGGTTGCCTAGTTAGATTTACCATTGGACCGATACAACGACTATGTTGTTTATCATTTACCATATGTTTTAATCTTTGATAGTAAACAGGTCCTATAAATATAGAGGTTTTAATTTGTTCACCTGTTTTACCATCATATAATAACTCGTCTCCACTTGATTCGTAGTTATTTTTTTGAAGTTCTTTATAAATTTTACTCATATTCATTTCACCAAAACTAGTACCATCTCCAAATAATCCTAGTTTTAATAATAGTTTACCTATAATTGTTTCTTTTAATTGTGCTATAGTCATGCGCGATGGAATTGCGTGTGGATTAATGATAATATCTGGACGAATGCCTTCTTTTGTAAACGGCATATCTTCCTCATTAATGATATTACCAATAGTTCCTTTTTGTCCGTGACGACTACTAAACTTATCACCAATATTTGGTTTACGCATTGCGCGAATTTTAACTTTACAAAATGTATAACCATCTCCATTCCTATCTATATATGTCTTATCTACATAACATTCCTCAGTTGTTCTATAAGATTTACTTTGATCTTCATATTTAATTACTTTTGTATTATCATTTTTATGTTCTTTGATTACAACTACCTTAGATATAATTATATCTTTATCATTAATAATTTCATTTTCATTCATAACTCCCATTTTATTTATTTTATCGTAATTCGCAAATTTCATATTTCGGGTTGTATTTGGATTGGGTTTGATTCGTAGCTCTTCTTCACCGTTTATCTTTTTATCTTCATCCTTTTCAGTATGATAAATTGTAGCGTGAAATAAACCGCGATCTAAACTACCTTTATTCACTAAAATACTATCTTCCTGATTATAACCACCATGTGTCATAATAGCAACAATTACTTGATTACCACACGGTAATTCATTTAGTTTCATCATATTCATTACTCTTGTTTCGACTAAAGGTCTCATTGTATAATTTAATACATAAGCAGTTTTATCCATTCTTTTATTAAAGTTTGATACATAAATTCCAATTGCTTGCTTACCCATAGCACATTGATACGTATTTCTGGGTGATTGATTGTGTTGAGGAAATGGGATACAAGAAGCTAATACACCAAATATAGTACTAGGATGAATTTCACAGTGGGTATAACTATAATTATCATTTAATAAATTCGGTTTCATACTAATCATTGAATTATTTTGTTCTTCCGCGTCAATATATTCAATAACCGAATAATCGCTTTTCAATGGAATGATTAAATCTCTCCATGTTATTATATCATCTTGTAGTTGTTGAACAATTTCTTTTGTAAGTAATATTTTATTATTTTTTACTTTAAATACTGGACGAACTAAACGACCACATTCATTACAAATATGAATTTCTTTTAATTTATAGTTAAATACAATAGAACAATAAATATGTATCATTCCTTTATATTTTTTATCTTTTAGATCAAGGAATAATTTATTTGGTTCATTGGTTACACCAATCCACCGACCATTTACAAATATTTTTACTTTGTCGTAAAACAACCACGTACTATAATTATTTAATTCAATTAAATATGGTTTAATATATTCATAAATAGGCGTACTATCTGAATAAGTTGATACATTTGTCATATAACTAAGATTTTTTACAACACCAACTGATTGACCTTCAGGTGTTTCAGCCGGACATAAAAACCCCCAAGTAGATCCGTGTAGCTTACGAGGTTCTATAAGTTTACCGCTTTTATCAATAGGTGTATTTACGCGTCGTAAATGACTTAAGGTAGATAGATAAGTTAAACGGTTTAATACTTGAGCAACGCCTACTTTATTCGTATTCATACTTTTTATACCAAAATCACCGGTGGATAGTGCTCGTTTAATTCCATTTTCTATAGTAGTTGACTTTACTATTTTATAAATATTAGTTAATGTAATAATATTGGAATAATCCTCGCTTGATTTCCAAGATCCATTATTGATTTCACGAATCACTTGCTTCTGAATATCTTTTACTACTTTATTAAAGTAATTGCGAAATAAATTATTTAATAATGTACCGGTTGTTTCTACTCTTTTATTTTCATAAGAATCTCTGTTAGTTTGTTGTTCTATACCACAAAATGATTTTATTAATTTATTAACCATAAATCCTAACAAATATATTTTTTCTTCTTTTGTTTTACAATGAGGAAACAAGTCATTCGATAATACATCTAAAGCAAATTCGGTTTTCTTTTTATGACCTTCTTCTTTATCCATATTTATAGGCGTGTAAATTACATTTGATATGATATATTCTAATGATGCTTCATAATTATTATATTCCGAAGCTTCATATATAGAAGCTTTTAAATATTCTAATATATGTTTTTCCTTCTCAATATCTAATACAATAAGACTACAAATTTTTTTATCGCTATCTACTCCAAGAGAACGAAATAGAATACATAATGGGATAGGTTTTTTTAACCGGGGTAATTGAACTAATATTTCATTACCATAGGATGATAATTTAGAATTAATCATCATATATATTTGTTTAGGAGATATACATTTCCAGTCAGGAACTGACCTATATTCTGCCGTCCATAACCATTTATGACCTGATTTTTGTTTAAAACAAAATATTTTATTATCTGCCGGTTTTTCTTGACCTAAACACGTCTTTTCTGAACCATTGATAATAAAATATCCTCCTGGGTCCATTTTACATTCATTTACATTATCTGGGTGAATATTTGGATATTGTTTCAATACACAAATACACGAATTTAACATAATCGGTATTTTTCCAAATTGAATCTTAGATAAATGTATTTGTTTATGCTCTTCATTTTCAAGATTATCTCCATTACGAATAATATATTTAATTTTCATATCAAGTGTAAAGTTAGAAGAATATGTAAAGTTTCTAAGTCGTGCGTCACTTGGAAACATTAACTTTGTTGAACCGTTATTTTCATGAATTTCAGGACGATAAATCGCCAAATTTTCAAATTCGATTTCTACTTCTAATCTATATTTTTTAAATTCGGGCAAGTAATCATGTGGAGATTTAATAATTAAAGGGTTAAACATATCAATGGTTTTTATCATTTGATTTTGTATAAAATCATTGTACGAATCAACTTGATGTTTAACAAGTTGATGTAAGTGAATGTGTTTGAAATAAGATTCGATTACAGTCCAGCTATCGGTTTCCTTATAATGATCCATTGATATGATAATTATATAATTATATTTAATTCAATTTTGTTAGTATAATTATATATTTTTTTTTAAATATAATGATATAATGAGTATTCGGAGCATAAGTATAAATCCATCAGACTTATCTATCAAAAGTAAAAAAGATAAAAAGACTAAAAAAATTACTCAATTAAGTGAACCGATAACTATAAATAGTACAAATATAAGAAAAATGTTACTTGAAAAGCTAAAACAACATAAAAAAACACAAAAAAATATTTTATTAAATAAAGATAATTTTGATAATAAAGTACCTAACTATAGTAATTTGAAAAATGGAACGAAACCGACATTTAGAGAATGGAAACAAACCAATCCTA
>Ga0114998_10000813_pt1 | contig 23543 bp, 16 predicted proteins | sample ArcticOcean_MG_C_5_FD_87044 | JGI IMG/M metagenome (GOLD analysis project Ga0114998, IMG submission 87044) | Marine microbial communities from western Arctic Ocean - ArcticOcean_MG_CB4_138 | ecosystem: Environmental > Aquatic > Marine > Oceanic | place: Arctic Ocean: Canada Basin | collected... | reverse complement strand
GTATGCTTCGGAGCGGTTAATGATTACTATTTTATTTTTTATTTTTTATATATTTTTTTTTGCTCGAGCGTCAGGAAAGTACTGATAAATATGTAAATTTTCTCATTACTAGTACAAAAACAGAGGTCTATTTTTCTGATGCTCTCAAAAAAAGAACAAACTTGTTCTGCACATAATCAGTCCACGCCCCGCGCTCCCTCAATTCTGAATACTAGGGGTTAGATTCGCTAAAAGATACTTCTAGCTTTGGCCTAGAAGTAGTTTGTAATTAATTCTTCTTAATCACCCTCTCTCTCCGTGTTCTCACTCTGTTAAGAGTGAGGAGAGATTTAAAAAAAGGGTAGAGAGTTAATTAATCGAACGTTCTGATAATCTCACTATTACATTCATTCATCCATCTCAGGATCTGTTTAGTTGTGTAAGAAAATAATAAAGAGCGGAAAGAACGCGCGTGTAAAAAAGAGGGTAATCCAAAACCGTGTCCTCTCTCAAGAAAGAACAAAAGTGTGCGCGCGTGTACAACGAGAGCAGCACTAATTATAATAATTACACAACGAAAGAGAGGAGAGAGAGATCTTTGTTTCTGATCTTTGTTTGTTTTCTGTATCGCTTCTGTTAATCGATTTCGATCTCCATAAAATATATAAACAAGAGGAACGGGGAGAAAACAGAGCGTGGAGGGAAATTCTAGCATGACCTCCAATAATAATAATAATCAAAATAATAACAACGGGAACGAGTTTTTCTCCGAGTTCGAAGATGCGAATAGATATTCCGTTCACGAAGTCATAGGAAAAGGATCGTACGGAGTAGTATGCTCGGCAACGGATACTAAAACGGATAAGAAAGTCGCCGTGAAGAAGATCACGGACATATTCGAACACGTCTCAGACGCGACGAGGATTTTGAGAGAGGTTAAACTCTTAAGAGCTTTGAAACATCCAGACGTTGTAGAGATTTTACACATTTTATTACCAACAAACCCGAGAGAATTTAAAGATGTATACGTCGTGTTCGAACTTCTAGACACGGACTTGCATCAAGTGATCAAAGCGAACGATGATCTTACGCAAGATCACCATCAGTTCTTCTTATATCAATTATTAAGAGGGTTGAAATATATTCACACGGCAAACGTATATCACAGAGACTTAAAACCGAAAAATATCTTAGCAAACGCAGATTGTAAGCTGAAAATTTGTGATTTCGGCTTGGCAAGGCCGAGTTTTCATGATCAAGGGCCGACGACCGTGTTTTGGACAGATTACGTCGCCACGCGTTGGTACAGAGCTCCCGAATTATGCGGCAGTTTTTTCACGAAATATACGCCGGCGATTGACATTTGGTCAATCGGTTGTATTTTTGCCGAGATTTTGAACGGGAAACCCATTTTCCCAGGCAAAAATGTCGTTAATCAGCTAGAAATAATCACAGATATCCTCGGAACGCCTACGTTAGAACAAATCGCTAAAGTCAGAAACGAAAAAGCGAGAAGGTTTCTTGGAACGATGCGCGTTAAGCCAAAAGCAATTTTGAGAGATAAATTTCCAAAGGCTTCTGATAGAGCTCTAAAGCTCTTATCGAGATTACTTTCGTTCGATCCAGACGACAGACCGAACGCGACCGAGGCGTTGGAAGATCCTTATTTCGAAGGCTTGGCTGATCCGAGCAGAGAGCCGACGGCGAGACCGGTGAGAGTAGAAGATTTTGAGTTTGAAAAACGAAAAATTGGTAAGGAAGAGGTGAGGAGATTATTATACGAAGAAATTCTAGAGTATCATCCTCAAGCGAAAAGAGAGTTTGAGGGCTCGGAGCTTGGCTCGAGCTATCGTTCAGAGTCACACTTTGGCGCGCAATTCGCGGAGGCTCAAATGCAGGAAGATATGGCTGGAAATAAAACGGCTATTGCACGAAAGTCGCAGTCACTTCCGAGAGAAAAGATGAACGCTTATGTAAAAAATGCAGAAGTAGAATACGGAAAACAAGCCGAAGAATACAGAGAAAGGGTGAATTCGGAATCGTATAGCGAAGGTCGATCGGACCGTTCGCCTTCAATACAGGACGATATCTCCTTCGAGAGGGAGAAATTGTCATCGGCAAAAATTGCCTATTCAATGACCCAGTCCGAGATGGATGAAATGATCGATGTTGTTGAAACGATGAGTTTAGACGATGCCGATGTAGAGGAGTTAGAAAGAAACGCGAGACAAATGCTCGAAGGGCGATGAGAGAAATCAAACATCTTCTTTCCTTGTACGCTCGCTATATGTATTATTCATTTTTTTCAATCAAGCGCGCTTTGTAGTACACACGCTTGATATGATCTATTATATTTTTTTAATTTACACAGCAGCTACTCTTTGTTGTTGTATCAGCTGCATTATTATTACTACTACTACATCTATGAGCTAAACGCGCGGCTCGATGTGGAAAAAGTTTCCCACAACGAACGCAACTCTCCGCTAACTGTTGAAGTTTCATTTTCTGTTGCTTCTGTGTTGTAGTCGCCGTCTTCTTGATCATCGAAGAGAGAATCTGTGATTTCGGCTTCCCCAATGGTATCAATTGACTTCTATATATCCTATCGCAGTCATGATCTCGCTCAAATCTGTGTTTTAAACATACTTTCTGTTTACAGCTCGAGCACACAAACTCATTCACTATATGTAAAATCTCTCTACAGCCCTTCACTGGGCATCTATTGACGACATTTTTTGTCCTCGAGCACTCTTGTTCCGACTGCATATGTCTTTCGACAGTGACATTGATATCCTCGTTTTTAATGAACTTGATTGATTTTTTGCACACTGGACATATCACGCACTTCACGTCATCATTCTTCATCAGCATCTTATTAGTCGTTGTCGTTATTTCATCTTCTTCGTCGTTTTGGAGTGCCTTACAGTCGTGCTCTATTCTTAATCGATGTTCTTCGCAGAAAATTAAATCACAAAACTTGCAATGACTGGGAAGGAAATCGAGTTGATTACAATCGAGATATTGACAGTTCTTTCCAAGATGTGGGAGCTCCATTTAATCAATTAAAAAACATAAATTTGTGTGTGGAATTGAAAAAGAGATTTCCTTTCTTTCTCCTCTTATTAAACGTGTTAAATATAGTTCTTAAATAAACTAATAAACATGAATAAAAAGTTGTTAGTATACTGACTGTATATATTGTTTACTTGTGTATATATTGTTTACTTGTGTTGATAATTTTACAAAATACGTCTCTCATTCTCGTTACTTATCCTTTTTCTCCTTTTTATCTTTCTTCTTCTTCCCTTCCTTCCCTTCTTTTGATTTCTTCTCCTTCTTTGATTTCTTACCGGCAGAGGCATCAGCAACGTCGTTGTTGTCATCGGTGGAGGATTTTCTCTTCTTATTCACCATAGATCCACCCATGGCTTCGACGACTTCTTGCATGCACGCAACGTTACGTCTCGGCGCCGTTCCTTTATCGTAAAATTCCAAACGTTCTTCGACTTGCTCTTTCAACTTTTCGCCAAACAAAGACGTTTGCACGTCCGCGAAACAATCGATTCTCGAAGCGATTGAGCACTTATTGGCGAGATATCTGGAGATTCGTCCTTTGTTTCTCGACGAAGCTTTACCGATGAATGGCGAGTGGAAAATCAAACCATACTTTGGCGTGTTTCCTTTCGTTTTCAACGCTCTGAATAAAGCTTTTTCGGCGCCTAAGATCTGAACCGTTGAAGCTGGGTATTTAGCCAAGTTTGTTAAAGAACCGGCGTGCGAAATCAAACGCGCGCCGACGAAGTCTCCAATAAGTGCTTGCAAGTTTGGAGCAACCTGTCGTTTTTGAAATAAAATCGTAAGTACATTAATTATAATGTAATAAAATGAGGGAAACACAACAAAAATAACTGTATTCTTACGTACGCTTCGCGCAGTCACATTTCAAATCGTCAAAAAAACATATAATGTTCAATATGCTGCGTTGTTATTTGAAATATTATAATATATGACTCAGAGTGGTGCATGAATTGTAGCATCAAAAGTATTCAGATCAGGTCTGTGATAGGTGATCAAATCATCAACGCCATTTATTTCATTATTCCACACAACAACAACAAAAACACACATAAAAACTTTTTTTCCAAACAAAATATATAATAATAAATGAGGATGATAACAACGTACCGCTTGCATTTTTTCGTTCAAATAGTTATGTAAGTTTGTTCTGTATTCTGCCAATTTGATGACTCTTCCCGCGAACGACTCGATGTTGACCATATCGACTGGTGAGATATCTTGTCCCATCGACGCTTTTGCAGCTTCGACGACTTCCTTGGCCTTATCCTCGTCTCCAGTGATTTCCGCTAAAGCTGCGACGTGACCATCGGTCAAAGTTGCTTTATCCTTAATCGATAAAGCGCATCTACAATACATGTAGTTATCCGCGATGATCTTCACGAGCTCGGGAAAGTGCCAACCGTACCACTCTCTTACGCGCATGACAAACGTGTTTATATCTTTATCAAGCGTATCAATCAAAGCAATTGCTTGAATGATCATGTTATCCGAACGATTCACATTAAACTTTACTTTCGCTCTAGAATAGGAATGCGCCAAACCCAATTGCGCTTTTTCGTAATCGCCGTCTTTCAAACCTTTAATAAACTTCCCAAAATTTACTCTAACGCCTCTCGTAATTTCGTTGATGGAATCATTGCACACACACGGAATGCTCATCTTCTCTACGATTGAATTCCCGAGTTTAGGGTCTAAAACACCGAGCGTAAATTTCGCCTTTTTCTCATCCTTAATCCTCGGTAAGTTTTGTTCAAGAAAGTTTTGCAATAACTCGGTCGCAACGCCTTCGCTTACGGCGTTGATTTGCTCTAGAGCTTGCATCGCGGTTTCAAATGGTTTGAACGATTGTAAACTACAGACTTTGCTGAATCGATCCATTGAACTGTTTAATTTATTATTATTATTATTATTATTATTATTATTTTATGAAGAAGAAGAAGAAGAGGAGTGGAACACGTGTCAGTAAAAATTGTAACTATAATTTCTCAACAAATTGTCTCAAACAGTCTCAGTAACGATGCCGAACTACTGCAATTTTGGCGGCCGAGACGATGATTGATTGGTTGAATGATGATTGAAAACAAACTAACAATACTATTAAACGTACTTGACTGTTTCAGCGACGGATTGTGGGGAATCCCCGATCCAGTCCATATCCTTTGCTTCGAATAAAGCGTAACCAGATGCGCTTTCATATAACACAAACGTCGCCATTATTGTTATTATTATTATTATTATTATTCAACTTGATGTTCTCCACAGCAGAAAGTTTATTTCGTTTCACACTTTTTAACGAGAGGGAATTAACTTTTAAATCAAGCACGTGATACACGCGAATATTAAAAATTTGTTATCAATAGAAACTCTGACTCGAATATATATTCCTTATTCGATTATTATTTCTTGTGTATGCGATATTATATTATAGTAGTATATATATTTAACGGAATTGTGAAGAGTTCTTACCTCTCGCTCAAGCTCTAGTAATGTGCTCTTCCCACTACCCACTTCGTTTTCTCAAATTTCTCATCAAACAGACCTCTGCTGTTTTGTCTCATCGTCTTTAGACGAGATTTTGCTGCCGCAATAGATTTTTCTATAGGCAATAGTTCGCGCCAGCTCCGTGTCGCGCGCTGTCCGTGTAGAAAACGTACTAGCGCAAACACAGAGACACAGTTCTTCTTCGTTCATAGTTTCTAATATTTCTACTATTTCTACCAACGCGCATAAAAAATAACTTTTGCAAGAAAAACAACCGTGACACACGGACTACAATAAGTAAATCCAAGATGATGTCAACGACGACAAAGACGACAAAGACGACGACTAAATTGAACGATAGAGTCGTAGTAGAAGATGTATACATAGGAAGTGGATGTAATCACTCAGCACATGCTCTGGATTGTTCATTCAATGAAGAGTTAATCGTGTACGCTACACAGACACAAGTATTCGAATATGACTTACTGACGAGTAAAGTAGTCGGCAGACTCTCGAGCGAGCGAACTTTCAGAGCAGTGGCGATGAAAGAAGAGCGAGGAGGAGAAGAACGTAAAGATGACGATAATAAGAATAATGATAATAATAGTAACAGTTTACTGTTAGGACATGAAGCATTAGTGACTTGCGTGAAGATATTGAACAGTACGAACAATAATAGTGATAATACTACTGATATGAAGAAGAAGAAGAAGGTCGTGGTAACCGCAGATGCTCATGGGAAGATCATCGTTTGGGAGTCACCAAGAACAACACCGAGAGCGACTACTGATGAACAAGTATTGATAAGACAATGGACGAGCAAAGGGGAGATGAAACACGAGAAAGGGTGCCCTGTGACACAAATAGCAACAGTAAGACTCAATGATGATCGAGAGGATAGTAGCATATTAGTCGCAACAGTTGGAGCTGATGATTACGTTCGATTATGGACAATCAATACATCGTCGTCTTCGTCGTCTTCGTCTACTACAGAAAAGGAGAACGCTAAAGACGCGGAGTCTTCTTTATTATGGCCAGTAGAGGAAAAGGCTCTAGTGAAGTTTCCTTCGCAACAAAGACCTATGTGCGTGGATATCTCGATTTCATCGACATCGGGAACGAGGTTTGTTTCAGTTGGATGCGCTGATGGAACGACGAGACTATATGGAGCAAACGAACAGTTTACGATTTTAGAGTTTATTTGCGATTTGAGCGGCCACGACGATTGGGTAAGAGACGTGAAATTTCATACTTTACATGAAGAAGAAGATGATGATAAAAAAGAAGACGATAGTAATAATAATAATAATAATAATAATAAAAGTAAAACGACGTATTTAGCAACATGTAGTCAAGATAAAAACGCGCGAGTTTGGAAAATAGAAACGACATTAGGACGAGGGAAAGAAAATGATGATCATGAAAATAGTAATAATAATAGCAAGAAAAGATTACCGTTTGAAACGTTAGCCGCTCCGCCGAGACCACCGAGTATAGTTTTAAACGGTGCTCGTGTAGACGTACAACTTGAAGCGTTGTTGTGCGGACACGAAGATTGGGTGTTTACATGCGCATGGCGACCAACTTCGGATAAGAAATCAAAAGGCAGTAGAAAAGTGCAACTTTTGACGGCTTCGGCAGATCGCTCCGTGAACTTATGGTCTCCGTCAACTTACGACGACGATGGGTCTGACTTTGGAAAAGCAGAGAATAGTGCGGTATTGCTTTGGTTCTCTTTAGCTTCGTTCGGTGAAGCTTGTGAAAATTGCTTAGGCTATCGAGGCGCTTCGTTTTATGGCGAAAATTGTTTTATCGCGCATTCGCAATCGGGAGCGTTACACGCTTGGAAATACGTGGAAGAAATACAAGCTTGGGAATCGCTTGCAGTGAATTCTGGGCATACAGATAAAATTCGAGCTTTAGTTTGGGATTCTGGTGGGAAATATCTCTTAACTGGATCAGAAGATCACACGACTCGTCTCGTTGGGCTTTGGAACGAAGAAGACGACGACGTCGATGATGAAAATTATTCTTGCGAGAAGGAGAACCAGAAAAGAATCAAAACGCCTACAGGGTGGCGCGAAATCGCGCGTCCGCAAACACACGGTCACGCGATATCATGTTTAGCGGCCATTCCTCCAAAGAAAAATAGTAAGACTAGTAGTTCAGAAGCGTTTGTTTCAGGATCAAGTGAGAAAGCTTTAAGAGCTTTCCGAGCACCGCGCGTGTTTTGGGAACGCATGAAAGTTGGAAATACAGACGTTGAAAACGTAGACCAGTTGATCGTTTCCGGTGAAGTTTCCGCGGAAGCTTCTGCGCTTGGATTATCGAATAAAGGAGTTCATCATCATAACAGTACAGCGGTGAACAACAGTGAGAACATGGACGATGCAAACATGATCTCTGAACAGCTTTCTAAAGCGAGTTTATGCGCAAAACTTGAAGGCGCTATTGTTGAAGAGTATTTAGCGACGAACACTTTATGGCCCGAAACTTCAAAATTATACGGCCACGGCGATGATGTCTTCGCTGTCGCTGCCCATCCAAGTGGAAAGTTGTTAGCATCCGCGGCAAAAGGAACGAAAGAATCGACAGCTGAAATCCTGTTATGGTTGCATAACGAACTACATAACGATTGGCGAATGGTCGAATCGTTATTAGGTCCTACTTTAACCGCAGTCGCTTTGGAATTTTCGAGCGATGGAAAATCGTTAATCGTAGCCTCTCGCGACAGACATGTGTGCATATTTACTCGAAAAGCAAGAAATAACAGTAGTAATAATAATAATAATAATAATAATAATAATAATAATAACAACAACAACAATGATGATGATGATGATGATGATTTATCCGATGGATGGGCGTTGAAGAATCGCTTCAAAGCACACGCGAGAGAGATGTACGATATCGCTTTTATAAACGATGACGACGATTTCATAACCGTCGGAAGAGACAAAAAGGTAAACATGTGGAACATCAACGGCGAAGAGATTTGGACATCGGATTCTTTGAATACCTCAGCAGCAACATCCGTGAGCGTATTGCATTATAACACTACTAATACTAATAGTACAAATAGTCCATCAATCTTCGCGACTGGTCACGAAAACGGTTCCGTTAAAATCTGGGAAAAAACAGGGTCGTTGCGAGAGTGCGTCGTTAAACACGAAATTCCAAACGCGCACTGTGCCGAAGTCACGAAGATTTCGTTTAAACCAGAATCAAAGCGAGAAGAAGGTGGAAATTCGCATTGTTTGCTCGCGACCGCTGCTGCCGACTCTGTCGTCAGAATATTTAAAATCCAGTTGTTGTAAAATGTAAAAAATGTAAGAATCGTGAAATACACAACTTCGTTAAGATGGTCCTCATTACTATTTACTATACCCATCAAGTGTCAATCATTTATTATGTTTCGCATACTGCTTAATCATAATAATCATAATAATAATCATAAGCTTCTTCTTATCAATCATATCAACAAAATATCACAAAAAAGAGTAATTAGTACTAGTACTACTACTAACAACAACAACAACAACAACATAGGCACATCGTCATCTACTCCTTCTTTTTCTTCTTCTTCTTACTCTGACGACTCTCATGCGTTCTCTAGACAGTTCCATAGAGTGTTCAGTGCCGGTCTATCAATAATCACTTTACTCGCATTCGATTCGGCCGTCGATGACGTTCTTTTGTTCCAAAAGGCGAAGACCTTCGCGTTACCGCGTTTAGAGAACTCTAAAAGGGTGATGAACGTCGTGAGTAATAATAATAATAATACGAGTAATAATAATAGTAATAATAATAATAATAATAATACTATTAAAAGTAAAGATGAGATAGAGATTGATTCGTGGTATAACAGCTCTTGTAATAGACGTGGGAAAGACTACAGAGTCATCGCGTTCATAGCCGATGGCGAAAGAGCGAGTTGTGACGTTAAAGTAGTTCTCATGAGGAAATATGAACATCGTCATCGTGATGATACTAATACTAATAACAAAAATAGTAGTAAAGACGACGACAAGCCGAAAGCGAAAGCGTATGAATCTGCATGGCTACGCTCGCCTTTGAAGTATTTACCAGAATCTATTAAGAACGCTTTAGCTATGGACTCTATTTGGGAAATTGTAGAGGTTTCGGCGACGTTGCCGAACGAGCGAGGGATGGGCGTTCCCGGTCAAGTTGATTTGTTAGGTAGCGAAAAGGAGAACGATTATATGATGAATAAGATTAAGACGAAGAAATAATAGCAGTAGTAATAGTAGTAATAGTAGTATACGAAAGTGTACGTATGTAATAAATAGCTACGTAGAAAATTTTGTATTAGTGTACAAGTACCATTTTATTCAACCATCTTGTATCTATACTCTCGATTGTGTTGAATCCACCCTCCCATTCTGTGATAAAATGCCAACATCTGCGGGATTAAAATTTGCCCAGCTAATACACCCCAATACTCGTTCGTCGCCACGAATATACCTTTGACTTCGCACCAAATCAAATTCGCTAGTAAGATGATTGATACGACTAAAATCAACAGCCTTTGCGCTAACGGTGGGCCAGTAACACCCGGAATACCAGTTAAAGATCTTTGAAATATCATGGAATAGAAAACGCCAACGGCTAGAGACGTCATCGCGGGAACTAAAGCGTACACGGCGTTATATTTCATTTGCAAAAGAAGCGTAATGCCGCCGAGCGCCCAATATAACATGCCGATATCAAAGTTCCCTGAGGAAATATACGCAGAAAACAAAGCGTATTCTTTCGACTCTCTCACTTTATTCAACTCCGATAAAGCTTGTGATTCTTGAAAGTTTTCTTTCCACGCGTATTTACATCTCCACATATACATCAAACCGATGAGCATGAATGCGGATGGGGCTAAGATTAAAACCTCCGCAAACGGTGAATCTTCTACTTCTGATAAAGTCTCAACTTTCGGAGCTACTGGGATTTTCTTATTTTTAAAGGCATCTAATAAAGACGGAGGATCGTCACCCATCATACTTTCTTCTCCTGGGTCGTCGACTATGTTATCGTCTGGCCATACGGTCTCCAAAGGCTCGCTCGCTCTCGAAGTAGCTTTCTCGAAATTCTCTCTGGCGACTTTTGCGACGTGTTGATCGAACTTTGACGTGTCTGGTTGTTTCTCTTGCCATGAAAACGGTCTCGGATGATTCACTTCGTAATTCTTTTCAACCTCTTCTTTCGTGATTTTCAACATTTTCGCCTCTTTCGTGAACTCCTTCTCTAATCTTTCATCTTCCTTTTGCTCCTTTGCAGTCGTCTTCGCCGTTGTTCCCGTTGTTAATAGAGCGCGACGATTGGTAAGACTCGTTATCGTCGTCGCCGAGCAAAGAACAACCGATCGTGATACCATAGCAGTCATAGCACTAACGACGAACACGTACATTATCGATCGTGTTCTTGATCTGCGCGAGGTAGTTCTTGAGCAGATCTGAAACATTTTCCTCCGCGTCCCAAATTCGACCGTGCTCCGCGTTTTCGGTTTCCTACGAACTCTCTCGCGCTCAAAATGTCTGTTTATATATATATATATAAGAGAGTGTGTGTGAACTCGTTCTTCTCCTTTATCGCGGTCTCGATGTTTTACTATTAAATTCTTCAATATATTTATGTATATAAAATAAGCGCGCGAAAGTTCGTTTTTAATGGCCACGACTTGCTCGAGCCATCTTTTTCGTCCTCTTCTGATGTTCCTCTGCTGATGGACTTCTGATGCCCGTCTGCTGCGGCTGAGATGGAGACCGTACTTTTAACAACGACCATAGTACTGTACTCATGGAAACAATAGTTGAAGATACTCCTACTTATCAAAGACAACAACAACAACAACAACGACAACAACAACGACGACAAAGACCGATAATGACAACAACTCCACAGGCTATGATCAATTCACCGACGAGAAGACAACACAAGAGTAACGATTTTGATGATGATTTTGATGAAGATGATGATGCTACTACTACTACTACTAATAATAATTACGATGATGATAATAATAACGATAGTAATAATGATAATAGTAATAATAATAACGATGAAATAACAATAGGCGGAATCAAGAAATCGACCAAGAAATCTGTTCGAAGATTAGTCGAAATGGACCCACCGTCGTCAGTGTTCATGACATTCTTAATGGTTCTAACGAAGTACGTAATATACGTATTAATAGCGTTCTTTTGTTTTAAACAAATGAATAAGAACATATTCTCTCCATTGTTTGAACTATCGAACGCTGATTATACCTTAAAAACGGTCGTGAGAGATATATTCATAGGGTACGAACGCCCACTAAATCATAAATCTGCCGCGTCCGTGCGCGAGATCGAGAATAGGAAAAAGTTAACCGCGGATGAGAATCATTTGAAACGAAAGCTGGAGTTTCGCGAGAAACAGAAGAGGAAGTTCCACGAGAAATTAGGTTTGAACCATGACGACGAACGCGAACGAGCGGAGATTAAGAAAATGAAGAAACTCATGAGCGAGAAACAACGACAATCGTCGGCAAACAATGCCCATAACGAGTTATAAATTTGAAAAGTTATTTTATAGTTAAATCAAGAGATAGTTAGATATAGATAGATGGATGAGATAGATGGATAGATTTATGAAAGCTAATATATAATACAGATGATTCATTATTTTATGCTAATTTTTGTCATTGCATCTTCCAACGTCGTCGTCGTCGCAGTCGTCGATGGAAACTGTAAATTCGCGAGTTCGCGTTGGAGCCGTTCTAATTTCTCAATAATTTCATCTCTCTCGCCTAAAATAGCCCATTCAGCTGGTCTAACTTTTGATTGATCTTCTACACGCTTCCGTTCTATTCGTTCGCATTTCGCGAGCTCTTTCCTAACTACTTCAATCTCTCGTTTAAGATATTCTTTTTGTTCGCCGTCTTCGTCTGATACTACTTCTGAGACGTTCGGTCGTTGTTGTTCTCGTTGTTCGAGTCTTTTCTTTTCCCTTCGTTTCGCGTTCTTCTTCTGCGCCGCACTCATCGAGTTAACTAGACTTACGTTTTTGTTTTTGTTGATGTTCTTATTGTTATTCTGCTGTGTATTCGCCAGCACCACTTCTCCTTCTCCTTCTCCTTCTTCTTCTAAATCTCTTTCGTTGTTCGTTTCCGTCCGAAGTGCTGTGGTTTCATCAGTGTAAAAACTCGTACTGTTATCACTGTTACTATTGCTACGGCGTTCCTCGCAAACTGCGTTTACTTTATCGTTCTTCTCATTCTTCTTCTTCTCTTCGAGATCGTTAAATGTTCGTTCCTCGTTCTGCTTCTGCAGTAATGCCCTGGCCCTTAAGTGCGGGGCGACGTATCTCTTCACGTCTTGTTCGCTAACGAACCCGTTTCTGATCTTAATCTCTTTCCTTTGAGTACCATCTTTCCTAACAGTACTTCTTTGAACGTAGCATTCGTCGGAATGAAGCATGGATGCGGACCGATGCTCTGAGCGTCGTTCGTCTCAAGTTTTTCACGCGCGCGTAGCTCTTATTTTCGTAATGAAACAATAAATAGAAAATAAACTGGCGTTTGTTCTGTGGATGTTAACGAAGATGATTTAAATAAGTTTTCGTCATCAGTCAACAACGTCCATCAGTCGTCAGTCGTCAGTGTGAAACTCTCATCGATAATAATAATAATAATAATAATAATAATAATCTCAATAATAATAATGTTAATAAATCGTTATATGTAACCATAAAACGATTTATTATGAAGAAGAATACGAACGCTAAACCTGACTATGAATACTACTTAAGCACTTTCGATGTCGATATGAAATTAAAAGAGTTCTCGGAGAAGTACTCCGAAGTGTTCAGGATTGAATATGTTAAGGAATATTCTAAAGAAGGAAGACTTAGTGGAGATAAGAACGAGAAGAACAATCGCGAGGATGGGAATAACATAGGAACGCAGTCTTCGTATTCAGTTAATATTCCAGTTATTACGATTAATTTAGACGGGAATTTTCAAAACAGAACGAACAAGACGAGGATGTTTTATGATTTTGGCGAACATGGGAGAGAGATGATTACGGTCGATGTAGCGATGAGATTTTTAGAATTGTTACTATTAGCGAGCAATTCAATAGGTCGTTCTGATAATGACATCGCGATTGACGATCACGACAAAGTGTTTGAGAGTCAAAAAGCTTCGATCGATTTGAATGCGTTCACGAAGGCGTTGATGAATACAGAGTTCACTATCATACCGATTGAAAACGTGAACGGGAGGAAGCTCGTTGAGGACGAGAAACGGTTTTGCGAAAGGAAAAACGGTCGAGGAGTTGATGTTAATAGGAATTTCCCAGTGAATTTTGGAGTGAAGGAGAAAGATTATGACCCAAACGAAGAGTTCCCCGGGCCGTACGCGATTTCAGAGCCGGAATCGAAAGTTTTGCAAAAATTGTTCAAAGAAGTGAAACCGCACGCGTGGATAAACGTGCATTCTGGCATGGAGGCTATATTCACACCTTATGATCATAAAAATGTCGAACCGGTTGGAGAATATCCCGAGTTTGCTAGAAAAATGGGCGAGAAGATAAACGAATTGCATTGTAAGAACAAGTGCGTGACTGGGAGCGGCGGGAAAGGCGTAGGGTATTTAGCGCACGGCACGGTGACCGATTACGCGTTCGATGTCATGAAAGTTCCAGCTGCATATACCTGGGAAATTTATGGCGATATCGATGCGCATTACGACGATTGCTTTGCAATGTTTAATCCAGTCACGAAAGAGAAACATGACGAGGTTGTGAATAACTGGGCGGGCGCGAGTTTGAGTTTAGCATATTTGATGCAGTCGCATCCTGTAGTTTTAGAAGAAGTGAATAGCAACAGAAAAAATCAAGCTGCTACAACGACATCAAAGGCGTCAAAGACGATTTTAGGACACGCAGAAGACTTATCCGCGCAAATAATAATAGAACGAGAAATGGGAGAAGAGATCAATAGTGCAAGAGCGTTACAAAATGATGAGGAAAATAATAATAATAATAATAATAATAGTAATAATAGTTTAGCCGATGAAGAGAGGATATCATTATCATCATCACAGTCTCTTCGAGGAATCGGAAAGTTGCGCGGAAGAGGCAAAATCAATAGAAAAGGGCACGCAAAATTGGACTTATTTGGAACTAGAGAGCAAGATATCGACGTTTGGCGATATCTCGTTCTCGTTTCTGTTTTCTCCATTTTATACGTTTTTGCTCGTTCACAGTTTCGCGCGGTAAAAAGATATAGGACTACGAGAAGAAACAGAGATAAACTTACAAATTAGAGAATTATATATATATATTTTGTCTTTTAGTGAACACTGACAACGCTAAGTAGAATAAATCAGTGCGCTATAGATATAGTAGTAATAGAACAATTCCTTCATCGGAACACACACACACACCACCCAAACTTTCTCTCTCTCTTCTAAGTTTCCTCTCTCACAAATGTATATTTACAAGCACATACACACACACGCCTCTCTATACACACACACGCCTTTCTAACTCTCTCTTTCGTTAGAAGTCTTCTTCGAGGGTAAAGGTGGTCATTGAGCCCGAACCGCCGGTGACGCCCGACTTTTGATACTCGCCGACGCGTTTCTCGAAGAAGTTCGTTTTACCTTGCAACGATATCAACTCCATCCAATCAAATGGATTTGCCGTGTTGTACTCCTTCGCAAAACCGAGTTGCGAAAGCAAGTGATCGGCGACGTACTCGATATAATCTCTCATCATGTCGGCATTCATGCCAACGAGAGCGCATGGTAACGCGTCGCAAACAAACTCCTTCTCAATCGCAACAGCTTCGATCACGATGTTTCTCAACTTTTGCTCACCAGGCGTATTGTTCAACATGGTGTACAACAAGCACGCGAAATCTCTGTGTAAACCTTCATCTCTCGAAATCAATTCGTTCGAGAAAGTTAACCCTGGCATCAAGCCTCTCTTCTTGAGCCAATAAATGGAGCAGAAAGAACCGGAAAAGAAGATGCCTTCGACGCATGCAAACGCAACCAAACGCTCGGCAAAGGATTCAGAGCCATCGATCTAATTAGTTAGAATAAGAAAATATTCATCAGTAAGTTTAAACTTATAGATATTTTCAACATATATCCTTGTTTTCACGAAAAGGTGCATACATTTGTTTTTTATAGCTTTTGCGCGTTTTGCGCAAAACACGCGCGCGAACGTGAACGAAAACGTACCCATTTCAATGCCCAGTCAGCCTTCTTTTTCACGCACGGGATCGTATCAACAGCTTTGAACAAACGCGTTTTCTCCACTGGATCTTTAATGTATTGATCGATGAGGAGCGAGTACATTTCTGTTGTAATTAAAATGAGAATTTTTTTTTCATGTGTTAGTTTTTATTTTCCCCTTGACGTCATCTCGGAAAACGAACAACAAAAACCAAAATATTATAAACTAGAGAGAGAGATCAATTAAACGTACCAGAATGAATGTTCTCGATGGCGATTTGGAATCCATAGAACGCTCTCGCCTATTATTTAGAAATTTTAATGTTAGTTTAATTCGTTCACGATAAATATCTCGCTCGAGCGTAAACATAAAAAGGCAACTCGTTGCACACATTTACTTTTTCTCTCTGTCTGTGAAGAGAAAAAAAGAGAAAATCACGCACCTCTGGGATCTGAATCTCCTTCATGAAACGAACACCGAGGTTCTCCAAGACGATACCATCCGATGCAGCGAAGAACGCGAGAACGTGTGAGATGAAGTGTTTTTCGTCTCCAGTGAGTTTTTCCCAGTGTTTCATGTCATCCTGTAAATCGACTTCCTCTGTTTGATTTTTCGATTTTGTTCGTATGTTTTGGAAAGAAGAAGGTTAGCAAAGAGAAATTACGAAACGGATAATGAAAGAAGAAGAACATAAACGATAAACTAAAGAACGATCAAAGAACGTACCAGCTGTCCAGAAAGAAGCTTGCGCCTATTATTTAATACCATAAAAAGAAAGAGATGTGTTAGTATAAAACACGACGACGACGACGTAGAAGAAGAAGAAATAATTATTTTCGAACGTTTGAATTTCAAAAAAGAAAATCACAGCCAAACGATGATGACGAAGTATGTATAGTACCTTCTTATACATTTCCCATACAGCGTCGTACTTTAACGGGAACAACACGAATCGGTCGTTCCCGCCATCGTCGAGCAGGGGTTCCGGTAATTGTTCTTGTTCAGAGGGCATTAGTGTATATATAAATGTTTTTGTGTTCTACTACTCGATTAAATAAAAAAGTGAGGAAGTGATGTGCTGCGTCGTCGTCGAATAAACGGCTCTCTCCAAAAATGGCAAAAATCCAAAATCCAAAAATCCAAAAAAAGATGAGAAAAAAAAATTAGCTGCCGAAACGAGAAACGTGCAATTTTTACCAAAACGAGCAAGCGAACGAACGACGACGCTATAAAACAACGCACGCCTGCTTCAAACAGACAATGGGAAAAGTCCACGGTTCACTCGCACGTGCTGGTAAAGTCAGAGGTCAAACACCGAAGGGTACGTTATCGTATAGATTTGATTCGCGTATCGATCGTCAATCTATAATTAGTATTATAATAGATGTCGTAAATTCTCGCGTATATTTTAGCGGCCCCGTCTGAGTGTGATTTGGAGCGATGAATTGTTATCGTACGCGTACGTATAAGCAGAGAGTCTTGCGCGCGAATAAATTTAAAGAACTAATACAGTAGCGATGAATGAAAAAGTATGCGTGTAAGCTGTTTATAGGTTTATATAAATGGTTTATGTCGTTTTCTTATTCGCGATAGTACGACTTTGTTTTTTAATAATGATTTTAGCGCGCGCAAGCCCTCTCTCTCTTTGTACACGATTTTCGCGGTGTTTCATGTTTAAGAATCTTAATACACAAACACACGCGAGCGTGTTTTCGATTTAAATATAGCAAATACGCGAACAAATAGTATTTTCTCATCGATCTATGATGTATGATCTATCATAATTAAACTAACATCTATTATTATAATCATAACAATAGTTGCCAAGCAAGAAAAAAAGAAAAGTCCAAAGGGAAGAGCTGGAAAACGCATCGTATACAACAGACGTTTCATTAACGTCGTCGTTGGTCCGGGCAAGAAGAAGTCGCCAAACTCCAACCAAGCTTAATTATATTGTAATATAGTCAATTATTATATAATTTTAGTAGCTTAGGAGGAAAATGAGTATGGCGATTTTGATGAGAGTAGCAACGCGAAGACGTTCTTCTTTAAACGCTACTATTATGTTCAAAGAAGAGAGTCGTCGTCTATTAGCAACAGCAACAACAACAACAACAACAACAACACACGAATATTTAGAAGTAAAAAAAACAATGGCGATGACTAATTCTCCTTCAACAACAATTTCAACATCAACAAAAACAACAAGTCAATTATTAACAAGAGGATTTGCGTCTTCGTCCATGGCTGGGAATATTTATAGCACTTCTCAATCGTCGTCGTCGTCTGATTTATCATCAAACGATGGCGGAGAGGTGTTAAATCTAGGCTACGCAGGCGGCGAAAAAGATGCTCAGTCATTTGCTTCAACTACTCGAGAGTTGGTTCGAAGATACAAAGGACTCGAAACGGCTTCCAAGGCAGAATTGAACAAAATCGAGCTTGCTCGCGTTCGTAAAGAGTTTGCAAAATGGTCCGCTGATTCCGGTTCCTCTGGAGTGCAAATTGCCGCTTTAACTGCGAAGATTGCATACATGACCGAACATTTGAAAGTTCACAAAAAAGACAAGCATGGAAGATTTGGTTTAGCTCAAATGTTGGAGAGGCGCAAAAAACTTTTGAAGTATTTGCGAAGAACCGACGCGACGACGTATGAAACCGTAATCACTACACTCGGTCTGAAAGATCGAAGCTTTGTTGAAGAAGCTTTAGGGGCAAAGTGGCCCACTCGTGGATCTTAACTTTAATTGATTATTTAGTTTACTTGTTAGTTGTTAGTCGTTGTTATAGAGAATAAAAATAACTATCGTTTTACGTTTTCAACACTAAAGCGCATCACGGCCGCGAGAGAGAGGAAATTTTCTGAGCTGGCATTATTTATCGTAACTTCATATATTTAACACGCGCTCGCTTGTCCATCAGAATCGATATAAAACACAAGAAATTGTCACTTACACGAACACACAAACGCGCTCTGTTGTCCATGGTTTTTGTTGTACGAATTAATTGCATACTCGAACGAGCTGCGCCTGTCTACTTCAAACCTATCCAAAAAAAAGAAGCCGCGCAGAGGTTTGGAAGTAATCGATTGAAAGCTTCGACTACTTCAAAGCCATGCACTACTACGTTTACGCTCGACAAAGCAGGGTAGGAACTTGTCCTCGTTTCACTTTTCATTCAGCGCCGTGATATGTGTTCGCACGCACTGTATAGTAGTACAGTACGCCGCGTGGAGCGCAAAAATCGATTTTTTTTTATGCCAGCTCATTTATATACTGTAACTAACTTTTCTTTCAGGTGTGCCGAAGCGCGCTACAACGACGACGTGGTGTGCGATTCATCACTGGATTGCTCACTTACACCACTGAGCATCAACCGCTTAATGCAAAAACATAAAGGCGTTTTGAAAATGCACAACGCAGCGATTAAGTTCACCGTTCGAAACGAACAACTTTTCGTGTCGCCTTTGAAGAACTCTTCTATTTTCGTCGTTAACGACGACGATTTGACGGAAGAAATCACGGACAAGATGACGAGACGCGTAGGCAATGGATACATCTTAAAGTTTCGCTCTGCCGATGATGATGGGAGCGAATACGTATTGAGTTGCGAAGAGTTTTGTCCGATTGAATACGCGTAGTACTAATTTTATAATTACCGGAACCGCGCGCGCAAAAACGCGCACGCGCGCGCTCGCACTGTCCCATCGCGTCTGCTGAAAAGTTGTCTATAGCGCTAAGATCTGTGTTGCATCCGTGTATAAGTTGTACTACTATCGTTATGTTATTAAATAAAAACGAAGATTGTAATATTATCATACATGTATACGTGTGTATATATATGATTTCTTTCACTATATCAGTAAATAGAAAATAGGCCGAATGAGACGAAATTTATGGACGCATTCGTCTGCACAGTTTTTCGCTCGGAATGTGGGTATCACCTCTAGCGCGCTTAATACAGACGAGTACTACGCGCGCTATGATTGCAGCAACGATGCAAACAACGATGGCAACTCATACTCCTCCTTCTTCTTTTTATCATCGTTCTTTCGTTGACGATCGAAGAACGAACTCTATCGCTAGGATCTGCCCTGGAACTCTTTTTGCGACCAAATCACCATCGGTCCAGGGGAACAAAATCGTTCGTCTTCGTCCTTTCCTTGGTTTCGAACGACGAAGAGTTTTTTGGAAAACAACTCGTTCTTCTTACTCTTCTAGGGCGACGACGAACACTGCGTTGAATCGACGAACGAAGACGAGAGAACGAAAGAATAATAATAGTAATCATCACGAGCAAAGAATCAAAATAATCAGCGAATCAAACGCAGTAGTAAGAGCAGTAGAAGATAGTAATAATAACAGTAATAATAACAGTGACTATGCCTGGGCCTTGGTCGGTTGTGATTCAGACGCAGGCGGTGCTTTGGCAATAATAAGGGGCACGGAGCAGGGGAAAATAGGAAAAGTAGAAATCGTAGACGTGCCGACGATGCACGTCGACGTGAACGGGAAACAACGAACCCGATTGGACGTGAAGAGAATGATAGAGAAAGTGAAACAAATGGACTTACCGAAGAATTCAATTGTATTCATAGAGGAAGGCGGAGTCGAGTTCGGTTTTTCGGCGCAAACGGCGTTCGTGCAAGGGTATAATTTTGGTCTATGGAAAGGGGTCTTGGAGAGCTGTGTGAACGAGACGACTATAGTAGAGGTAGTGAAACCACAGGCGTGGAAGTTAGCGTTAGGATTACGAGGAAAAGCTTCGTCGAAAGATGATTCGATCGATTTAGCGAAATTGGTCTTCCCCGAGGCTGAGAAAATGTTATCGAGGAAGAAGGACCATGGGAGGGCGGAAAGTTTGTTAATCGCTGCGTATGGACATGCGAGAGAGACGTTACAGGCGAATAAAGATATCGAATATGCAGATATAGTCAAGCACGATTCTGTTTGTAAACGAGTGTTTGACGTCTTGGAACAAAAAGGGTTGGTTTCCGAAAACGGAGTCGCGTATTTTGGCCCATATTTCGGAAGAACTGGTTTAGAGTTAAAACATGATTTGAAACAAAGAGGCTTGAAAGTTAGCGGGACGAAAGGTGAACTCATTTTGCGTTTGGAAACGGATGATTTGACGAGAAGGGGCGAGAAGAAAAAGGGAATCGCGGCGTAATATTAATCGATTAATTTATTGTAATTTATTTTGTACCTACTTTACTTAATCCTAGGTATGCCGTCCGTGCGTATTTGTTGTTGCTGCTTGTCTCTCTTTTACAAACACTCTCTCTATCTCATAATTCGTCTCTTTGACTACTACTTACTTTATTAGAACCATCATCTTCGTCATCTCCTTTCACTTCCAATTCTTCTTCTTCTTTCAAATCCCAAGGTTCGTCCATTTTATCGTTCTTGCCTTCGATTTCTTTAATGAGCACCTTCGCCTGTTGCCGCATAAATGGAAGTCTTTGCGCGATGGAATGATTCGGGTCCAAGTTTGCCGCTTTTTCAAGTCTTGAGAACGCGGCATCGATGAGTTTTCCCAACTCTTTTCTTTCTTTCGATTCTTCCGGGTCTTTCCATGCCTTTTTACTATTCTTTTCTGCGCGTCTTTTATGGATAGCCTTTTGCACGAGCGTTTGTGCTTGTCCCAAATTCAAAGTTCCCCATCGAGCGAGCGCTTCAGCCATGTTTGGATTCTTCTCCACCGCAAGTGCATACTTCTCTTCAGCTTTATCAAATTCTTCTTTATGTTCTAAAGCGATTCCCCAGTTTACTAGAGCCGGTGCGAATTTATCCGAAGATACCAAAGCTTCGCGGTAAAGTTCAATAGCCGCGTCAACTTCTCCTAAAAGAAATTTACATCCGCCGGCGCGCAGAAACGCTTCGTGCGCAGGGACCGAACTTTCCAACTTTTGAGCGCGCCCGTTTTTCATGTTATCGATGTGCATCATACGCTCGTGCTGCTCTCTAGATTTTTGCGCCACGTTCAAGAGCAAAGGAATAGCCTCTTTGCACCTGTTTGCTTGCTGATACGCAGACGCAAGGTGAAAATCAGCCGTTAAGGAATTCTCGCCTAGCTCCTTCTTCGCTCGTTCTAAAGGACCAATCGCTTCTCTCGGCGCATTTCTTAGAACATGAGCTAACCCTAATTGCATCCACGCATGACCTAAACTTGCATCGATTTGTACCGCGGCTTCTAAATACTCAATCGCTTGGATAACCTCATCAGGAGTCGGATCCACTTTTGTCTTGATACCTTTACCTGAAACGGCGTGCATTTTCAACGGTGCGCTTGAATTATTATCTTTTCGACGACCGTGAAGTAAGCACATGGATGCTCTTAGAAAGACGTGCGCGTGCTTAACTTTCGCGTCTTCTATCAAGATTAAATAGTTTTCTAGCGCAGAGTCACAGTCGCCGGCGCCTTGATGTGCGACGGCAAGCTGCCACCTCGCTTCAGTACTCGACGGTTTTTTCTCCAACGCTTCATTTAAAACATTTACCGCGGCTTGAAAATCACGTTCGTGTTGGTACACCCTCGAGAGCGCGATTTCAATCTCGATTATGTTTAACATTTTCGACATTTTCGCGCCTCCATTTCCAGCTTCTTCTCCTTCTAACGACGACGACGACGACGACGCCGACGACGAATCTATTGATGACGAAGATCCAAACTTCTTCAAGATCTCTTCTTCAATCTCTTTTGCTTTTTTCAAATTATATTTCGCTTCCACTAAAGGTGTTTTATCGTGCGTGAAACCCAAAGGTGATTTCGCCGCGTTCCCATCCGCTTTATCTAACAAAGCCAAAGCCAATCTAATCTTCGCCTCTTTACTCTTCTCTTTCAACTTTCTTGTTTGTTGTTGACTATTAATGTTATTATTATAATTATTATTATCAGCACCTTCTTGTAAACTGTCACCTAATTTCAGTCTCGAGTCGTATTTCTCTGATACTTCTCGCAAAGTCTCGATAGCTTCTTCGTAGTTCAAATCCGCCCTTTGCATATCGCCCAACAGGAACTTCACGTCGTTAGACTTTCGATCGATCTTTTGCCATTTCTTCATGAAATCGTATAAAAATTTATGATACATCGTCGATTCATTGTTCGTTTGATGTCTATTAATCATAAAGTTCATGCCCTGTCTCATGAATATCGGTAGCAAGAGTGCTAGTAACACTGTTAACAACGCGAAGAAGAAATACTTCATCGTTCGTTCGACGATATCAAACCTTCCTCCATCGTTTAATGATGATTTCCTCGTCTTCTTCGTTAAAGTTCGTCGTTTCATTTCATTCGGGGAATCTTTTCTTTCCTTTACTTTATTACTATTATTATTATTATTATTATTATTGTTAGTATTATTAGTATTATTAGTATTGAGAGTTGTCTTCTTCTTCTTCTTCGTCGTCGTCTTTTGATTATCGCGCCCATCTTCGGCAGGTTCTTCTAAACCTCCCTCGTCGCAAGAACGAGTAGCATTTTTAGTACTCGCACTCGTACTTCGATTTCTTAATCCATCTCGATCGACGCGAACGTTCTCCATTATTAAACTTTCTGTTCTCCCTAAGCAGATTAGTATTAAATATCTCCGTCTTCTACTGTAACGATACTTATCGTACTAATGAAGTCCTCTATACTCTCGCAGGTTCTTTCTTAATTTCTTTCCATTTTCGCATCAGCAGCAGGAAAAACGAATAACAAAATTTCAAATACGTAATAATAATAATAATAATAATAATAATTGATAATAATAATAATAATAAT
>Ga0114998_10000808_pt1 | contig 23569 bp, 17 predicted proteins | sample ArcticOcean_MG_C_5_FD_87044 | JGI IMG/M metagenome (GOLD analysis project Ga0114998, IMG submission 87044) | Marine microbial communities from western Arctic Ocean - ArcticOcean_MG_CB4_138 | ecosystem: Environmental > Aquatic > Marine > Oceanic | place: Arctic Ocean: Canada Basin | collected... | reverse complement strand
TTTATCGTTTTTTTTAGACCGCGCGAAAAATTCGAAATCGGAAACGTCAGAAAACACAAAAACATCATCATTAATTAATTAATTAATTAATTAATTAATTAATTAATTAATTAATTAATTAATTAAATATACGGTTAAAACAACGAGCGTAATAAAACAAAGCGAGAGATAAGATACGCATCACCGTTCGTGCGTGTGTGTGTGTGTGTGAGAGCGCGTGTACTGAAAAAAAGAACAAAAAAAATGAGTGGAGTGATGATGGAACGCGACCAAAACGCGCAGAGACAACAGGACACGGTCACGGATGTTTTCGAAGGAGGGAAGAGAATGTCGCACTGCACGTCCGTGGAGGAACTTTCGGTGAGCGCGTGTGTTCTTTAATTGAAGCTCTTAATATGCGTTCGATTGTTTAGATCGATTTGGACGCGTGATTTGTTTCTTATTACTCGTCGTGTTTTGATTTTCGAACGATTATCGATTTTAGAAGGCACTGTCTGTTTTCTAAAAAAGATGGAAAAGGGTGCACACAATTGTGAGGACATCAAAATCCTCAAAACCCATTCGCGTCGTTTCGTTTCGCTAATCGTTCTCTTCGGTTCTTTCGTACTCTGTATGAATGCTAATATTTAATACTGACCATTGGTATTCCTTCGTCGTTTTACTTTATCGAAATTCGTCTATTTATGATCACTACAGAATCATGGAATCAACGCGAACGATATTGAGAAACTGAAAGATGCAGGGATATGGTCAATCGAAAGTCTCGGAGCGGCTTCGAAAAAGAGCCTGACGCAAATCAAAGGTTTGTCGGAACAGAAAGTGGAAAAGTTGAAGGTTATTGCGAGGAAGTTATTCAACGATAAATTTCAGTCCGCGGCGACGCTCGCGTATCAAAGGCAATCGATTGTGAGGATAAACACTGGGTCAGAACCGTTGAACGCGATGTTGCAAGGCGGAATCGAATCCGGGTCGTTGACAGAGGTGTATGGGGAATTTAGGACGGGGAAGACGCAGCTTATGCATACGTTAGCGGTGACGGCACAAATGCCTATCGAGGATGGAGGCGGTGCGGGAAAAGTGATGTACATCGATACCGAAGGTACATTTCGACCGGAACGTATTGAACAAATCTGCGAGAGATTTAAAATCGATTACCAGGCTGTTTTGGAAAACATCGCCTATGCCAAGGCGAACAACACAGAACATCAGCAAGAGTTGCTCGTTTCGGCTGCTGCCTTGCTCTCTGAAGATCATTTCTCTCTCATCATCGTCGATTCTGCGACAAACTTGTTTAGAACAGAATTCGAAGGGAGAGGGGAGTTATCGGCGAGACAAATGGCGCTAGGAAAGTTTCTTAGGCATTTGGCGAAACTCGCGAACGAATTTGGAAGTGCGGTGATTGTTTCGAATCAAGTCGTCGCAAATCCCGAAGGTGGTGTATTTGCTGGAGCGAATGCATTAAAACCAATTGGTGGTAACATTATGGCGCATGCGAGCACAACAAGGATTGCGCTCAGAAAAGGGCGAGGCGCAAACAGAGTAGCCAAAATCGTTTGCTCGCCAACTTTGCCAGAGAACGAAGCTCAGTATTCTATCACCGAAGGCGGTATAACCGATCCGGAAATTGATTAAAACCCCCAAAACAAAATCAATCCCTTATTAATAATGTATAAATTTAACTTATAACAAACTACGGCGATGTGTGTGTGTGCGCGTGTTTATAACGATATAGAAATATAAAAAGTGATAATTTTGCGCGAAAGCGATAGATATAAGCGAAAGCGCGATATTTAATTTCAACACTCTACTAAAAATATATAATAATATCATTAATTCGTTAAGGACGCTCCGTAGATTGCTAAACCTAATAAAACTACAGTCCAACCAACGAGCTGCAGTTTATTTGGTGTATATTTCCCATAATTCACTCTTTCCAAAGCTTCTTCGGTATACGTTTTCGGGACCTTCGGCTTGCCTATCTTTGTGCTTTTACCATAACCTCTATAACGATTCGCATCCTTCACCCCAGCAGGTACTTCAACGACCTCGTTTGCGCTCAACTCTATCCGAGGCGCTTCTGCTATATATTTTAATTCACCCGCTTGCCTGCGAATCGATGCATTTGGGTGCGTGCCTTCTAAAAACGTATACAAATCGATGCACTCTTCATTCCTCCTAAGCGCGTATAACGTCAAAGCTTTATAAATTTGAATCTTACCACCAAGCATTGATGTTTCGGACGTTTCCTCTAAAGCCTTATTGAACAATTTTAGGCTATTTCCATATTGTCCAATGCTATAACAATCAATACCGGCGTCGTACAGTTTCGTTGCAGCCAAGAGCTCTCCCTTTAACTGCAACGCGTTCTCTTTCAATTTCTCGGCCACTAAGGGCGCATATTTTTTTTGCGTTTCGTTCAACATATCAGTCGGCACACCGAGAGCATATCCAATTTGTTCTTCTGGAGTCAACCCAGCTTCGAACGCTTCCATAAAGCGTTTCGTCGTACGCAAAACCGTCGCAGCCGAAGCGCCGTCTGGCACTAAAGCCTTCACCGTTCTTGAAAGTTGTTGGCTATACGTATCATCTGTCGCTTTATTATTCACTGGCGCGCTCCCTATCATTCTCAGCGGTTCTTCGCTCTCATCATCCTTATTTTTGTCATCATCATTCCTTTTCTTTTCTTTCTTTGAAATGTCACCATTAACATCATCCTTCTGTTTTTTTAATTCAACCGTCTTTTCTACATAATCTTCTGTTGTTTTTTGTTGTTCAGCACTCGTTGTAGTCTTAACTTCCCATGTTTCACTTACACTCTTCTCATCGAACAATTTCCTATCTTTCTGCAATAATTTAGCTCTCTCAATTTCTTCAGCGAACTCTTCTCGTTTCTCTTTCAACATTAAGTCTTCTTTAACGTCCGCTAAACTGAACTCTTCTTTCGTTTTTTCTATTCCGATTGGATTCATTTTATTATTATTATTATTATTATTATTATTACTAAAAGCGTATTTGATGATAGAAAAACGAACGCGCGATTGAGATCGAATGAGTGGGTAATGCTTTTGTGTCGTGGTCGTGAGGGACAATCCTCGCATCATGATCGAGGCCAAGTGCTAGTACGCGTTGTGAAGATAAAATCTTTTAAGACGGATATTTTTCATAAACTGTTCAAAATACAATTGTTTACATACCATGCATACGTAATATCACTATTTCTTATCGCAAGGGAGCGCGATAATAGTTTTCGGTTTACGGTCCCTCGGTTTCTTCTTCTTTTGCGCAGAGCTTAATGGGAACTTAACCACGTCTCTGTTTTTCTCTTCTTGTTTATCTTTTAACTGTTGCACTAAGACGACTTCTTGCTCTTCGTCTTCGCGTAAAGCGTCGTTGCGAACGCAAACGAGCTTTTCGAAACCGAACCGTTTTGAAATTTTTGCTCTTTTTTGCGGTCTCCCGAGCGCGTCAATGTCTAAAGAACCTTGAAGTTTTTCAAAAGCGAATCGAGCGGATTTCGCAGAGTCGAAAATTACGAGTGCAGATGTCGTCGGTGCGTGTTTCTCTTTAGAAGCAGAGACGGTAACTTTCGAGGAAGACGCGAACATCGAGATTGCTTCTTTCTGCGGGACGTTATCTCCAGTTTCGATTTCAAACTTTCCTTTGATTGCTTCGATTTTGAGAACGAAATCATCTTCTTCTTTACTAGTACTCTTCTTTAACATAACGTTTTCAAAGACGGATTCGATAGCTTCTTTTTGAATGCCACGAGGTAATCGGTGGACGAAAAGACTTCGACCCGCGGCATCGTTCACTTTTCGTTTTTTTTGCTTATTATCAGCATCATCGCCTACTTTACTTAATACACTTTCTCTTTTCGTTTTCGCCGCTTGTCTTCGCGCTTCGAACAAAATTAACAAGCGCTCAGGTGCAGGTAAAACGAACTCTGTGTTCTCAATACCTTTTTCAACGATACGGTTCACGACTTTCATTGCAGTTAAGGCGTCCGCAAAAGCTTCGTGCGCTTTACCTTTTTCTCGCATCTCGTAGCCAAGGACCATTTTGCACAAATCTGCCAACGCCGGTGTAGCGCGCGGTAGTTCCTTTAATGAAAACAGCAAAGAAGTATCAATAATAGGTCTATGATCGAGACGAAGCGCGCGTAAATCGTGCGATAAAGAATGTCCAACAAGAACGCATCCGTGCAGATTTTTTTCGTTTTCATCCGCATCGCCTTTATCAGATTTTTGACCTTCGAGTATTTCAATCACTTTCGCTCTTGCATCATCTAACGTCAACGTCACATCTTTGAAATCTTGTTCGGTATACCCAGTAATATCAAATCGATAATCGATAATCTCATCAGGCGGTTTCACTAACTCGTCGAAAAGCTTATTCCCGAATTCGTCCACGACTGAAACCGCGCATAACGCCTTATTATCCGCAGTTGTCTCGCACATCTCGCAATCGATTGCAATCAACCTCGGTTTCACGTCTTTCTCGACGCACCATCGACTAGGTCTATAGCTCGTCCTAAACCAATCTTTCCTATGCGAAGGGAACCTATTATAGTTCTCATCAAATTGCTGCTGTTGTTCGCATAAATTAACTAATCTCCATAAAGCGTTCGCTTTCGTTCCTTCGTCGCCAAATCTCTCGCAATCGTCTTCGCACGCATCGTTCCATAGTCTCCATTGCACGCGCTTCTTGTTCCTTTTCTCCCACTCCTTATGTCTCTTCACGCACTCTTTATATAATAAAGCTTCATCGCGATCATCATCGTCTCCTTTATTAAACTTTTCTTCGATCGTTCGTAAGAACTCTTTAAGGACTTCCCAATCATGTCTCTTCGGGTCACGCGTTTTCCTCAATTCGCTCCTCTCAATCGTTCCCTCGATGAATTCCTTGAAATCGCCTTTCGTGCCTTTTCCATTTCGTCTCTGCACGTCTTTCACTATTCTCACTAGTAAATCCTTGTCCTATAAAAAGATTAATTAAACATTAAATTAACGATCGGATCGTGGATCGGATCGATCAAAGCGCGTTCGTTGGGCAAGCAGAGAGAGTAAGAGTAGGAGAGCGTTAAAGATATTTTCGGAGGCGGCCGTGAAACGAAGCGAAAATCGAGTTTTGGAAAACGAAACGAACAAAGCTTATATCGTCATCATCGTTCGACGCGGCGCCGAGAGGAGACGAAAACGAAAAACGAAACGAAAAGGAGACTAACCTCTTCCGTGAATTCGTTGCTGCGTTGTTTTTTTCCCATCTTTTAAGAGAGAGAGAGAGAGAGAGTAGTGTTTTGTTTGGGAATAATTGAAAGTAACAAATTTTTGGTCAATTGGTCATTCATTTAGGGTTTCATTTCTTAAATAAACCATAAAAAACATTGAAGTATGCCCATTGTCGATGTTGATATGCCAAGACGAAGAAAACAATCATGAGCACATCTTTTCGATATCATTAAAATTTAAGAATTATGGATGTTTTAACATGTTATTGAATGGTATTTTATATTATCTTTTATGGTTCATTAAGAAATGAAACCCTAAATAGGGTATTCCCCAGACTTTTTGCAGGAAGAGGAAAAGGAAAACGATGATATAAAACGCGCACGTAAAAGAAGAACATTGAACGTGAGAAGAAATGACGAATAATGTAGGCCTAGGCTATTTCTGTTGTGTAATCTCGGCCCTGTTCTTCGGGTCGAACTACGTACCGGTGAAGAAACTGGAGCTAGGCGAAGGCGTGTTCTTCGCGTTCACGATGTCTTTAGGGATATTCATGGTTGGTTTTCTAGTGAACGTCGTGCAAGGATTCCCGAAGTTCGAAGTTAGGGCATCGATTGGTGGGATGTTGTGGGCCGTTGGGAACTTAATGGTTGTACCGATCGTGAACTCGATCGGGTTAGGACTAGGGATGATGATATGGTCAGCGGTTGGGATGTTAGTTGGATGGGCTTCTGCTAAGTTTGGGATCTTATTTATTGAGAAAGTCGATGTCGATTTCCCTATTTTGAACACGTTCGGAGTCGCTTTAGCGCTCGCGGCGTTATACGTGAGTTCGAAGATCGATGGAAACAGTACTTCAGTTTCTGCGAATCAGCAAACGGCGAGTAGTAGTAGAGGGGGAGATATCAGGCGCGGCGACGAAGACGCCGAAACGTTTTTGCAGCAACAACAAAGTAGTTCAGCGTTAGCGCACGAGAGGAGATCGCAACAGCACTCGTTTGGGATTACGCTATCAATCATCTCGGGTTTGTTGTATGGGGTGAACTTTAATCCGGCGCAGTCTTTGATCGAAGATAAGAGCGGCTTGCACTCTGACGAAGCGTTTGATTACGTCTTCTCCCATTTTTGCGGCATTTTTTTGTGCACTCTTTCGGCGTTTGTTATCCATTACTATCATGTCGTTCGCAAATCTTCAGATAAGTATCCAGATTTACGACAAGAAACTGTCATACCGGCAATTATATCCGGGATTATGTGGGGCATCGCACAAGCCGCTTGGTTCGTCGCCAATAGAGAACTATCGCTCGCGATTGCGTTTCCAATTATTTCTACGATGCCAGCAATCATTGCCGCGAGTATTGGTTATTTCTACTTTGGCGAAATGCAAGGCGAGAGAAATGTTAAGCTATTAATCGCCAGTAATCTCATGCGTATCGTATCGGTCTTGTTCATAGCCAACAGTCGATAAATATACGATACTGATTTCTATTACTATTGTTTGTAATCTTTTGTATATTAAAACCCATCTGTCGTTGTTGTATGACTGCTAGTACGCTAAAATCAACCAAGACGAGGAAAGTCGATAAACTACTATACATCTCTACTAATCTAAATATTTCCTATGAAAGATCTCTATTAATTATTATTTCTTCTTCGATCGTTTCCCTTCCCCTTTCTTCGGCGGCCCTTTCCCTCGTCTCTTCATTCTCTCTAACTTCACCTTCCTTCTCTTATCATCAGGGTCCTCGAACAACATATCTAATTTCTCGATCTTCTCCGGGTACCAATCGAGCAACTTCGGTCCATAAAACGCTTTCTTCAGTAACTTTCTTCCAGTCGGTACGTTCGTTTCGTTATACGCGGATTGGAATATCCTCGCCGCTACTCTCTGGATCTTCTCTTTCGAGTGTTCAATGAGTCGTCGCGTGGCCATTTAGACGTTCGATTTGTTCTCTATCGTCCTCTCCGTATCAGAACAATAATCGGTGTTCGAATAATATAATAATCGGCTTTCTTTTTACTACGTGCCGATGAGGTCTTATTGATGAGCCGTTTAGACGTTCGATTCGTTCTTTATCGTTCTCTCGCTATCAAACGATGTGAAAACAAAGTCTGCAAATGTTCGAAAATAGTAATGAGTTGTTTAGGGTTTCACTAAAAAATAAGGCCAAAAAAGTCTCCTCAAAAACAACAAACTCCCCTCCCTCGTTCACAAACATCGTCAGTCAAGTATAGCAGTAAATAAAGTAAACAAAAATGGCCGATAACGACGAAGAGAAGAAAGAAGATAAAGGCGAACACATTAACCTTAAAGTGAAGGATCAAGTACGTCTATCACTTCAGTAACGTAGTAGTAGTAACAGTAGTTTGTATTCGAGTTTTAAGCGCGCGCGAATTTTAAAAAATCAGAGAGAGAGAGGAAGAGATCTCTTCCTTTTTCGCGTTTCAAAACGTTTTCGTTCGTTTTTGACGTTCGTGTTTTGAGTTCAAATAAGACCAGTTTCGTGACTGATTTTTACTTTCAATGCATAGGATAACGCCGAAGTACACTTTAAAGTTCGAACTGGAACGAAGTTCAAGAAGGTACGCGTTTCGAAACGACACGAAAAAAGGCTTCGCTTGATTATTTTTAGTGCTCGATTTTCGATTCTTTTTTTCCTCCCGGTTTTGTTCGCGCGCGCGCGTTGATTACGAGAGCTTTTCTTGTGATAGTATTATGTTTATATGTATATATATATGTAACGAAAATTATTAACTACTGTGGTATGATCGCATGCATCAATTGTTGTATAGATATTTGATGCGTTTATGACGCGCAAAGCTCTCCAACCAGGGTCCGTGCGATTTTTGTTCGACGGCGACCGCGTCGACGCGGAAAAAACGCCCGTGGATTACGACATGGAGGATGGCGATTCGATCGATGTTATGATGGAGCAAGTCGGTGGAGGCGCTTTTTGAAGGACGATTACAACAATAATAATAATAACATAAACTTTAGTAGGAGAGAGATACACTTTTTTTGCAATATACATATATATTCGAGTACGTAGAGATCGTTATCGTTATTGAAATTCAGCGCTCGCTTTTTGCATTTTTGATTGGCGCTCTTTAAAGACGTCTTTTGTTGGCTGTTTGAACGATACGGACGGTTCTGATCCCATTGCATCCGTGGCTAACATTTGCGACGCCGTTCTTTTCGATCCATTGCTTTGAGGTCGACTATCTTTTCCTTGCATTTTTGCAAGCAACTCTGCTTTACCTTCGTTTGTTAAATCTGACTGTTTCAACGCGTCTAGAACGGCATCGACTCTCGGAGCGGGCATTTTCGCAAATGCAACCGGTCCAGGGAGCTTATTGAACAACTCACGCAATGTTTCTGGTAAAGGAGGTGCGACGACTACTGGCAACGCGGAGAGTCCAATGGAAGGAGGAGCGGCACGCTGCGCCGTTGTTCCGGCAACAGAATTAGTACTTTCTGGTTGTTCAGCGCGAGCGCCATCATCACCAGCAGCAGCAGAAGCCAGTGCGACTGATGTTTTCTTGGGAGGAGGAGGAGGAGCTCCCTTTGGAGCTTTCGGTGGTGGCGGTAGCTTCGCTCGAGACAACTCTTTCTTTCCCGACGCTATTGATAGTGCCATAAATTTTTGTATAGAAGAAACGCCAAGTTTTGCATAGTGTGGTAAACTTTCGCTTTGCAAAGGCGCTACGTCTGGCAAAAAGTTATGTCTCTCGAAAACATTCTGAACAAGTTTTGCTACAGTCAATCTAGATGATCCCAAAACTGAAAGGCTAGGTTCTAAAAACTCGCTTCGACGATTTTCGGCATCGCGGAATGATTCATAAGAGCCATATTCATGCTCAAACTTCACAAAGGCATCGAAAATAGAAATATCTGGTCTTTCCACACTCAATGCGCGCTCAAACACAACTCTTGAATTTCCAACGTCCCCGAGCGATATCAAATGATTTGTGTATGTTAAAACGTACGAGGGTACGTGCATGTACGACTTCAAACCGAGCTCGAAGACGTTTCGGCATGGCTTATCGGCTTCATCGTATCGCCATTCTAACAAGGCGGCTGTGGCGTAGACAAGCCAACTGCAGCCGGGAGCTTTTCGAGCACGCAAAAAAGCTTTCCGAGACGAAGCTTGTGAATCTGAACGTCGGCACGCTCGAATGTATTCGGAATAAACGACTGACGTATCGTCATCCATCATTTTAACGATCGCCGATCCTTCACCTTCCGCTAATTTTTCAGATTCTCTTTTCTCTTCGTAAGCCGTCATATAGGACTCGTAGACAGCCTTCATTCCTTCGATATTTTGCTGAGACTCCTCTAAATCTGCTGCCGCGAGTACTAACATGATTGATCCCGGGAGCACCGTGCGTGCTCGCATCAATATTTCAGCGGCATCGCCTGAGCGTCCAGCGTTTTCGTGCCAATTGGAATATTCTAGCCATACTTCGGGATAGTTCTCGCATGTCAATAGACATTTTTCATACGCTAAGGCGATCCGCTCTCGAACGCGAGGTGGATCTTCTTCTGGTTTGTTTTCCGTTTTCTTCAATGCACTGACGACACCTACTCCTTCGAGCTTCTGTGGGTTTGTTTTCTCCCACGCAATGAATCGTCTAAATGCGTCTAAATGGCAATCTGCAGCTTTTGACGTATGCACGGGATCACCAATCGCAATACCATTCTTGTACACTTTCACATCGTATCCGAGACCTTCGAAGAGTTGCTCGTTCAATTTTTCTCGTTCTTTATACGCACTTTTACATGCGAAGAGTTTCGGAGCGCTTTCAGCAAGTAACGTTCGCGCAAATTTTTTATCGTATGAATTTTCAAAAGCTTCGTAATCTTTCGCCAACGATTCAAGTGATTGTGTGGGAACTGAAATAGCGCGCATATACACGCGACGAAGCTCCATCATGCGCGCAGTTTCGTGTTGTTCAGATTGTGCACCTTCAGGCTATATAATTTTGTTGTAAAGAAAAAAGAGAAAAAGAGAGAGAGAGCAAAGAAAATGTTAGTTAGTTGTTAACATTTTTTTAGAAGCGAAACACATAACGCGAAAAATAAAAACACAAACAAACTCTCTATTATTATATTATTATTATTATCGTCGTGGCATCAGAGGCATCGTTGTCAACACCATTTATCGGGGGCGAACCCGTTTCAGTCGCAAATTACCCATGATACTTATAACTCGTCACATGCCACGCGCGCGAAAGATTGAAAGAAAAAATCAAAGCGAAACATAAACACAAACTCGATCGGTTGAATAATAAAAAAATCTTTAAAAAGTACCACGACTAATCTTACCGCAATGAATCCCGCGTTCACGCCTTTTAAAAACTCAATGTACTCTTCCCAAATTTTCCCACTTTCGACATCTTCTCCGACGTGATCGACGCAATATTCAAACGCCGCTTTAATCGCTCTTGCACCTTCCTCCGAAGTTCCATATTCGTTTCTCTCACCTTTTGCGTAATTCACGTACGATAACCACAATTCTGGAGCTAAAACGTCACGTAAACATCTCGAAAAAATCTCCGAAATCGCCTCATCATCTTTCTTTTCTATCGCACTATTCACATACGCAATCCACGCGTTTGCGCAGCGTGGATGGTACTTCAAAATTTCCTCGTATATATCCTTAGCCACGGACGGTCTCCCCCTCGCCTCGACGAAGAACACGTCCCACGCGCTCGCATCGTATGGATTCCTCCTAAGAATTTTCCTCGCATTCATCAATCGGTTCGACTTAACGACTGTATTATTATTATTTTCTCCCTCGTTATCATTATCATTATCGTCGTTGTTCGTATCATCGTCGTTGTCTTCGTGATTTCTTTCATAATCATCATTTTCATCATCATCATCAGCCGCCGCTTCTGATTTCAATCCATTATTATTTTCTTCTGCATCGTCGTCTTCTCTATGTTCTACATCGGCAGCAGCAGAATCTTCTGTATTTCTTATTGTTATCATTAATTCTTCTTCTTCTTCCTTAATGGTACTATCATTTTTATTAATATCCTCATTTTCATCTTCACTCGCGAGGGCAGTTTCTAACCTTTTCTGAAGAATTGGTTTCAAGCCGGAACTGTCTAACGCACGCGATTCGAGCTCGGAGCGGAGTTGCGATACGGTCATTTTTTTCACATCCATCATTAGAGTATGAGTAGTATGAGTTCTGCTTAACATATTAACGTGTATATATATATATATATATATATATTAAGAATATCGGTTGATTTTGTGAAGAAAGTGATTGCTCTCCTAATCGGCTCTTTGACATAAAAGTGGTTTGTTGTTTGTGCGAGTAACCTTAAAAAATACTACCGAGCGGGACAGCGCTCGGTCTCCCGTGCGCACAAAAGAACGGCATTTGAGTATCAGCTAAATTAGCGATGAGAATTTTACACTCTTGGTTATTAAGTTTATCGCCAAACATAATAGCTCCTCTGCAGGCTTTAGAAGCGAGTAACGTTCGCAAACACGAAGGCGGGTTGTTCTTCATACCGAACTCTTGAAGATCTTTAAGGAAAGACTTCAAAGCGTCGACGCCTAATGGTGTGGTTTCACATACGGGCACTCTCGTGAGAGCAATTGATAATAACTCGTCTCCATCTGTGAAATCCCATCCCCAACGATTGATTGTTTCTTTGTTATCGCACAAAGTGAGATACTCTTCTCGATCGAGCTTCGCTTTCCACGGTATCGCGCAAACTAAACCGGGAGGCGGAACGCAATCATCGAAATACTCTTTTTGAAGCTCTTCAAAACGAATGCGCTCATCCGCGGCGTGCTGATCGACGCAAATTATTTCATTATCTTCGGTAACAATCGCTATGAATTTATCTGCAAACTGGTTAACTACGCGACACGTTTTTAAAATACTCGGATCTAAAATTTTCGTATGAAGTTGAAGTTTTGCAATTTCTTCTTCGGCGGAAATCTTAAATGCTGGGTTTACCCACTCTTTGATTGTGTTTTTCGTTTTTGTTCCCGGAGATACGACGGTGGCGACGACGAGTGGTGGTGGTGGTGGTGGTTCTGACGAAGGCGGAACTGCTGTTGTTTTTATTACTACAGCAGGTAACTGAAAAGGAAGCTTTTTTACTTCGCAACAAGCGCAAGTGTCTTCATGAACCGGTGGAACAGGCGCGGGCGGAACAGGTTTTTGCGGTGACGAAATGGAAGATGGTACACGTGGTGGCGTCTTATAGCCATCATTTACGTCATCATCCCGTTTTTCGTCAACAGTATCGCAACGCCAGGCGTATAAGAGCTCTTTTTTCAAGAACTCTAAAACGAGTTGCTCCTTCGTTGTACTATCATCTGCATTATCTTCATCACCAATATTACGGTTTCTTTTGCGCGTCATATTATTATTATTATTATTATTATTATTATCATCAAAACCTACTGTAAAAGACAAGATCGTTCTATCGCTTTCAAACGTCAAATTCACATCTTCGTGAGGCAGTTGTAAATTTATTACATATGCGCAGTAAGTTTCGGCTCTGTTGGCTCGTTTGTATTTTCCAGACGCTTCTGCGAACGCGGTATCGATAACTTTATGCAAAATTGTCTTTTTTACATAGTTTTGATTAATGTACAGAAATTGCATTTTCCTGCTATTGCATTCGTGCGTAATTGGCGTAATATATCCCGAAACTCGCATAGTTCGATCCACGTTTTCTGAAACGAAACGAAATAGCGCTTTAATTGACAAATCGTCTTGACCGTAAAAATCTTTAAGATTTGCAATCGTAGATCCATGGCTTTTAAAAATCTCTTCATTAATATTATTATTATTACTATTATCGTTACCATTCGCATTTGTATTAATCGAGAGATCGATTGAAACTTTTGGATGTATGAGACTGAGCAAAAACATTTTCCTTCTCGATTCTTTCGCGATCTCCAACGCGTATTTTTTCAACCCCTCGTTCTCTATCTTCTTCCTCATGAGACCTGAACGGAAGTAGATTTTTTCACATACACAGATACATCCACTCGATACGTATTCCATCGGTTGCGTGCCTCTAATTTCTCTATCACGCCCAGAACGAAGAGTCAACTGGAACGTTCGATCGGAGTCGCTCGTCCTACTTATTATTTTGACTTTTTCTGAAACTGCAACGATCGAGGCCAAAGATTCCCCGCTCTTCCCTACCTTATTCGTACAAAATCGTTCACCGCATAGACTTAGATTCCCTCTCACACCATCACCATCATCGCGCACGGAAATTGTCGGTAACTGCACCGTCCCACGAGCCGAGCGTTCAAGCGCAGAAGAAGCAGAGGAGGAAGAGCCAGTGGACGAGGTCTGAAACGTCACGGAACACGATATAGTCCTAGCGTTCGCTTCGATAGAGTTCTTCACTAGAGCTTCGAGACAATCCTGAACCGACGCAGTCGTCGTTCTCGACGTTGATCTGATCATCTCCCAGTCCTTCAATCGTCTTATTTCGTTCTTACTCATATTTTACTCTATTTATTACAAAGGTGCAGCAATGAAAAAGAAAAGAGCCCATATTGATTGCTCTTAGTGTGTTTAGGGTTTTGAACATTATTTTTAATACCTTTATATCTTTAATCCTTCTTCTTTTACGCTGAAAACTTGCGAACATTTAGATCGCGCGTTTCTCTTTGTGCCTAGAAAGTTTCGTTCACATCGGATCAATAGTAACGAAGATATTTGAGCGGGATAGACGTTGCGCTCAGAAAGGACCGAAACCCTTTTCCATGGGCATCCAGCAGATTTCGACATCACTAATTTTAGAGAGCGAAACGTTACTTTGACATCTTTATCGTCCCTCCAATAAAATAAAATATACAATAAACACGCACTATATTATAATAACGCGAGAGACTAATTGTTCTTCATCGGATCACGTTTGCGTATAGTCGTTGTTTTTGGAGAGTGTCACCTAATTTCATTAAGTCACACGCGCGTACGACGTAAACACAAAAAAAGCGGAACAGCATGAGTTGGAATCTGAATCTAGACGTTGTTACGAATCAAAACAATTCGATGAACGAGGCTGAGATATGCAGAGATTTCTTAAAGGTACGTGTATAAACTAGTAATTATACAACATCGCGCTAATCTTCTCTCTCTACATATCTCTCTGTATCTTCATTTCAGGGCGCATGTTTCAGAGAAAACTGTAAGTATTCGCACGCACACGAGAACGGGATGTTGAAACAACAACAGGTACGAATCGTCGTTTTTTGATGAGTAGATACAAAAAAACCGAAACGTTAATTATCCCAATCGTCGTTACCCCCGTTTTATGACTAACACGATCTGCGCTTTACTCGTAACGAAACGAACGAACAGATCTCGCAGCAGCCGATATGCAGAGACTTCCAGAACGGGAGGTGTTTCAGATCGAGGTATGTTTTATTTATATCTTCTTATCCGCGCGGCTCGCGGCAAACTCGATCAACGTCACTTTCTTCTGTTTTTGATTTTTGATCTTTTTTGGCCAGCACACTTTTTCGGCCTTTTTTCGCACTCCTGCGATCTGTTCCTTCGATTCGAACTTTAGATATAATTCATTTTGAGCATAGAACGGGGCGCTTTTTCAAGACTAACAAAGAAAATTATTTATTATTAATAATAATAATATTATTAACAGTTGCCGGTTTTATCATGGCCCAGTAGGACCGAACATGATGGTTGGTGGTGGGAATAATAATAACGGCGGCGGCGCGAATAATTTGATCAATCAAAACGGGACGTATTACGCGCATCACCAACACCAACAACTCAACAACTTTGGTGGAGGAGTGAGCAGTGCGCAAGCAATTGCGGGAGGAGGCGGATATTCTAATCAGCAATATAGCGCCGTTGCCGGTGGGCAATTGGGAGATATTGCTACTACTACGAATGGAAGCTATAACCGCTATGCGCAAACTTTTAGTGGAGGAGGATTGAACGGAAACGCGAGCAATTACGCACCTCAAGCAAGTCAGTATTACGCGCAGAACCAGCAAGCGTATACAAACAACAACAACAATAATAACAACAACAATATGTATTCTCAAAATAATTCTATTTCTGGGATGATTGGCGCCGAGCAGCTTTTATATGCGAACGCTAATGCTGCAGCAGAAAAAGCTGCCAAGGCTTTTGCTTTACAACAACAGCAGCAGCACATACATATTAATAATAATAATGGTCACCTGCAGCAATCGCAGCAATACCATAATAGCAGCAGCAGCAGCAGCAATAACGTAGTCTATAGCGCGAACTCTCATCTGGTGAATAACTCGTCGTCGACTTTGCGAACGAAGCAGGAAGGATTTGCTCGAATGCCTTCGCCTTTCACTGAGAGTTCTATGCTTGGAAGCGGATCGCACATTGATTTACCGTTCGACATCATCGACGAACCGAAAACGACCCTGCAGGATTACCACTAGCGCTTTGACTAAAAACGACGTGGTTTTATTCATCCACAATCAATTATTCTTTTTATTCTTTTTGTAAAAATTTAGTATGGCAAGGGTTGAGTCGGGCAGAAATTTATAGTAGGAAAAACGAGACGCCAGTTATCTTAGCATATATCTAATGTAAATAAAAACGACATTTAGTATCTGATTCTTTCATTCATTATTATTACGACGATTTTAATAATTCATATTCAATAACTCTCTATTTTGTGCTATATACTTACTTCTTATTTGGTTACATGTGTTTTGTGCTTATTTAAAAAAAATGCGTCTTAAGCATCCTGGACTCTAATCGAGGAGATGTCCACTTGAACAGACGGGCCCATCGAGCTCGCAACGTACAAAGATCTCCAATAGTTTCCTTTCGCCCCCGATGGCTTGTTTGCATCGATAGCCATAACAATCGATTTCAAATTTTCCATTAAATCACCCTCGGCAAAGCTCAACTTCCCAAACGGTACGTGCACAATACCTTGCTTATCCGCACGAAACTCAACCTTACCCCCTTTAAATTCACCAACCGTAGTAACGACGTCAGTTGTCACCGTACCGGCTTTCGGGTTTGGCATCAAACCCTTCGGACCGAGCTGTCTGCCTAATTTTGCAACCTTTGGCATCATATCTGGAGTCGCCACTAAGAGGTCAAAGTCCATCATACCGCCCGAAATTTGCGCCACCAAATCATCCTCACCGGCAAAATCTGCACCAGCCGCTTTTGCTGCAGCGATGTTATCGCCTGAGCACAAGACGGCGATTCGAACCTTCTTCCCCGTCCCTTTTGGCAACGCCACCGTCGCTCTTAATTGCTGATCGTTGTATTTTGGGTCAATGTTTAATCTCGCGTGCACTTCAGCAGTCTCCACAAACTTAGTGTTTGAGTTCGACTTCATGAGTGCAATAGCTTGTTCTGGCGATTGTGGTTGCATTCTGCCCGGTACGGCTTTTTGAGCCGCTCTAAAGCGTCTAGATTGTCTCGCTTCCTTTGAAGAAAGTCCATCTTTTCTCGTCGCTCGAGCTTTTGGTGCTGAAACTTCTTCTTCGAGTTCGGCAAAGTCTAACGCCGAGTTCACGCGCATTGGAGATGATTTTTTCGCTGACGATGATTGTCGTTGAACTGTTTTGTTTTGTTTTGTTTTAATCAAAAAAAGAGAGAGAGAGAGATTGAAGTTAGTACGTAATAGCCCGGTCACTCAAAACATGAGTCAAAGGTTTGGATAAAGAGCAGGGAGGTTTTCAACTTCTGCCTTGGTGAGGTTTTTGCGAGAGTGCGTGCGCGTGCGCGCGCGTGAAATAAAACACTCGCGCGCGAACATCAACTCGAACATCAGACACGAAAACCTAACGCTCAGATATCTACTCCATTCAATTCTCGTCCTAAAATCTTCGTTCTTATTCGAGCACGCGCGCGTGCCTCGGCGGTACTAATTTAACAACGCGAAACTTCGTCACTGCGCGAAATGTTTTCTTTTTAGCGCGCAGCCGGATTCGTTCACGAATGAAGAATTTCGGGAACTATTTACGTACGAAAAAGTATCGCGCGCGAATATCCTACCTCTCGTCGATGCGGTCGAAACCGTCGTTTGTACTAATGCCGTTCGCATGGTGAACATTTTCGTTTCGTTTCTTTTGATGTGACCTAAAATATGTTACCCGGCGAAACTTTATTTGACGACTAATAAGGCGTGTTTTTTTCTGCAGTACATTGTAGAGGAACAAGTCGAGACAAAACAGCAGCAACGGGAAAAGCAAAATAAATTAATAAAATTTCTTCGTCGTCAGTCAACTCGGTTTCCTATTTTTTTCCCTGACGCCGATGCCGTGGACGACGACGAAGAAGAAGAAGACGAAGACGAGAGCGTGAGGAAGCTCGCGATGAGCAGTAGTACTCCTGCACTCGCGCAGAAATTTCATCACGGGAGAACTACGGTCGATTGCACGAGAGCGAACTTGGAGAATTCATTAGCTTCAACACAATCGTCACCGTCAACTTTTAATAAGAATAGTAATATAAGTAAAAGTGCGAGGAAGTATTTAAGAGGAAGACGTGCGGCGGCGGTCGAATCGCCGAGGAACGAGACGTTCGATGGATTTGAACGAATCGAAACACAAATCGATTTTGATTATGATTTTGATGATAATATAAAGATTATAGTCGCTTTAGGGAAATTTGATGCAATGCATAGAGGACATAAAGCGTTAGCAATCGCAGCGGCGACTAGTTTTAAGAGCTTGGAGCAAAAAGAAGAGGAGGAAGAAAATTCTTTGCAAGCGGTATTGCTATCGTTCGAGAACATGGCCGAAGTTCTTGGGTGGGCACCAAAAAAACCAGTCACTGCGAAGAGAGATAGACAGAGAGTTTTGAACGAATGGAGCTCATCGCTTTTTGAAGAGTTTGGGAATGAAAACGTTATTAGAGAACACGGCGTTTCGTTCGCTGCGATTCGCGAAATGTCTCCAGAGACATTCGTGAGGACTTTAAAGGAAAAACTCGGCGTCTCTGGTATCGTTGCTGGGGAAAACTATAGATTCGGCTATCGCGCGAGTGGAACTTCGAGCGATTTAGTCTCGTTTGGGAAGAAATATGGTTTAAGTGTGAAAATAGTACCTCTTTTAAACGCCAATAAACTCGGCGATAGAGCGTGCGTAGAAGACGGCTGCGAAGGCAAACAAGTCTCCTCGTCGAGAGTTCGAGCGTGTTTAAAATTCGGTGACGTCAAATCAGTAACGAAATTATTAGGACGAAACCACAGACTATGTTTAGAAAAAGTTTATGATGACAAAAAAGAAGAAGAAGAAGAAGAAGAATTTGTAAAGTATACGTGCGAAAACATAACGCCAAAAGTTGGTCAATACAAAGGCTTCCTCTTCGCAAACGACAAACGCGACAACGTTTGCGCAGAAGAGCTTTTTGTTGTGTGTACGTGTACGATCGTTAAACGAGATAGCGATAACGATGATGATGATGATGATGATGGATATGTTTTGATACCTAAAAGTTATTTCAGAGCCTTTGATCGTACTAAGTTCAATCTCGACTTCGTCTCTGTCGATATAATAGAACGTATGTAGTAATTAGCCTTTAGCCACGTATTGCTAAATAACAGCTCTATGGACATTTTGCCCATCTCCACACAAAAAGAACGACACAATCAAATAACAAAACAAAACAAATGGGCGATAAAATCGTCGTCAGCGTTCGCATACGTCCACTGAGCGATAGCGAAAAAGAAATCGGCTCTGCTTGGTTCACTGATGCGAACACGATATCTTTGCAAAGACAGGTAGAACTCGTTTTATGTATACCACATCATTCTCGTTTATATCTATTTGTCCCCCTCTTTTTATATCTAAAAAAAGTAGTAAAACGTCGTACTGCGCTTGAGTAGTAGAACTACAATTATTATTATCAAACAACGACGACGCGCTCTTCTCTAAACTCACACACACACACTCTCTCTCTCTCTTTAATGAAAACAGGATGAAATTAATAACGAACAAAACTATACAATCGATAACGTCTTCGATGAGGAAAAAACGAACGAATTCGTGTACCAACAAACGACGGCACAAATCGTGAAATCGGTCACCGAAGGGTTCAACGGTACAGTATTCGCGTATGGACAAACATCGAGTGGGAAAACGCACACGATGTATGGCAACGAAAGCGAGCCAGGGATAGTTTTTTTAGCAGTGAAAGAGTTATTTGAGAGAATTGAGAGAGATGAAGATCGAGAGTTCTTCGTGAGGGCGAGCTATTTAGAAATCTATAACGAACAGTTGATTGATTTGTTAGCTAATAATAGGGAGGGAAGTAAGGAAGACGACGACGGAGGTTTGAATGTAAATAATAATAGTAATATTACTAGTCAGATGATGAATTTGAAAATACAAGAAGATCCAGAAAGAGGGATTATCGTCAACGGTTTAAAAGAGGAAAGAGTGCGTAATATTGAGCAAGTTAAAAAGTTGTTGGAAATTGGACAAAATAATCGACACGTTGGCGCGACTAATATGAACGCCAGAAGTTCGCGCTCGCACGTCATCTTCAGATTATGCATTGAATCGAAGCAAAGGAATGCGAATGAAAACGTTCTTGTGTCTATTTTGAACTTGGTTGATTTAGCCGGTTCTGAACGCGTTGCTAAAACAGGCGCCGAAGGCCAACGTGCTAAAGAAGGCGCTTCAATTAATAAATCTTTACTCACGTTAGGTCTCGTCATCAATAAGCTCGCGGAGACAGGAGATAAAGGAAAAAGCTCAAGCAATGCTGCGCATGTGCCGTATCGGGACTCGAAGTTAACGCGCATTTTGCAACCGGCTCTTGGCGGTAATTCCAAAACAGCAATCGTCTGCGCGATGACGCCATGCAGCAGCCATGTGGAAGAGACGAGCTCGACGTTACGTTTCGCCACGAGAGCAAAAAATGTCACAAATCAAGCAAAAAGGAACGAGGTGGCGACGGCCACGGCGGCGATGATTAAAAAACAAGCCGCTGAGATTGCAAGATTAGAAAAGAAACTTTCGTCTTCCTTCTCAAAGAGCGCGAGTACGAAAAAATTAGAAGAAGAACTTGACCAGCTCAAACAAGATCTTTCCGCGAAGGATGAGAAAATAGCCGAGTTACAATCAAAGCTTTCGTCTTCATCATCATCAGTCGAGGTTGTCGATGAATCTGGCTCTGAATGCGTAACAAATAGTAATCAGGCTCCTATTGAAACAAATAAGAGACAGCAGGAAATGACTCCGCACACGACGGAGGCTATTGTAGCTTTAGAGGCAAAACTGACAGAAATTCAAAACGAAAAAGACTTCTTGAGCGAAAAAATGAAAGCGATGAAGAACGAGTACAAAGCAGAGCAAAAGAAAATGTTCAAGCGTGCGGAAGCGGCTGAAAATGAAATAGAAAAGATGAAAATGGATGCGAAAAAGGTAAAGTTGGAAAGTTTAGCACAAAACTCGGACGTTTTGAATGCAAAAGAGGCAATCGAAGCAGCGCTCGTTTCTCGAAACTTGGAATTAGCCTCCGCCGTTGAACGCGCGTTAGTCGCAGAAAAGAAACTCGAAGAATGCAATCGTAAATTGAAATTAAAATCGCGTTCTGAAGATGACGATAACTTTGAGCTGAACAGAAAGTTGGAAAACGTTACCGAAGAGAAGGAAGAGTTGGAACAAGCTTTGAAGAAGAAGGAGAAGAAATTTCAGCAAGAGAAGAAACAGTTACTTTCAAAGGTTGAATTCGCAGAAAAACAGGCTCAAGAAGCGCTCGAGAAGTATACAAACGAAGGCGATGGGAAATTATTGATAGAATTAAAGGAGAAAATCAAAGTCTTTGAGAAAGTAAACGTGTCGAAGATGAAAGAAATTGCCAAGCTGAAAATGGAGGTTGCGCAAAACGTATCAAAGATGATTGATTACGAAACGCAATTGATTACGCAAAATAATGATGATGATGATAATCCTTCATCATCACTGGACGCTGCTGCTGCTGCTCAAAATAAAAGTGAAAATAGAAATGCTAATGAGCTCCTGCAAATGATGAAATTAAAGATTCAGGACCTAGAAGAGGAAATTTCAGAGTTGCAATTGGTCAAACAACAAAACGTTGACGCAATGGCGGTTTCTAACAACGACAACAACAACGTGACGAAAGAAGAAGAACAATCAGAATCAGAAGCTTTACTGAATGATTTAAGGTTTGCATTGGAAGAAGCAAACGTTCAGATAGAAAAAGCAAACGTGGAAGTTGAAAAAGCAAACGCTGAAGTCGAAAAAGCAAACGTTGAGCGAATTGATATGCAACAAATGCTCGAAGAAGCGGTTGTAGCCGTGGAAGAACAAGCGCGCGTGCGAGAACAATTAGAGAGGACGTTGGAAGAGATTGAAAATAGAACACAACAACTGATGACGATTAATAACAATAATAATCATGATTCTTCTAATAAAGAAGAAGAATTAGAACAACAACAACAGCAACAACAAATGATTGAAGTGAAAAAGCTATGCGCGATTTACGAAATCAAGTACGCTAAGGCGAAAGAAAAAATGAAGGAAGATCTTTTAAAAATCAAAGCTCTCCAAAAGGAAATTTCAACAGATAAAAAGGTCAAAGAGGGCTTAAAGCACGAAGTTGTGAAATTAACGAAACAAATGGAGAAGATGCAAACGGTTTACGGACGTTTAAAAGCGACTAAATTTGCTCCGAATGCAAACGCGCAAGAATTTGATAAACTGCGAGCTAGAAAAGAACGAGAATACGATTTAGAAAAAGAACAACAAAAGAATAATAATAATAATAATAATAACAATAATAATAATAATATAGAAATAGTAGCTGAAACGAAGCTAACAAAATCAACAACGTCATCAAAAACGGCCTTGTCTGAAATCGATAGCAATATTGTTATTAATTAATAAAATGTATGAGAGAGTTCGTTTGCGAGCGCGCGGTGAGTACGGTATTTTTAATTGTGTGTTACTTCTTCTTCTTCTTTGGTTTGGTGGAAATAAGAATTTCCATTTGTTTTTGTTTTTATAATGTATGTGTCAATCATAATTGAAGACGACAATCAAGCAAGTAAATAATTATATAATTTACTTCTTTGATTTCTTCGGCAACAACACGGAGTGAATGTTCGGCAAGACGCCGCCGGACGCGATCGTGACGGTGCCCAACAATTTGGACAATTCTTCGTCGTTTCTGATCGCGAGTTGGATGTGTCTCGGTATGATTCTGGACTTCTTGTTGTCTCTCGCGGCGTTACCGGCGAGTTCCAAGACTTCCGCGGCGAGATATTCGAGCACTGCGGCGAGGTAGACCGGGGCACCGGCACCTACACGAGTCGCGAATTTCCCGATTTTCAAGAATCTCGCAATTCTCCCGACTGGGAATTGCAAACCGGCTTTCGCGGATCGCGAAACGGATTTCTTTGATGATTTTCCTTTACCTGTTTATAGTTATTAATCGTAATATTTAATTTATTATTAAAAGAGAAGAAGAATTTCTTAGTCAGTATATTTTTACACAAAAGGGGAATAGTTGTCCGTTGATGTAATTTGAAAGAATTTTAACATCATCTTCATCATCGAATCCAAAAATCTCTCAAACGGACGCGCTTATCAAATTTCAATAAACACGCGTGAACGAGCGCGCGAGTGATAGAATCAATCAATACATCGAATGATTAATTTTAATAAAATTCACTAACCTCTTCCAGACATTTTTAAATTATTGTTTGATGTTTATAATGACGAATTGCACTTGCTGGTTCAAAATTTAAAAAAGAAATCATTCGAAGATTCGATCAACCTTTTTTCTTTGACCCGTCTCTCTCGAGCCCAACGGCGCTCTATTCATGCCTTTATGATCGATATTTCAAAAAAAACGTAATTAAAACGAACGATTTTTCGTTCGTACGTCGTTCCATGTCATTTAAATAACCATACGTCGCATAAACCGTTCACTTAAGCGTGTATAAAGTTTTTACTATTAAAGAGTCTAAAAAGTTTCGGGTCTAAAAAATACAAGAACATCAAAACTTCAAAATGATCTAGCGAACGATTCAGGCAATCTCTGATGAATTTATTGACATTTACTGCGATGATTTTAAGCGTTCTTCATGGATTTCTTTACTTTAATTTTAAATTGTGATTTTAACGAACGTGTCGCTCGATCGATCCGTCTTTGTACAGTAAAGCTTTAACTTCGTAACTTTTTAAAATTTCGAATTTTTAGAATTGCTCGAGAGTGGAATCATTCCCTCATCAGCGTCATAATAAACCAAATTTAAATACAAAATGGCAGGTTCGTACACTTCTATAGATTATATATTAATCACTTTGTTTACTATTAGTCGTTCACCTCGTGCGCGTT
>Ga0114998_10000806_pt1 | contig 23580 bp, 17 predicted proteins | sample ArcticOcean_MG_C_5_FD_87044 | JGI IMG/M metagenome (GOLD analysis project Ga0114998, IMG submission 87044) | Marine microbial communities from western Arctic Ocean - ArcticOcean_MG_CB4_138 | ecosystem: Environmental > Aquatic > Marine > Oceanic | place: Arctic Ocean: Canada Basin | collected... | reverse complement strand
TTTTGATTTACCTTCGGACATTAAAAATAATTATGAGTTTGATGGATTTGAAGGTCAAAGAGGATATACCTCATTTGGAAAGGAACATGCCAAGGGTAAGAAAGAAGGTGATTTAAAGGAATTTTGGCATTTGGGTCAATACATTGACGAATCCGATAAAGAATATAAATATCCCAAAAATCCATATGTAAAAGAAGTTCCTGAATTCAATTCTGTAGGAAAATCTACTTATAAAGCTCTTGAAAAAACAGGATTATATGTGCTAAGAGCAATTGCTTTGTTTTTAGAGCTTGAAGAAGATCATTTTGATAAATATGTTATTAAAGGAAATAGCATACTTAGACCAATACACTACCCCCCTATTAAAAAAGAACCTAATGAAGCAGTTAGAGCAGCTGCTCACGGAGATATTAATCTAATTACTTTATTAATGGGTGCTCATGGAAAAGGTTTACAAGTAAAGAGCAATAAAGGTGAATGGATTGATGCAATTGCTGAAGAAGATGAAATAGTAGTTAACGTAGGAGATATGTTATCTAGATATACAAATAACAAGTTAAAATCTACTATCCATAGAGTTGTGAATCCTCCGAAAGAATACTGGAGTAAATCAAGGTATTCAATACCGTTTTTTTTACATCCTGTAGGGACAATGAAACTAAATGTACTTGGCAATTGTATAGATAAAGAAAACCCTAAAAACTATAAAGATACTTCAGCTCATGATTTTTTAATTAATAGGCTGATTGATATAGGAGTAATGAAAAAAGAATGAAAAAATCATCTTCACTTTCTGATTTAAAATCGTTAATAAACCCTCAAGAGCTTTCTGTATCTAAACCTTCATCTAATGAAATCAAAAAAGAACCTAAGCAGTTTTTAGAGGCACATTATAGTAAAAAAGGAAGGGCAGGTAAACCAGTAACCGTATTAAAAGGTTTTAAAGGATCTAAAGATAAGATTAAAGAATTAGCAAAACTCTTAAAGAATAAATGCGGAGTTGGTGGGTCAGTTAAGGATAGTGAAATAATAATTCAAGGTGAACATAGAGATAAAATATCCTCTATATTAATTGAATTAGGTCACTCAGTTAAAAGAATAGGCGGTTAACCCTCATGTTCCTCAATTCCAGAATCTTTAAAGATCATATAAATAAAGATTATTAAAGTAGAAATCATAAAAATACTTCCTATTAAACTTTCACTTCCCCATCCATATTCAAAAACATAGTAATCTGCTAAGATTTCGAAAGCTATTAAACCAATAAAAATTTTATCTCTAGATTCTGAGAATAATGCAGACAATCTCTTGTAATAAGAGACTATTTGAAACCATATAGCAGGAATTAAGGATATTATTAATGATATTATCCAAAATGGAGTAAATGTATCTTTCATTGCTTGTAAGAAATCTTCTGGATTAGATTCTATTTTTTCTTGAAAAGCTTGTTGATCAAAAGATTCAGAGTTTTCTAAATCTATTTCAGCGTATTCTACAGCAAAAACTCCCATAAAGGCAATTATTGTTATAATAAAAGGAATTGATAAAACTATAGAAAACAAGCACCGTAAAAAATAGGTCGTTCCATCTATCGTTTCAGAAAATTGAAAGTATTTTTTCATTTATAAATTTTTGGTAAGATAGTGAAATTTTACAAAAACATTCCAAATAGGATGTGATTAATTATCTCTCTTTTTGAAATTCTCATCTTTGGATTTAGATATTCTATTAATAACTACTGCTATTAAAATAATTAAAGCAATACCAAGAAAAATAGTGTTATAATTCATTTTTAATTTGTTTTAACTGCTGTGCCGTAGGCTAAAACTTCTGAAGCTCCTTGAGTGATTACTGATGTCATAAACCTAACATTGACTATTGCATTAGCTCCTAGTTTTTCAGCATCACTAATCATTCTAGAAAGTGCTTGTTCTCTGGAATCAGCTTGAAGCTTAGTGTATTCTTCTATCTCTCCTCCTACTAATTTTTTAAAAGAGGCAAAAATATCTCTACCAACATTTCTAGCTCTTACCGTAGATCCTCGTGCTATTCCTAAACTTTTAGTAATTGTTTTATTAGGCAAGGTCTCTGTTGTTGTTATTATCATGACATAATATATTTAAATTAAAAGTATTAAATTTTTAATTAACTCCAGCAAATATTCTTTATTCCATTTTCTTTCAAATAATCATTACACTTTGAAAAGTGTTTGTTACCAAACCAATATCCTCTGTTAGCGCTCATTGGAGAAGGGTGACCAGATTTAAGTATTAAGTGTTTACTAGGGTCTATTAAATATTCTTTCTTTTTAGCATAACCTCCCCATAGCATAAAAACAATATTTTGTTTTTTTGTTGAGATTAGTTTGATTACACTTTCTGTAAACTCTTCCCACCCTTTTTTTGCGTGACTTCCTGGTGATCCTTTTTCAACTGTTAAAATAGAATTTAATAGTAAAACACCTTGATTAGCCCAATCTGAAAGATCACTTTCTGACCTAATATCAAAACTTGAATTAATTTCTTTAAAAATATTTATTAGTGAAGGTGGGTTTTTAATTACTGAATTTACAGAAAAACAAAGCCCATTTGCTTGCTCAATCCCATGATATGGGTCTTGCCCAATTATAACAACTTTTATATCGTTAAAAGTGCACTTGTTAAAAGCTGCAAAAATTTGATTTTCTTTAGGAAAACAATCTGTAGCTTTGTATTGTTTTTTAACAAAATCTGTAAGATTTAAAAAATATTTTTGATTAAACTCAATGTCTAATAAATTTAACCAACTTTTTTCGATATTTAACTTCAATGAATTTGACTATTTTTACAATATAAAATATAAATAATTACTTTGCCAATTCCCAAGAAAACTTTAGAGGATTTAGAATTCAATCTTGTTGTTGAAGCAATTTCAAAATATTGCGTGACCTCATTAGGAAAGGAACTATTAAATGACTTAGATCCTCAATATGAATTTAAAAATATTGATTTTTCATTAAATTTAGTTTCTGAGTATTTATCTGCCTTAGACAATGATAATAATTTTCCTAATCATGGTTTTGAAAGTATTTCTAAAGATTTAAAAATTATAGAAATAGAAAACAGTCAACTAGATATTGAATCATTTAGAAAAATTAAAGTTGTTGTAGAACTTACAATATCTCACATTAAATTTTTAAAAAAATCCAAAGAGTATTATAAAAATATTTTTTTATTAGTTGAATTCTTAGAAGTTGAAAAAAATATAATAACGGAAATAAATTCTGTAATTGATAAATTCGGTTTTATCAAAGATAACGCTTCTATAGATTTACTAGAAATTAGAAAAGGAATTAATACTACTAAATCAAAAATCAGACAATCTTTCTCAACTGCTCTTAATTCTTATAACGCTTCTGGTTATTTAGATGAGATTAAAGAGTCTACTATTGATAATAGACGTGTTTTAGCAGTTAAAGCTATGTACAGGCGTAAAGTTAAGGGTCAAATGATGGGAAGCTCTAAAACTGGCATTATAGTTTATATAGAACCACAAGAGACTCTTGTGCAAAGCAGAAAGTTACAAGATTTTTTATATGATGAAGATCAAGAGATTAAAAGAATTCTGAAAGAGTTGACTAGTTTTTTAAGACCCTATATATCTTTACTTAAAAATTACCAAAGTTATTTAGCTAAAATCGATGTGATCTATTCTAAAGCTAAGTATGCAAATGAAATAAATGGCATTAAGCCAAATCTTTCTAGAGATAAAGTTATATTTCTTAAAAATGCTTTTCACCCCCTACTCTATTCTAATAATAAAAGTTTAGGTATAAAAACTTATCCCCAAACCATAGAATTAAATAAAGGCAATAGAATTATAGTTATCTCAGGCCCTAATGCTGGTGGTAAAAGTATTACTCTTAAAACAATAGGATTACTTCAATTAATGATTCAATCTGGTATTTTGATTCCTGTTCACCAACAGAGTTATATGTCAGTTTTTCAAAATATAGTTTCAGATATTGGTGATAATCAGTCTATAGAAAATCAATTAAGTACTTATAGTTATAGATTGAAAAACATGAATAATTTTCTTAGAAAATGTAATTCAGAGACTCTTTTTTTAATTGATGAGTTTGGTACAGGTTCAGATCCAGAATTAGGAGGTGCGTTAGCAGAAATTTTTCTTGAAGTTTTTTATGAAAGAAAAAGTTTTGGGGTAATCACTACTCACTATTCTAACTTAAAATTGTTAGCAGATGAGCTTCCAAATATGTCAAATGCAAATATGCAGTTTAATGATAAAACACTCGAACCTACTTTTAATTTGATAGTAGGTCAAGCGGGAAGTTCATTCACTTTTGAAGTTGCTCAAAAAAATGGTATCCCGTATAGTATAATAAACAGAGCAAAGAAAAAGATTGAAAGAGGAAAAGTTAGGTTTGATGCTACTATTGCGAAATTGCAGAAACAGAGATTAGAACTTGATAAAACAACAAGTTCTTTAAAAGATGAAGAAATTAAGTTTAGAAAAGAAAATGAAAAACTAGATATTACAAATAATAAAATAAAGTCAAAGCTTATTAATTATCAAGAATTGTTTGATAGTAATCAGAGAATGATTGTAGCTGGAAATAAATTAAATGAAATTGCTCAACGATATTTTGATAATAATAAAAAAAGAAACCTAGTTTCAGAAGTATTAAAACTAGTGGACACTTTAAACTCTAAAAGAAAAAAAACTAATTTTTCTAATACTAAATTAGATAAAAATAAAAATACTCAAGAAGTATTAAACAATGAGTTATTAGTTATTAGAAAGGAAAAGAAAACAAATAAATCAAAAGTTTTAAATAAAAAGAAAGTTTTGGTTGAACTTAAATTAGGAGACAAAGTTAGGTTAGAAGATAGTACATCAGTTGGTACAATAGATAAAATTGAAAAAAACAATGCCACAGTCAATTATGGAACTTTCATCACTAAAGTAGATTTAAACCGTTTAGAATACGTCAAATGATAGAAAAAAATGAATTTGTTGTTTATTATGATGGCATTTGTGGTTTGTGTGATTTTTTTGTGAATCTTATAGTGAAAATTGATTCTAAAGGAATTCTTAAATTCTCTTCTTTACAAGGTCCTTCAGGTCAAAAATTATTAAATGATTTAAAGTTTAATACAGAAGAATTAGATACAGTAATATTTAGAATAAACGATCAAGTTTATACTAAATCAACCGCAGTCTTTAAAATAATTAAATCAATTGGTGGGTTTTGGAGGGTGTTTCTTGTTTTTGATTTATTACCTACTTCTTTTAGTGACTTTATTTATAAAAAAATAGCCAAAAACAGATACAAACTTTTTGGAAAACTTGAACAATGTGATATTTCTAAATTCAATAAACCGGGACAGTTTATTGACTAAACTCTAATCAGCTTTAAAATAATAGACAATAGAGTAACTACTGTTCACTCCATAATAATTTTAACTACTTCTTTCTATATTTATTTACAAGCATCGATACTGTTGCATCTCCAGTAACATTCACAACGGTCCTACACATATCCAATGGTCTGTCAATAGCAAAAATTAAAGCAAGGCCCGCTTCAGGTATTCCAGCTTGTGCAAGAACAATAACAAGCATTACCATTCCAGCACCAGGAACGGCTGCTGAACCTATGGATGCTAAAGTAGCAGTAGTAACGATTCCTAGTTGTGCGTATAAACTTAGGTCCATTCCAAAAGCTTGAGCTATAAACACAGCTGCTACCGCTTGATATAAGCTAGTTCCATCCATGTTTATTGTTGCTCCAATTGGAAGAACAAAACTACTCACCTCTTCATCCACATCTAAATGATCTTGAACTCTTTCCATTGTTACTGGAAGAGTTGCGGCACTTGAGCTAGTTGAAAAAGCTAAAAGTTGAGCGGGTGAGATTCCTTTAAGAAAATAAGAAGGACTTTTTCCAGTTAAAACTTTGACCAGCAATATGTAAATACAGATCATCATTAAAAGCCCAAATAATACAGTCAGTCCATATAGCCCTAATGCTTTAAATAGATCTAAACTTGGTGCTTCTACTACTAAAGCAGCCAGAAGGGCGAAGACACCATAGGGCGCAGCAAGCATAATTAAATCAATAATTTTAAGAATTACTTCGTTAAAAGAATCAAAGAATTTCTTTACTGGTTTGGATTTTTTTCTGGGAATTAAAATCATCGCTATTCCAAAAAGAATAGCAAAAAATATAACCTGTAGCATGTTTCTGTTGTCACCAGTTGCACTAACTATATTTGAAGGAACCAAATCAATTAAGGGTTGAAGTGGTCCTGCATTTTTCTGATTATTAGCAGCTGATATTTTATCATCTGCATTGTCAGAATAAGCTATAAGAAGTTCTTCTCTTGTTTGATCAGAAATAGAATTACCAGGGTTTACAATATTAACACTAACTAGTCCTATTATAACTGCCATTAAGGTAGTACACAAGTATATAAATATAGTTCTTCCCCCCATTGACGAAAGTTTTGACAAGTCCTTCAAGTCAGAAACTCCCTTAATTAAAGATGCAAGTATTAAAGGAACAGCTATAAGTTTTAATGAATTAATGAATATGGTTCCAAAAGGTTTGATCCAATTAGAAATAAAGAGCTTCCCTCCTTCTATATTTGTTAGTATTAAAGCGAAAATTACACCTAAGAACATTCCTAGAATAATTTGCCAGTGCAGGGCTAATTTTTTCATTAAAGTTTGATTGTACGGTTTATTAAATAAAAGTCTACTAGAACTAAAGCAGCCATTGCTTCTACAATAGGAACTGCTCTTGGAACAACACATGGGTCATGACGACCTTTTCCTTTCATCTCAACCACATTGTTTTTAGAATCAATCGTTTGTTGAGCTTTCATAATAGTTGCAACTGGTTTGAAACCTACATTAAAATAAATATCCATCCCGTTACTGATTCCACCTTGAATTCCGCCAGAATTATTTGTTTTTGTTTTACCATCAGCTTTAAAGGAATCATTATGTTGACTTCCTTTTAATTTCGTTCCTTCAAACCCACTGCCAAATTCAAATCCTTTTACAGCATTAATTGAAAGCATAGCTTTTCCAAGATCAGCATGTAGTTTATCAAATACTGGCTCACCTAGCCCAATAGGCGTGTTTTCTATAACACAACTTACTACACCTCCGACAGTATCTCCTTCTTTTCTTATCTCTTTAATTAACTTTTCCATAGATGCTGCTGTATTTGGGTCAGCACATCTAACTGGATTTTTTTCGATTTCTGAAAAATCTAATTTACTGTAATGTTTATCAATTTTAATGTCGCCCACTGAAGAAACAAAAGCAGTTATTTTAATATCTGATAAGATTTGTTTTGCAATGGCTCCTGCAACTACTCTACAGGCAGTTTCTCTAGCGGAACTTCTTCCTCCTCCTCTATAATCTCTATGACCATATTTTTTATCATATACATAGTCAGCATGAGATGGCCTATAGGAATCTTTAATATGAGAGTAGTCTTTTGACTTCTGATCTGTATTATGTATTAAAAAGCCAATTGGTGTACCAGTTGTTTTACCTTCAAAAATTCCTGAATAAAAAGTCACACTATCAGGTTCTTTTCTCTGAGTAACGATAGCAGATTGACCTGGTTTCCTTCTATTCATTTCTGATTCAATAGAATCGAAATCTATTGTCAGTCCTGATGGGCATCCATCAATTACTCCTCCAAGTGCAGGACCATGAGATTCTCCAAAAGTTGTTAGCTTAAAAATGTTTCCAAAAGTATTTCCTGCCATTTTAAAAATTTAAACAAAAATAGGTCTAATATTTCTTATAGAAAAACTTGTTATAGATCATTAAAAAATCTTAACAGGGTTCAAAATTCTATTTGGATCAAGTGTGTTCTATTTCCAATATTTACGTTTACTAGTACGTCCGATTCCGGGATTAAAACCATTAGTTGGGTCTAATTTTTTATAAAAATTTGATAACGAGGGTTTTGCAAAATACTCATGACCAACATTGTGTTCCGCTGGATACTCAGCACCTCTAGCGTCATATGTTTTTAATAATTTCTGCTTGAGTAAATCAGCATCTACCCCTTTTTTAACAATGTAATTTTGATGAAGTACATGACAAAATAAGTGACCATAATAAAGCTTCATTTCTAATAAATCATCAATCTCTGAGGGTAGTTTTTCAAACCAGTCTTTTTCATTTCTAGGAAAGGCAATATCCATAGACATCATTGCACCTGATTTTTTTTTATTTAAAACGTGATAACGACCTACTGCACTTGCAGCAACAAATCGATGCAGAATTGCTTTTTCAGCTTCTTTTTTAGTACATTTAAAAAAGTTTCCTTCATTTTCTTTAAAGAAGCTTTCAAAGTAAGTATTTGCCTCATCGACTCCATCATCTGACATTTCAATTACCCAGTGGTGCTCATATTTATCTCTGTATTCTTCCATTCTTTTAGGAAGATGATTAGGCCAAAAATTACTTAAAAACTGCATTAATTTATCTGAAAACTTACTTGGAAGAAATTTAAATTTATCAGAAAGACGATCTACTTTTCGTTTCATTTCAAATAATTTTGGTATAAAACTAGGTCCCATTTTATCAATCGCTACAAAGGTATCCTTACTGTATTTTTTAGCGGCATCATAACAGTCCCTATGTAAATATTCACCTGATTTAGGAAGGTTTTGAAACTTAGATAATATATCTCTACGAATTTTACCAAGCACATAAGAACTATTGGTGCCTACATAAAATACTTGTTGACGTTTTGGTATTGGATAAGTGTCTAAACGTACAGCAAAAACAGCAATTTTTCCTGCACATCCTGAAGCTCCATATAAACGCCTAGCGTCTGCATTATAACGGGCTGGTGTACTGGCATTAACATCTCTTACACGCTCTTGGTATTGGTTGTCAGAAGCAAGTTTATTAGAAAATTTTATTTGTTCTTTTGTGTAATTATGGTTTTGTAAATTGTTTAAAACTTCTTCTGGAGTTTCTCCAAGTTCAATGCCTAAGTCATTTACTAGTACTAGTTCTCCTTCTAAGTTAATTTTTGCATAAATCGAAAGTTCTGTATAAGCTGGTCCTCTTTTAACCAGTGCTCCACCTGAATTATTACAGACACCTCCAACAATTGAAGCACCTATACAAGACGAGCCAATAACTGAATGCGGCTCCATTCCATAGGGAGCTAATTTGTTTTCAAGTCCAAATAATGTACTTCCTGAAAATCCTATAATTTGTTTCCCTTCATTTATAATTTGTATCTCATTTATTCGCATAGTACTTATAATCACAATAGGACGATCATAATCGTTACCATCAGGTGTAGATCCACCAGTTAAACCAGTGTTAGCAGCTTGCATTATAACAATAATATCTGCTTTGACACAAATTTGTAGAATCTGCCAGATTTCAAGTAATGCTCCTGGTTTAGCAACTGCTAACGCCTCTCCTTCTCCATATCTCCATCCTTTACTATACTGTTGTTTACTCCATTTTGCGGTAAGTATATGTTGATCGCCCGTAATGGCTTTTAAGTCATTAATCAATCTACTCTTAAAGTTCATTTTGTAAAACTAAACAATTAAAAATATTATATATTTGCAAAAATTAATTTATTAATAATTTCATGAAAAAACTTCTGCTATTCTCTTTATTATCATTCTTTTTTTTCGGCTGCTCTAATACGACTACATTCACTTTAGATGCCACTACAGATCATGAAAATGATTTAAAAGTTTTTCTAATAAAAATTGGAGATGATAATAGTCCTATGGCCATTGACTCTACAAATGTGGTTGAAGGTAAATTTTCATTTTCAGACTCTATAGCTATTCCTGAAATGCACTATATCGTTTTTGATAAACAAAGGGAAAATCTTCCTATAATATTAGAACCAGGAAAAATAACAGTTAAAATTCACAAGGATAGTGTTAGAACATCTAAAATTTCAGGTACTAAATCAAACTTAGATTTTGCAAAGTACATGAACGAAACCACTGATTTATATACTGAACTAAGTAAAATTCAATTTGAAATTAGAAGTGCTAATGTAGAGATGGATTCAATGGTTGTTGATGATTTAAATGATCAATTTGAATCAATGAAAAGAAAATTAACTGATTATGATTTGAATTTTATTAAAGTCAATAATGATTCTTATTTATCTACCCTTATACTTCAAAGGATGGTAATGCAACAAGAAATTAAAATTGAGGATGCAGAAGAATTGTATAATAGTTTTACAGAAATAATTAAAAAAACTAAGTCTTCTATAGAAACTAAAAAGAATATTGAATTAATTAAAGAGTCATTTAAAGAATCTCCTACTATTGGATCATTAGCACCTAAATTTAGTGGCCCTGGCTTAGATGGAAATATAATTGCATTGGATGATATTAAATCTAAAGTAATTATGATAGATTTTTGGGCTTCTTGGTGCGCCCCTTGTAGAGTAGAAAACCCATTTTTAGTATACCTTAATACGAAATATAATACAGATCAATTTCAAGTTGTTGGTATTTCTCTTGATAGAGAAGATGAAAAATGGAATTCAGCAATAGAATCAGACAACTTAGATGACTGGATTCATATATCAAATTTAAAGTTTTGGGGAGAACCAATAGCTAAATTATATAACGTCAGACAGATGCCAACTACTTTTATTTTAGATGAAAAAAAAAGAGTGATTGGTATGAATATAAAGGGAGATGAATTAGATAATCTTATCTTAAAACAGTTGTCTCTTTAAGTTTTGAAAAGATTTTTTTTATAGCTTATGAAAATCAAAATTGGACTTATTAGTAGCACTACAATCCAGGTGTCGTTTATTAATATTGAAGGATTAATTAAGAGAGTTATAAGTAATCCAGCGATTGCTCCTCCAAAGTGAGCAGTATGTCCAACATTTCCTAAGCTTTTTTGCATTCCATAAATACTATAAAGTAAATACCCAATTCCAAATACGTAAGCAGGTAAAGGAATAGGTAAAAAGATAAGTGCTAATTTCATTTGTGGATATAGTAAAATTGAGGAATATACTATTCCAGTCACTGCACCACTTGCTCCTACGGCTGAATAATAAGGTTCGTTTTTATGAAATTTTAAGGCAAAATAGTTTCCGAAATATAAACTACTAAAATAAATTATAACATAGTAAAGCGAACCTACATTTCCAAGAACCACATCTGAAAATACATACAAGGTAAATAGGTTAAGTGCTAAGTGTGAAAAATCAACATGTAAAAATCCAGAACTCCACATTCTAACTTTGTCACCAAGATTAATTGAACTTATTTGAAATTTATATTTTTCAAAAAAAGATTGATCCTTAAAGCCTTTATAAGAAACAAGGCAAGTGATTAATATTATTAAATAGTTGATATATTTATTTTTTTTAAATATAAGTTGTTAAAATGAAAACCTAGAATAAAAACTATAATTTTTTGATAATAATAAAGTTTAATTAATTAAAAGCGGATTATTAATAATTAAATATCTTTACAAAGATGAAATTTGTAACATATATTTTACTTTACCCTGTTATATTAGTAATATCACACCTTCCATTTAGAGTTTTATATTTCTTTTCAGATATTACTTTTTACTTTCTTTATTATATAGTTAGGTACAGAAGAAAAGTTGTAAGATTTAATTTAGAAACTTCAAAGGTTTCTAGTTCTAAAAAAGATTTAATTAGAATAGAACAAGAGTTTTATAGGCACATAACTGATGTGTTTTTTGAAATGTTTAAATTCTATGGTATTTCAAAAGAAGAAATTAAAAAACGATTTTACTTAGAGAACTCTCATTTAATAGAAAACTTAGCCAAAAATAAAAAAAATGTGATGCTTATGGCTTCTCATCACGGTGGCTACGAATGGTTTATGTCTATTAATTACCATGTCCCTCATCTTCCTTTTGCTATATATACCCCCCTTTCTAATAAACACTTAGACACTCTTGTTAGAAAAATAAGACTTAAACATGGATCTAGGTTAATTTCAAGATATGAAGCCACTAATTACATAACTACACAAATAAAAGAAGAGAAGTTATTTGTTTATGGAATGGTAGCAGATCAATCTGCTCAAATAAGATCCTTTACTTATTGGAAGAGTTTTTTAGGGGTTAAAGTACCTGTTTTTACTGGATCTGAGAGGATTGCTAAAGAACATAATATTCCTGTACTGTTTGCTAAAATGGTAAAAATCAAAAGAGGATATTATAAAGTAGTAGTTGAAATGCTTTCAGAGTTTCCAAGAAAGCATAAAGATTTTGAAATAACTGACATGTATATTGATAGGGTTGAAAAACAAATTAGAGAAAATCCTGAATACTATTTTTGGACTCACAACAGGTTTAAACACATGAATAAAGCTCCAAAAGAATAACTAACTTAATTCCTTAATGTCATTTTTTATCTGATTAACTAACTTATTAGCCACATCTTCTGTCATTGCTTCACTGTATATTCTTATTATAGGTTCAGTATTTGATTTTCTTAAATGAACCCAACTATCTTTAAAATCAATTTTCAAACCATCAATTTCGTTAATGTTTTCATTTGAATATTTGCTTGCAAGACTCTTTAAAATATTATTTACATCAATTCCCTTAGAAAGGTTTATTTTTTCTTTAACCATGTAGTATTTTGGGTAAGTAGATAATAACTCACTTACTTTCATGTTCTTTTCAATTAATAGAGATAGAAATAAGCCAATCCCAACAATTGAATCTCTTCCGTAGTGACTTTCAGGATAAATAACTCCTCCATTACCCTCCCCGCCTATTACAGCATTGCATTCCTTCATTTTATTTACAACATTAACCTCTCCAACAGCACTTGCAAAATAGGATTGACCATGTATTTCAGTAATGTCTCTTAGTGCTCTTGTTGACGAAAGATTGGAAACTGTCATCCCAGGTGTTTTACTTAAAACATAGTCTGAACAAGCCACTAGTGTGTTTTCTTCTCCAAAAATATCTCCATCTTCACAAATAAAAACCAATCTATCAACATCTGGATCAACAGCAATTCCTAAATCAGCTTCGAGCTCAACTACCTTATTAGAAAGGTCTAAAAGGTTTTTTTTAAGTGGTTCTGGATTATGTGCAAAATGACCTGTAGGCTCACAGTGAATTGTTTCGAATTCAATGTTTAATTGTTTTAAAAGAAGAGGTACTATGATTCCTCCAGTTGAATTAACTCCATCAACTACAACTTTTAATTTAGATTCTTTTATACCATCAGTATTAACAAGTTTAAGATTTAAAACAGAATCTATATGAGTCTGCATGGTGTCATGAACTTTATTTATAACTCCTAAACTGTAAACGTCAGAAAAATCATAATTATCATTTTCTGAGATTGAAACAATTTCATTCCCAGCATTAGCATTTAAAAACTCACCATTATTATCTAATAATTTTAAGGCATTCCACTCAGAGGGATTATGACTTGCAGTAATAATAATTCCACCATCAGCATTTAACTTTGTAACCATTAATTCAACTGTAGGTGTAGTGGAAAGTCCTAAATCGCAAACATCAATTCCTAAAGAAATTAAAGAATTTTGAACAAAACTTTGTATCATTTTTCCAGAAATTCTAGCATCTCTTCCTATAACTACTTTTAACTTATCCTTATTAGAATTTTTTTTGAGCCAGATTCCATAAGCACATCCAAACTTTACCGCGTCAATTGGAGTTAAATTCTCACTTACCTTACCTCCTATTGTTCCCCTAATTCCTGAAATAGATTTAATTAATGTCATAGAGTTCAAATATACAATTTGAATAACTTTTTTGACTTACTTTTATAAAAATTATATTTATGAAATTAAAGTTTCAGTTGTTTTTATTATTCAGTTGTTTGTTTTTTATTCATTGTTCAAATAAGGATTCTAAAGAAGGTTACAAAAATGGCATGGTAGTTTCAGCTAATTCGTTAGCATCTCAAATCGGTATAGATATTTTAAAAAATGGAGGAAATGCATTTGATGCTGCTATTGGGGTTCAATTTGCACTTTCAGTTGTTTACCCTAGCGCTGGTAATATTGGAGGTGGAGGTTTTGTAGTATATAGGTTAAATGATGGTAGTGTGGGAAGTTTAGATTTTAGAGAAAAAGCACCCAGTAAAGCAACTAGAAACATGTACTTAAATGATAATAATGAAGTTTATATTGAAAAAAGTAAATTCGGACATCTTGCTTCAGGCATACCTGGGTCTGTGGATGGAATGGTTAAACTACATGAAAAGTTTGGATCACTAGACTGGAAAAAACTTTTAGAACCCTCTATAAAGCTTTCTAAAAATGGATTCAAATTAACTAAAAACCAAGCAATAAGCTTAAATAGTGTAAAAGAATCGTTTCTCAAATTAAATGATAGCAGTATTTCATTAATTAATAAAAATGACTGGAAAGAAAATGATTTATTAGTACAAAATAACTTGTATAAAACTTTAGAAAGAATTAAAAACGATAAAAGAGCTGGCTTTTATTCTGGTGAAACTGCACAATTATTGTTAAATGAAATGAATCAAGGTAATGGAATATTTACTTTAGAAGATTTAGATAATTATAATTCTATATGGAGAGAACCAATAATAGGCAATTATAAAAATCATAAAATTATTTCAATGGGACCTCCATCTAGTGGTGGTATAGCATTAGTTCAAATGTTAGATGGAGCTGATAAATTAAATGTTTATAAATATGAACATAATTCTAAGGATTATATTCATTTGATAAGTGAAATTGAAAGTAGAGTTTATGCTGATAGAGTAACTTATTTAGGTGATCCTGACTTTTTTGAAGTTCCATCCAATATTTTAATTAGTGATCAATACTTACAAAACAAGTTCAGTACTATTGATTTAAATATAAAGACACCATCTTCAGAAATAAAAGAAGGTCAAATTACAATGAATGAAACAGAAGAAACTACACATTTCTCTATAGTTGATAAATTTGGAAATGCAGTATCTATTACAACTACTATCAACGGCTCTTATGGATCTAAAGTTGTAGTCGATGGGGCTGGTTTTTTACTTAATAATGAGATGGATGATTTCTCTATTAAGCCTGGTTTCCCTAATATGTTTGGTTTAACTGGCGGAGAAGCTAACGCAATTGAAGGGAATAAAAGAATGCTTTCATCAATGACTCCAACAATTATTGAAAAAGAGAATGAATTATTTATGGTTTTAGGCACACCTGGTGGATCTACTATAATTACTTCAGTATTTCAAACTATTCTAAATGTAATAGATTTTAATATGAATATACAAGAAGCTGTAGATTCGAAAAAGTTTCATCATCAATGGTCACCAGATGTTATAGTTATTGAGAAAAATACTATTAAAAATGACATTAAAGAAGATTTAATAAATATGGGTCATAAATTTAATGAAAGATCTTCTATAGGCAGAATGGACTGTATTTTGGTTAATGAATCTAGTAAACTTGAAGGTGGCGCTGACAAGAGAGGAGATGATATAGCTATTGGTTTTTAAAATTGAATTCACAAGATAATTTGTATTAAATATCGTAATTTGCAATCTTGATTTTTTAACAAATGAAGGATGTAATTTCTGTAAATGGAGCTCGAGTTCACAATCTTAAAAATATAGATATTGATATTCCAAGAAATAAGCTTGTTGTAATAACTGGTCTTTCTGGCAGTGGAAAATCATCACTAGCTTTTGATACTATATATGCTGAGGGTCAACGTAGATATATTGAAACTTTCTCAGCTTATGCAAGACAATTTATAGGGGGATTAGAAAGACCAGATGTAGATAAAATTGATGGTCTGTCTCCAGTTATTGCTATAGAACAAAAAACTACATCAAAAAACCCAAGATCAACTGTAGGTACTATTACAGAGTTGTATGACTATCTTAGGTTGTTTTATTCAAGAGTCGCAGATGCCTATAGTTATAATACTAATGAAAAAATGGTTAGTTATAGTGATGAAGAGATTATTAATTTAATTTTAGAAAACTATTTAAATAAAAAAATAACCATGCTCTCTCCAGTAATAAAGGGTAGAAAAGGGCACTACAGAGAGTTGTTTTCATCTATTCAAAAACAAGGTTTTCTAAAAGTAAGAATAGATGGGGAAATCACTGAATTAAGATCTAATATGAAGTTGGATCGTTATAAGATTCATGATATTGAGATTGTTATTGATAGAATTCAAGTTAAAAATGATGAACACTCTTTAAAAAGATTAAAAGACAGTATAATTACATCTATGTATCATGGTCAAAACTCATTAATAATTATTAATGAAGATGATCAAAATATAAGATATTTAAGTAAAAACTTAGTTTGTCCCACTACTGGTGTTTCATATGAAAAACCTGAACCTAATTCATTTTCATTTAATTCTCCAAGAGGAATGTGTAAAAAATGTAATGGTTTAGGGAATATTAATACCATCAATTTAAAAGCAGTTATTCCAGATTTTAGTGTTTCTATTTATGCTGGAGGAATTATTCCAATTGGAACATTTAAAAGTAATTGGATTTTTAAGCAACTAGAAACTATATCAAGCAAGTATGGTTTTGATTTAAAAGATCCTATTAATAAAATTCCTAAAACAGCTTTAGAAGTTATTTTAAAAGGAGGAAACGAATCTTTTTCAGTCGAATCTAAGACCTTAGGGTTGACAAGAAAATACCATATTGATTTTGAAGGAATTATACCATTTATTGAAGATCAATTTAATGACAATCATAGCGCAAGAATAAAGAGGTGGGCAAAGGGTTTTATGGATAATGTTGAATGTAAATCTTGTTTAGGTTCAAGACTTAATAAGGAGTCTAGGAACTTTTTTATTGAATCTAAAAGTATTAATGATTTAAGTAAAATGGATATTATTGAATTAAAAAAATGGTTTTCATTAATTAATTCTAAATTATCTGAAAGGAAACAGATAATTGCTTTAGAGATTGTTAAAGAAATAAATAAAAGGTTAGACTTTCTATTAAACGTAGGGCTAGATTATCTTTCTCTAAATAGACCTTCAAAATCTCTTTCTGGTGGAGAATCTCAAAGAATTAGATTAGCTACTCAGATAGGTTCTCAACTAGTCGGAGTTTTGTATATACTAGATGAACCTAGTATAGGTTTACATCAAAGAGATAATTCTAAATTAATTGACTCTCTAAAGAAATTAAGAGATTTAGGTAATTCTATTATAGTTGTTGAACACGATAAAGAAATAATGGAAAAATCTGACTATATAATCGACATAGGTCCTTATGCAGGAAAAAATGGAGGTCAAATAATTTTTCAAGGCACTTATTCAAATATGTTAAAGAATAACACAGTCACATCTGAGTATTTAAATGGAAATAAAAACATATCTATTCCCAAAAAAAGAAGAACGTCTTCTAAAAAAATAAAACTAACAGGGTGTACAGGCAATAATTTAAAAAATATTAATGTAGAATTTCCATTAGGAATAATGATAGGAGTTACTGGAGTTTCTGGAAGCGGAAAATCCACCTTAATCAATGAAACGTTATATCCGATTTTAAATAATTATTTTTTTAACGGAGTAAAAGAACCTCTACCCTATCTAAAAATTATCGGAATTGACAATGTAGATAAAGTCATAGAAATTAATCAATCTCCAATTGGAAGAACTCCTAGAAGTAATCCTGCAACTTACACTGGCTTATATAGTGACGTTAGAAATTTATTTACAATGACCCAAGAATCTTTAATTAGAGGATATAAGCCAGGAAGATTTAGTTTCAATGTTATAGGTGGAAGGTGCGAAACTTGTCAAGGTGCAGGTTTAAGAAAAATAGAAATGAATTTCCTTCCTGATGTTTATATAAATTGTGACGTTTGTCAAGGTAAAAGGTTTAATAGAGAAACGCTTGAAATTAGATACAAAGGGAAATCAATTTCTGATATTTTAAATATGACAATAAATGAAGGTTGTGATTTTTTTGAAAATTTTCCTAAAATTTTAAGAAAACTACAAACTCTAAAAGATGTAGGTTTAGGTTATGTGACATTAGGGCAACAATCCACAACTTTATCTGGAGGTGAAGCTCAAAGAATTAAATTGGCTAGTGAGCTTTCTAAAAAAGATACAGGAAACACTTTATATATCCTAGATGAGCCAACTACAGGTTTACATTTTGAGGACATAAAAGTTTTATTAGAAATGATTAATAAGCTTGTAGATAAAGGAAATACAGTTATTATTATAGAACATAATATGGATGTAATTAAGACTGTAGATCATGTTATAGAAATTGGACCAAATGGCGGGAAATATGGTGGAGAAATTATTTTTAAAGGAAAACCAGAAGATTTAATAAAAAACACAAAGAGTCCCACTGCAATGTATTTGAAAAAAGAATTAACTTAGTTAAATGCATAGAAAAAATTTAAAAGGTTGGAATGAAATAAAAACAAACGATTCTTGGTCGGTTTTTAAGATCATGGGTGAATTTGTTGATGGTTTTGAGAAACTTAGTAAAATAGGGCCTTGTGTCTCTATATTTGGATCTGCTAGAACCCAAAAGGATGATAAGTATTATAAATTAGCGACTGAAATAGCAGAGAAAATAGTTGAAATAGGCTTTGGTGTTATTACTGGTGGAGGACCTGGAATTATGGAAGCAGCTAATAAAGGAGCGAAATTAGCATTAGGCTCATCAGTTGGTCTAAATATAGACCTCCCTTTTGAACAGTCTGAGAATCCATACATAGACGATGATAAATCTTTAGACTTTGATTATTTTTTTGTTAGAAAAGTAATGTTTATGAAATATGCGCAAGCATTTGTAGTGATGCCAGGTGGTTTTGGGACTTTAGATGAACTTTTTGAAGCAATTACATTAATTCAGACTAAAAAAGCCGAAAAATTCCCTATTATTCTTGTAGGAAAATCATTTTGGGATGGATGTTTGAAATGGATCAAAAAAGAACTGTCTGTAAATCATAAATACATTTCAGAAAAAGAGTTAGAACTAATATCTGTTGTCGATGAAGCAGATGATGTTATAAAAATTCTCTCCAAATTTTATCTTAAAAAAAGAATAAAACCAAATTTTTAATTTTCTTATTAAATTGATTGTTTTATGACAAGGTATAGTTTTATAATTCTCTTATTATTTACAAGTATTTTATATTCTCAAAAAAACGAATATCTAATAAATGCTGAGTTTAATATTCTAGAAAAATCGATCAATATACAGCAATCATTAAAGTTTAATAACAATACTGGAATAAACCTGAATGAGATTTTTATAAACGATTGGGCGAATTCTTATTCAAACGCAAATACTCCATTAGGAAAACGACTTTCTGAAGAATATTCGTTGAGCTTTCAAAGATCAACAAAAAATCAAAGAGGAAGAACTATTATCAATGAGATTTATAATGATGAAAACAAAGTATTAAGCTATCAGAGATTGCCATTAAATATTGATATAATAAAAATAAATTTAGATAAAACATTAAAACCTGGCGAATCAATTTATTTATACTTTAATTATCAAACAATTATTCCAGAAAGTGATTTTACTAAATATGGTATAAGTAAAGAAAATGATGTTAATATTCGAGACTGGTTTTTAACAGTATCAAAATTTGTAAATGGAACATGGTTAACCGAAAGCAATTTAGATTTAAATGATTTAAGTATAGATCCAAGTGAATTTAAATTTATAATATCATATCCTTTAGACTATGTGTTGATTTCTAATTTACCCGTTTTAAGTAAATACAAAACTAATATTAGTAACATTTTTGAATCTAAAAAAGAAGTCAGAATGAACACAAGCATTCTAATGCAGAAAAACTCATTGTTTAAAGAATATAAAATTGGAGATAATATAGTAATTACAGATTTAGATAATTATATCATTAAACAAGACTCTCTTATTAATAATGTTATTGGTTACGTGGATCTAAAGCTAGGAGATAAATTAATGTTAAATAAATTAAAAGGAACCAACATTAATTTAGATTCAATTATAAACAAAACATTTAGTTATGTTGAAAGTAAATTAGGTGATTATCCATTTAAAAAAATTATTTTATCAAAACATAATCAATCTAGAAAACCTATTTATGGACTTAATAATATTCCTAATATAATCAACCCTTTTGACGAGTCCTTTTTGTTTGAATTTAATTTCTTAAAGCTTATTTTAACATCTTACTTAAGTGAAACTTTATCAATTCATAATAGAAAAAATTATTGGGAGAATGAAGGGGTTGTAACCTATTTAATGATAGATTATATAGAGAATTATTATCCAAATTTAAAATTAATTGGAAAATACTCAGAGTTGTCAATTATAAAAAATAGAATTTTTTCTAAATACAGTTTTAATGAGCAATATCGATTGTTTGAGAACATTATTTCAAGTAGGAACATCAATCAACCAGTATTAACATCTTTGGATTCTTTAACAAGAGTTAATCAAAAAATAATTAATCCTTACAAAACTGGCTTAGGATTCCAGATGCTAAGCCAATATTTAGGAAATGAATCTGTTGATTTGTCTATTAAAGAATATGTTAGGTTAAACAGTCTTAATAACATAAATTATGTGAGTTTTCAACAGTTATTTAAACTAAAAAATAATAGTTCAAAGTGGTTTTTCAATGATTATTTGAAAAGTAAATCAAAAGGAGATTATTCAATTAAAAAAATTAATTCAAATAAATCATTAAGCACTTACAGAATTTCAAAATCTAATGAAATCATAAACTTTCCTACAAAATTATCTTTTACAGAAAACAATAAAATAATTGATGAAAAATGGTTAATGTTTAAAAATAATGATACGATTGTTTCATTTAAATACATTCCTAATACTTTTATAGAAATAAATAAAAACAAATTTGTTTCTGAAAAAAGTTATAAAAATAATATTACATCTTTTGATAAATTTAAAAAACCAATAAAATTTGTTTTATTTAATGATTTTGATAATCCTAAAAAAAATCAAATATATTATATGCCATTGGTAAACTATAATCTATATGATGGATTAATGCCTGGACTTCGTTTGTCAAATGCCACACCAATATTTAAACCCTTTACTTATAGGGTTTCACCATACTTTTCTTCAAAACAAAATAAGGTTTTAGGTAAAATAAATTTTAAATTCGTTAAATACCATACTAACAAAAAACTTTTTAGTAGTCAGTATTTTCTTGGTGCTTCTAATTTTCATTACAAAGATGATTTGTCATATACTACTTTCTTTCCTTCTTTAACATTAACTTTTAGAGAAAACGATTTAAGGTCAAATCGCAGACAATTTATTAATATAAGGTATGTAAGTGTTTATAGAGAAGAAAATGATAATCAAAAAGAAAATCCAAATTACAATATACTTAACGCTAGATATATTTTTACAAATAATACAGGAGAAAAAGGATTAACATTTAATACAAACCTTCAGTACAGTAAAGATTTTTTAAAAAACACTTTTACTTTAAAATTCAGAAAATACTATAAAAATAATCGACAATACAATATACGCTTGTTTTTAGGTAAATTTTTATATAATTCAACAGTTGATGACTATTATAGCTTTTCAACATACAGATCTAGAGATTATATGTATAATTATAATTTACTTGGAAGGTCAGAATCAACAGGGTTTTTTAGTCAGCAATATATTGGCTCCGAAGGTGCTTTAAAATCTAAAGTTAATCCAGATTATTCGAATGATATGTTACTTTCTATAAATACTGGAGTTACATTGTGGCAATGGGTTGAAGCTTATTATGATTATGCGATAGTAAAAAACAAAAATATTAAAACTAAATTTGTATATGATTCTGGAATTAGATTAAATTTATTAACTGATTATTTTGAATTATATTTTCCCTTTTACTCTAGCTTAGGGAATGAATTAAGTCAACCAAACTATTTGGAAAAAATTAGATTTAAAATATCTTTAAATCCAAGCACAATTTCTGGTTTGATTTCAAGAAGGTGGTTTTAATGTCTTAATAGGAAAAATCTCCTGTTTTTTGTAAATTCGCGTATCTTTTTAAAAATATGCAAGACAACTTAGATCTTAAAAAAGAGATATCTTTTGAATCTTTCCAAAAACAGATTTTAGAAGATTATAAAACGATTGTTTTAAGTCGTGAAGCTAGTCTGTTAGGAAGAAGAGAGGTTTTAAGTGGGAAAGCAAAATTCGGAATATTTGGTGACGGAAAAGAATTGCCTCAAATTGCTATGGCTAAAGTTTTTCAAAATGGTGATTTTAGATCTGGATATTATAGAGATCAGACCTTTATGATGTCAATCAACGAATTAACACCAAAACAACTTTTCGCAGGTTTATACGCTAATACTGATATAAATGAAGAGCCTATGTCAGCTGGAAGACAAATGGGGGCTCATTTTAACACAGTAAGTTTAAATGAAGATGGAACATGGAAAGATCTTGTTAATCAAAAAAATTCAAGCTCTGATGTGTCTTGCACTGGAGCTCAAATGCCAAGATTATTAGGTTTAGCTCAGGCATCTAAATTATATAGAAAATTAAATTTTAAAAATTCTAATAAATTTTCTAAAAATGGAAATGAAATTGCTTGGGGAACTATAGGCAATGCTAGTACAAGCGAAGGTGTGTTTTTTGAAGTTTTAAATGCAGCTGGTGTTCATCAAGTTCCAATGGTAATAAGTATATGGGATGATGATTATGGTATTTCCGTAGAGAACAAAGATCAAACCATAAAACAAAGTATTTCTGAAGCTTTATTAGGTTTTAAAAGAACTGATAAAGAAACAGGTTTTGAAATCCTTGTTGTTAATGGCTGGGATTATCCAGCATTAATCAATACTTACCAAAAGGCTAATGATATTGCAAGAGATCACCATGTTCCGGTCATAATACATGTTAAAGAGCTTACACAACCATTAGGTCATTCAACTTCAGGTTCACATGAAAGGTATAAATCTAAAGGTCGACTTGCATGGGAAAAAGAAAATGATTGTAATTTAAAAATGAGAAAATGGATTCTTGACAATGGTATTTCTAATGAATTATCACTTTTAGAAATTGAAAAATCATGCAAACAAGATGTGAAAATTGCAAAATCTGAAGCATGGAAAATTTATTTAGATCCTATCATTAATGATAGAATAAAACTAATAGGTTATTTGAACAAAATATGCTTTGATTTTCCGAATTCAGATCTTCAAAATTCAATTTTAGAATTAGATAACGTAAAGGAACCAAATAACAAAGATTTATTATCTATAGCTAGAAAGTTCCTGAGATTATTAAGAAGATCAAATAATAATAATATTGAGGTATTAAAGATATGGGTTAAAGAATTCTCTCAACAACAAAAAGAAAAATACAATTCAAAACTATATAACGAATATTCTTCAAATCATAGTAATGTTAAGGAAGTAAAACCATTGTATAATGAATCTAAAAAGATTGATGGACGTTTGATAATTAGAAATAATTTTGATAAGTTATTAAAAAAATATGATAACCTTTTGATTTTTGGGGAAGATAGTGGTAAGATAGGAGATGTA
>Ga0114998_10000804_pt1 | contig 23603 bp, 11 predicted proteins | sample ArcticOcean_MG_C_5_FD_87044 | JGI IMG/M metagenome (GOLD analysis project Ga0114998, IMG submission 87044) | Marine microbial communities from western Arctic Ocean - ArcticOcean_MG_CB4_138 | ecosystem: Environmental > Aquatic > Marine > Oceanic | place: Arctic Ocean: Canada Basin | collected... | reverse complement strand
CGTCCATCAAGTGCGCGGGCATCGTAATTTGTTTCTTCATCATATCCGCAAACGCCAAGACTGCTCCATCCGGATCGCGCTTCATCACTTCGTCGATGATTCTTTGATACGCAATTTCGTGACGACCTTCATCGGCGGCGATAATACCACAAATCTTCGCCAACTTATCATCGCCAGCTTCCAAGGCCATTCTCGCGGTGTTCCCATGCGAAATCTTTGTCGCTCGCTCTTGAAACGAAGTATAGACAAACCCAAGATACGGATTGTTATCCGTCTTTGGATTCATCCCGCTTCCAATCAAATTCTGAATAGTCGTCTCAATTGGTTTCATGCTACACTTCCCAGTCATCCACATGTACTTATTCATTAAATCCCCGTGTCTGTTCTCCTCAGCGGTCCATTTCCTCGTCCATTGCGCCCAAGGCGTCGCATCCGCCCCGGTCGTATCCTTCGTCTCCTCGAGCGTATTCAACATATTCATATACGTCGGTAAAGCCTCTTCGGTGATCAAATCGCCAACCAAAACGACCATCAAATCATCCGAAACCCCTCTCGCACGTTCTTGAATCTCCTTGATGTTATCCAAAAACTCCTCCGACTCTGGATCGGGCAAGAAATCTTGCGGTTGCCAATTCTTGCTCGTATCTTTGAGCAATCCCATGAGCTATTAAATTCAATTCGAAATCGATTCGGAAATCGCCGTGGTCAGCAAATAAACACGCACACGCACAAGCACTCATGCACACGAAAAACATTCTCTCTCTATCTCTCTATCTATCTCTCTATCTCTCTCTCTTTCTCTGCGCTCGCGATACAAAATCAGTAATCATACCCTTTGCCCTAAAACAGAGCCAAGGGCACAATCGCTCGCAGACGAAACAAAAACAAAATCGTACTCATATTCGAGATCGCGCGCAACAACAACAACAACAACAACGACCGACGAACATACCTCTCCACTCGCGAATGCGCTCATATCCTTAATCACCTCTCTCTAAACGTAATAAAATTAATAAACCTTTACCCTCAAATCCAAATCGAAATCCAAACCTGATGATCTCTCAACCGAAACCTCTTCTTCTCTTCGTCCAAAGCGACGATGATGCGCGGTGAGTCGTTTACGACCGCGCGAGTTAAAAGTTTTCGACGATCACTTCGTGCTCTTCCCTTGTTTGTTTTGCTCGTTTGAGCGTTCGCGTTAAGCGCGATCCGTTGGTTATGCTGCGCGAACATGTTTACTTTTTGTGAAGCTCTGTGATGTTCGTCCGTCTGTCGTCGTCGTCAGTGCATTTTGATGGAAATCTTTGCTTACAAGAAAAACTTTTTAGACAGTGAGAAAAACTTTTTAGACAGTGATGAGAAAAACTTTTTAGACAGCAGTGAGAAAAACTTTTTAGACAGTGATGAGAAAAACTTTTTAGACAGTAATAGAAAAACTTTTTAGACAGCACAAGCAGGAAAACAAAGATGAAGAAGAAGTATGTCCAGAGACGAGGTCTTGAACGGACGCGCGCGAATTAAAAATGAGTACTATTTTGAATGCTATGGCACCAGGCGTTCGTTTTTGAAGCATGTTTTGCGATGGACGTTTTCGCGTGCAGAAGCAGATGGATCGTGTGGTGAGTCCTGTCGCCGCGCGCGCGGTCGTTAAAGTGCGAGACATTTTTGGTAACCGTTTTTCATGATGGCGTTTTCGGTGACCAAATCGACGCTTTCGTATGAACTATCGAACGAACGCGATGTGGTTTCAGACACGTAAGGAGTCAAAAACGGAGGAGGAGTTGCAGAGGATTGACTGAAGTTTCTTATGCGCAATCGCGAGTGTTTTCGTGCGCGAGAGCTCTGAGGATAACCAAGGCGATAAAGTCGCGGAAGCGGAGGAGGAGGAGTTCGCGTCGTCGTCGTCATCGTCGTCGTTGTTGTTTTTCTTCTTCTTCTCCTTCTTCTTCTTAACGGTTGTCGTTTTTCTTTGATCGAGGAACTTCTTGAACGCGAGTAAGCCGAGCGCGCGCGCGTCGGTTTGTGTGGGAATGTGTTGCGTCGGTAAGTTCCGGTCGGTGAGGCGTTTTTTGATGCCAGTTCTGGAGTAACTTATCGCGCTTTCGATTGCGTTTTTGAGCAATGCGAACGAACACTTTGTCATACCGGGAACTTTCTCGACCGCTTTAACGTAACACGTCGTCTTTGCGGCTGTTAATAATAACGCTTGGTACATGTTTGTAGCACACGTGTCTGGACTGTTCACTCGCGGGTCGTATAATAACGCGCAGAGCTTATGATTCAAGTACGAACGAGTCTTGTTCGAGAGATATTTCCAAGCCACGTGAGAGCTCGGCAAGTTTATAGTTTCTCTGAGCCAGACGTTAAGATATTTGGAGTAATCTGCGCGTACTTCGAGAGTTTTGCAATCGAACAATAAGCCACACCATGGAATGAACTCGCAACCGTCCATTTTCGTTACGTTCTTCTCTAAGTCACGCTCGGGATGGTCAAAGTTAATCTTCGTCTTGAGCGGATTAATCTCGACGCCATATTCAGCGATGCCGTCGAGCAAAGTGTTCAGAAATTTCTTCGCCCTAGCTTCGTTATCGGTAACAAAGAGTAAATCATCGGTCCAACGCATGAACACACCGTCACCATATCCCTCGTTTATCACTTTCTTCTTTCGTGGCGTTCCTTTATTTATTTCCGTTTCAAATTCAGCCATGGACTGCGTCTGCTCCATGTGCGCGTAAAATAAAGCGCAGAGCTTTGTCGATAATATTGAACCTTGCGGGATGCCAATCTTTTGACGATATAATGAACCGTGTGATTTCACGAGTGTATTACCTAGATGTTCGTGAAGTGTATTCAATGCCTGTTGACGATACGCCGTTCTCGTCTTCCCTAAATCAATTGAAACAGAACCAGGCGGAAGCGACTTAACTAACGTTCTTCGACCGACATCGCTTTCGTTTGGAGAAAAGATTGGCCCCGGAAGCTTCTTATTCTCCGACGCATGTCCCTCCGAATTATTTTCATTACTACTATTATTATTCGTCAACGAATCTTTGTTAATAATATCAATCCCGTTGTCGTTCACGTCTTCCGTGGCAAACGCGATTTTTTTAGTAGCGTATCGATTTCCAAGGACGCTTTGCGTACGATACTTCAGCATCGCGTATTCTTGTTTCTTAAACAACATCGATATGACTGTTTCAAGTTTTTCGGTTGGAATTGAATCGAACGCTGCTTTAATATCTGCGCAAACGAAATAAATCTTTGGGAGAACGCGCCGTTCTTCTTTATCTTCTTTTGTTTCTGTGTTGTTCTTCTTCTTCTTACTTTCGTCAATATCATCCAAGAGACCGTGCTTTTTCCTCCATCGCTCGGCAAAGGGGGAGTAAATTTTCATAGTCTCATCGTAATCGCTCACGAAATTGCCCATTAAAGTCTCGTCCGCTCGAATTTCATGATCGAGTATATCTGAAATCGTATATAAACGATCGTTCACGGGATCGAACTCAAATTTAATAGTCTTTCGGTTCCCCCCGGCGTCTCGTTTTTTACATTTTAAGCGCATGGACGCCGGCTGTCCGAGCATGGCAATTGGACGCACATCCTGTTTCTTTGGCTTCCATCGAACGCGAGAGAATCCAAGTGAATGACGTGAAAGCGTATTTTCACAATCATTCTTGGACAGTTTCTCGTATCTTCCGCTCGTTACAAAATCTTTATTCTTCGCGCGAACGATTCGCGACCAAACGCCTTTTCGATAATAGTACATTTTTTGTCGTTCGTGGTCCGTATCAGTAACGAAGAAGTGCGAGCGGATGACTGGAAATACTATTCTTGTAACTATCCAAAGTATTAGTTTTTCAACTTTTCGCTTCCTTGCCTCAAACACTACGATGCCGCCTTTCTTTAACAACACGGCGGAAGAACCGCTACCGTCCTTTTTTTTAGAACGACGGCGATAATCCACGTTATCCAGGAACGTGTAATCGGAAGTTTTCACACCGATCATGGCTTCATATAAAGTACACTTTTCAATTCTTCGTAACGATACTATTCTAGAAACGAACTCGCGTAAACGTCGCTTTGTGGTTGTTTTTGAACCAAGAAACTGCCAAGGAAGAACTGCGCGCATAATTGCCCAAACAAAGCTCGAGACGTTCTTCGGTGATGAGTTCAGCTTCACTAACGAAGCGGTATCACTATTTCTCCAATCGGCCATTTTAAGAGGACAATGTAATTCTAATAATTTTGCAAAGTTACACTTCTTTGCTCTTCTCAACATACGTCTGAGAAGTGGTAAAACATTTTGTCTGTGCGATTTCGAAATCCGTATAGTCATTCGCTTGCTTTTCTGCGAGTGGAGAAGTTGCGTGGGAATGATATCTTGTTCCGAGGACATATAGCTCGACGGTGCCTGACTCGTCATCAAACGCGGATCTTGTTGTTGCTGCTGCTGTTGTAGCGGTGTTTTTGTTTTCCTTTGTTTTGCTCCAAATATGTCTTCATAAACTTTCCGTGAAGCGTTTACACCAACGCCGCTGTTGCGAAGAATATGCTTCGCTGGAAATCCAGGACGTTTCGAAAACGTCGAGCAAAACAACGCTGAGGATCGGTCTAGAATAACATTTCGGGCATGATTTGCTATCGGATTTCTTTTTCTTCCTTTCGTTTTGTTACTTTTCGTCTGTGCTTTTGCTTTTGCTAATTTTGCTTCTGCGTCTATTCTATTCTTATTGTCGTTGTTTTCTTTTTCTAAAGCGAGGCGTTCGAGTTTGCGCAGTTTTATTTTCTCGGCATAGTTTGCGAGCATGGCCCATTTCTCTTCCTCTCCTAAACTTAGCTCTTGAGTGGGCTGTAGTTGTTCCTCACTTTTTGCTACTGTTACTGCTGCCACGCGAGCTTTAGCGAGCTTGCGTCGGACCCAACTGGGCGCGCGACTCATCTTTTTCTTCGCCTCGCGCTCGCGCTTCTTATTCTGAGGAGAGTCGTTCGCATCGTCCATGGGAGTTGCTTGAACGTCATCGTTATCAGATGATTGCGGCGTTTCTGGTATGCACCAATCATCATCGCCATCTTCCTCTTGCGTGCTTATTATCGGAGTCGCTTCGTCTTCTTCTTGAGTGTTTTCTTCGTTCCCTTGCGTTGATTTCTGCGACTGCGAAACAATAAAAATAGGTGGAGCTCCTTCTTCATTTTCTTTTTTATCGCTATTATTATTATTATTATTAAATGTTTTCGCTTTCTTTAATTCCTTTCGCCTCTTCTTCCTTCGTTTGATCTTTTTAATTCTCCTCGCAGATAAAACCTTTTTATTCAAAGAAAAAGTTGTTGCTGCTGCTGGAGCGCCTTGCTGAGGCCCGCTCGTCGTCGCTTGATTAAGACTATTTCTTCTAACGACGCTTAGCGAAGTATTCATCCTATTCAAAGACGCTTTAAAGACGGCGTGCTCGGACGTAATAGGTTTCCCCAAAATCTGCACTAATCTATCCTCTTTCCTCCAACAATTATTCTTATTAGTAGTAGCGTTAGTGTTGGTATTATCAGCATCATTTAAACCAGCATTGACAATCATTTCCGAAGACGAATTCAAACTCGCGAAAGCGCTTGCGTGTAGCATAATCCATTCAGAGATCTCATCCCCTAATCGATCCCATAACATCCCCCAATTCGTACTCGTCACAAAAGCTTCAGCGGAATTCACGCAATTCCTCTCCTCTCTCCTTGCATACCTTGTTAAACCAAAACATAACGCATTATTAGGCTTCTGCCTCGCTTCGAAGAACTTCCTTTGTACAGTTTCGGCGCGCTCGTGAGCCGTTTGTCTCCCGACAACGTTCATTTGACTCGAAGTATTCTCATCTCGATCTCGATCAATCATCTCATTCACTTTCTGCTTCACTGCATCGCTCACATTGATGACGTACTCCGGTATAACCACGAACGATTTCTCGAGCACGCCTACGCGATATTGAACCGAATCCCTCTTCTGCGCTCTCGCTCTCTTCATCAGGAGCTTCGAAGAACATTGGAAGATTTCGGAAATCTTCAAAATGGAATCGTGCACTGTATAGACGTTCCTACCGTACACGGCTCTTAATAAACTAGGGATCTTCTTCGCCCGCGTTTTCTCTGTCATTATTGCGTTTCCTCTCGAGGGATTCGTATTTAGAGGAATCATCGATTGTTTCCTTTTCTTCTTCATCTTCTTCAAAATCTCTCTCTCTCTCTCTCACACACACACACAAAATTATTTACATACGTAATTGAAATGAACGATTACTTAGACTCGCGCAAATCGATTGATATCAATCGAGCAGCAGTGCTTTCTCATTTTTTCTCGTTTATCTTCGTTCAGTGCATTTATTTAAGAGTAGTAATTAAGAAAGTAAGAAAGTAAGGGTTGACTTTGAAGATACTTTGGAAAATGCGAAAATCTCATCGAAAAAAGAAAAAAAAAGTTCTGATCCGCTCGGTATCTTCGTCGATATTGATCCGATAAAGACGAAACTTTCGGAGAATAAAGAATACTACGCGAACTGAAGGTTCGTCAATTTTGAGCGTAAAAGAAGAAGAATTGAGGATGGGAGAGCGCGGTGCGCAGTATTTAAAACCCTAAACCGCATGAGAGAATTTGGGCACCTAAATTAAAATTAAAAAACTCCCATACCGTTCATTTACGCCCATTTAATAATAATAATAAGAAGAAGATTAATAATAACAATAAATCAATAACGATGAAAAATCAGTTCGTTAAGACCGTAGTATTCACGACGAGTGCAAGTGCTGCAGCGGTTGGTGGTGTAGTTGTTGGGTATGGGTATGCATTAGGGTTTACTAAAACGAACGTTTTATGTCGCTGTTCTGAATCCTCCGATTGTTTGAATAAAAGTTATGTTAATAAGGAAACGTATGATAGAATAGCGAATAAGTTCGACCAGGAGCTAGAGTTTTCAGAGCGAATGAGTGGGATTAAGGTGTTGCGTGATTTGTTGATTCGCGAGAGAGTTAAAGGGAAAGATGTGTTAGAGGTCATGTGTGGTACGGGACGTAATATTGAAGCAGGATTGAGGTATGCGAGGTCTGTAGTGCTGGCAGATGTTAGTGAAAACATGGTGAACGAGGCGAAAAGGAAGATGGAAGAAAGGACGATGGAGAATGGGAGTAAAGTTATGGTGGAAATAGGAGATTCGAGGAAAATGATGTATAAAAGCGAGAGTTTCGATTGCGTCGTCGATACGTTTGGATTATGTTCGACGAGCGAACCGGAATTAGTTTTGCGAGAGATGTTTCGAGTGTGTAGGAAAGGCGGCTACGTGTTACTTTTAGAACACGGAAGACCGGCGAAAGGAACTGTGCATGATTATTGGTTGAGTAATATTTTAGACGCGCACGCTCAGAAACATGAAATGAAATGGGGCTGTGCATGGAACAAGGACATCGAGAAGATCGTTAAAGACGCGATGGGAAAAGCCGAATCGAACAATCTCGAGATGGAGCTCGAACGTTTCGACCGTTGGCATTTTGGTACCACTTCGTACGTCGTACTTCGTCGAAAATAAGTCATAAGAATTGATATAGTTATAATAGAATTAATAGAATTAATAGAATTAATAGCGCGCGCCTTAAACTATAGCTCGCTCGCGCGAAGATGTGTGTAATTGATTTGCAATGGAAACTTTCCTCAATAAATGGAGCAATTCGTGCTTCGCAAACACCATCTCAAGCTCAACAGGAATATATAAGAGCAAAAATTCTAAAACGTTGCTTCAAAAACTAAGCACCAAAATACAGCGGACGAACGCGGAATCCTACTATTAATGCGAGCGTCATATAGTACGTTACCGAACCAGTGAACATGTACGAATCAAATCTATCCAAAAACCCACCATGGCCTGGGATGAAAGAACCCGAATCTTTCACTCCAGCGTTTCTCTTCATCACGGATTGTAACAAGTCTCCAAAAACTGAAGAGGCATAAATAAAAGCACCAACTATTAACGTTCTCCATAATTCGTAAGGAATTCCGAGAAAATACCAGCATAATCCAGCGCACGCGATGCTGACGACTCCACCACCAATAGCGCCTTCGATGGTTTTGTTCGGTGATATGGTCGTCAATTTTTTACCAAAGAATTTTCGACCAAAATTTTTACCGCTGAAATATGCGCCGACATCTGCGGAGACGACGCATAAAACGGTCATTAACGTGATTGATATTCCTAACGTCCAACTTTCTGGACCGCCGAATGATTGTGGCCAATTCGCTAAGATTGATCCAGATCTATCGATAGCGAGCGGAATTCCGGACATTGCTCTTAATTTGATCCAAAAAGAAGGTAAAAAGCCGCAATAAAACAGAACAAATAACGTCGTCGTGAATTCAATGAAATGCGACTCTTCTGAGGAGATCAAAGCTGCAACTGAGCACGAAAAAGCGGCAACCATGGCCATAGTTACCGGCACCGTTCTTCCGCCCGAATAATGTAAAATGAAACACAAGGCAACGGCGCAACTGATTATCCAATTCGCTGCCCATTGCGGAGGCGGATGCGGTAATTCTTCGTTCACTTTTGACATCAACTCGAAATATTCCTTCCCCGAGGCGTAACAACACAGAGCAATCGCGCATACCCAGGCCCAACCACCAAAGCCTAAAAAGAACGCCGCGATGACGCCCAAGACGAGCGCTGAAATCGTTCGTTTCACAATCTTTGGAATCTTCTTTCGTTTCTTCTTCTCGTTTGTTTCCATGAATTCTCTATGGCGTTCGTTTTGCAAGGCATAGAAATCTTCAATTCTATCATTACTATTGTTATTACTATTACTACCATCTGATGATGATGAAGACGAAGAACGCGTCTGCACGAAAACTCCTCTTCTATGGTCATCAAAATCACGCCTCCTATTATTACTGGACATCATAATAACCTTCTTCTTCTTCGTCGTCGTCGTCTTCACACTCTCTCCCAATCTACAGTTATCGTTGCTATTCAAAACAACGACAACAACATCATCATAACTATTACTATTACTATTACTACTACTACTACTTCTATTCGTCCTTTTTAAAACTCTCTTATTATTCGTTTCGTTCATTCGAAGATGCGCAGAAAAAGGGGTCGTTATCATCGAATTCCGACTTCGATGGTCCCCAACAGAGGGAGCTGCTCTCGCCGCTGTAGTATGCATCAACGATACCGATTTTAAAAACAGCATCTTCTGCGTCCTTTTGTCGTCTCGCGTTTTTTAAAAGTGCAAAATTTATTACCGTTTACGTCTATGCAACATATATATTAGGGGCAAAAATGAGGAAAAACTTTTTTGAAACCCTAAACTCCCCTCTGCAAAGCCCAAAAACATTTCCCATCTCCCATCTCTCCCTCTCTCCGATCATCGTCGTTTTCTTTTTTAAATAAGAAGCTTCTTCTTCTTCCTGCGTTACAACCGCGCGCACGAGCGACGCAGATAACGCGCGAAAGCGATCTGAATCACATCCAACGATTTCTTTTGCATCGGAATAGTTGTTCTATTTTTGTTCGTCGCGTTTTAAAGAAGAGAGGAAGAGGTTTACTTTTAAGCGGACCGCTTCTTGTGTGTGTGTCTCGTCCTTGAAACCAAGGGCAAGTGCCAAGTGTGAAAGTTCTTCCCCATTTATTAGCAGGCAAATTTTCTCTTTGCTTTGCAGGGAAAACAAAGAGACTTGTTAAAAGAAGAGTGAGAGAGAGCTCTCTCGGCCTATAAAACGGGGGAAACGTAAACAGCGTCATACGACGTACTACGCTAATACTAAATGGCACAGAATCAAACAGATGCGAATAAGAAACAAGCCGGGTGGCGGACTTGGCAATCCGATGAAGATATTCCGCAACGGAAAGTTCTCATTCAACACATGTATGTTTAGTAGTTTATTGGACAGGTCGAGATCGTTCGGCAGTCTAGACAGATCTTGAGAGAGATTCGAAATTCTTTTTTTGAACCCGTTTTGCTGCTCTGGCAGTCTGGGTTTTTTTTGTGTGTGCCCTGCTCTCCCTTGTTTCTTTTTCTTTTTCTCAGTGTAGTATGTGCCTTCTGTGAAACGAAACGTCGTCGACGCGTTTACGCTGACGCTACAATTTTAATCACGTTAATGATAATAATAATAATAACACAAAACAGACTTCGATTGTTTCAGCAAAGGAAACCATCTGTAACGAAAGAATGGCAACAAAAGCTGCCAGACTTTGTTTTACGTTTAGAGGAAGCGGTGTATAGAGGCGCGAGAACGAAGGAGGAATATTGCGATAAGGATACTTTAGAGGCGAGATTACAGGCGGTTGCGAGGATTATGGTTACTAGACCTGGCGCGAAAGCCGTGCAGATGCAGCAACAACAACAACAAATGCAACAACAACAAATGCAACAACAAAAGCAGCAGCAGCAACAGCAAATGGGAGGCGCCGCAAACGGTTCATTGCCGCCGGGTGTTCTCATCGGGAGCGGCGGTATGCCGCCATTAGGGCAAATGGTACCAACGACGAATGGAGGAGCGAACGTTCTCGCGAATGGGCAAAGGTTAATTAGAGGTCAAGCTGCAGATTCGCCAGGTGCAAACGCGGCGCCGATGCAAATGCTCGGTCCAAACGGCGTTCCGATGACGGTCAGTAGCGGCGGCCAAGCGCAGCTAATGCAACCTGGACAACAACAACAACACGTTCCGACGACGGCTGCTGAGAAGAAAGCTGCAGCTGCGAGAGCGAAAGCGATCGCGGCTGCGAGCAAACAACAAGCTGCTGGTACAACTACTACTGCCGAAGGAAATGGAAAAAAAGCAAAAAAAGAATCGAAAGCACAAACAGCCGCGCGATTAGCCAACGAACAACGAGATGTACAACAACAACAACAACAACAACAACAACAACAACAACAACAACAAACCAATCAAATTCGACCTGGGGCGTCCGCACCTCCCGGCTCTACAGATGAACAAATAAAGAAAGCTTACATCGTTAAACAGCAACGTTGGTTGCTTTTTCTTAGACATGCATCGAAGTGTCAAGCTCCAGAAGGGAAGTGTCCGTATACGCCGCACTGTCATGTCGCGAAACATCTTTGGGAACACGTTTTGAAATGCACTTTACCAACTTGTCAATATCCGAGATGTTTAGCATCAAGAGAATTATTGAAGCATCATCAAAATTGTAAAGATCCGCGATGTCCAGTGTGCGGCCCAGTGCGTTCGGCGATGCTCAAACAACGTCAGCAACAGCAAGCTATGCTCGCGCAACAGCAAGCGCAACAAACGGCTGGCGCCGGGAACAAACGTCAAAAACTCACTAAAGCGGAACAAGCTGCTTTGAAAGCGCAGCAAGCGCAGTTTGATTTCGCTCCACCGCAGCTCATGGTTAAAGGCACTGGAAACGCGAACAGAGAACCAGGGAATGAAGGCACTTCGCTCATGGAATGTTTCACTCAGGAAGAGATTCGCACGCATTTAGCTTCTTTGCGCTTGACGGAAGGTAAGGAGAAGATCCCGGGTGTCGTTGCGCCAATGTCCGCTCGACGCCGCGACGCGGAATCCGAAAAAGCAATTGCAAATGCAACAGAGTCATCTTGTCGAGCATGCGGTGTCGAACGCTTAACGTTTGAACCGCCGCCAATGTATTGTTTCACTTGCGTCGGAAGAATCAAACGCGGGCAAGTGTATTACGCCGCTCCAAATATTCCAGGAGGTGAAAACCGAAAAGATACGTGGTGTAACCCTTGTTATAATGCCATACAAGGCTTTATCGATATCGAAGGCCAAAAATTTCCGAAGAACTCGTTGATTAAGAAGAAAAACGATGACGATTTAGAGGAGCCGTGGGTGCAATGCGATTTCTGCAACAACTGGTATCATCAAATTTGCGTCTTGTTTAATGGCAGGAAAAATACAGACGGCGAGGCTCATTTTACATGTCCAACGTGTATTATGTCGCAAATCGATAAAGGAGAACGAAAAGTGACAACGGAGCGTCCAAACTCGATGCAACCCGCGGAGACTTTGACAAAGACCGTTCTCGGAGATTTCTTGGAAAAACGAGTTTCGGACGCATTAAGTGAAGAACGGGTCGCGCGTGCGAAACATCTCGGCATCCCAGTTGAAACGACGCCAACTGCAGAAGATTTAACCATTCGAGTCGTATCACAAACTGAAAAGAAGTGCGATACAAAGACACATTTTTTGCAACATTTCAAAGAAGACGGGTACCCGGAGGAGTTTCTTTATAAGAATCGCGTGATTTTGCTCTTTCAAAAAATTGAAGGCGTTGACGTATGTTTGATGGCAATTTACGTTCAAGAGTATGGCGGAGATTGCCCGGAACCAAATCAACGCAGGATTTATCTTTCTTATTTGGATTCAGTGAAATATTTCCGTCCGGAAGGGATTATTGCTCAAATTGGTGAACCAATGGCATTGCGTACGTTCGTTTACCATCAAATTTTGATCGGTTACCTCGATTTCGCAAAGCAGAGAGGTTTCACTTCTTGCTTTATTTGGGCATGTCCGCCATTCCAAGGCGACGATTACATCTTATACTGCCATCCAAAAGTTCAGAAAGTTCCCAAAAGCGATAAATTGAGAGAATGGTACATTAAGATGCTCAGAGGCGCCGCGAAGGAAGGTATTGTACATTCAGTCACGAACGTTTACGACGAATATAACTTAGGAGGATCTCTTAACGAAGTAAGATCGGCCAAGACATACCCGTATTTCGATGGTGATTACTTTCCAGGCGTTGCCGAAGATTGGATTCCAGGAATTTTAGCCGAGCAAGAGGAGCAAAAAACGCAAATCAAGACGCTTCCAACGGGTACGAAAGTCAACGCCAGAAAAGCGGCAAAAGGGCGAGATAAAAAAGTCTACAGCGCAACCGCCGATGGCGATTTGGACACGGAGTTGATGAAGAAACTAGGAGTTACGATTTCAGCCATGCGAAACGATTTCATTTTAGCGCACTTGGCGCCAAAGTGTACGAACTGCCGCAAAACGGTCGCAGAGGAAAATTTATTCGTTCCCAAAGAGGAAAATCCAAAAAATCCGCTTCGTTTATGTGAAGAATGTAATTCGGTCGAATCTGCGTTGCCGAAAGAAGAGAAGAAGTTCTTGAACCGAGGCGAATTAATATGTCAAAAGTGTCCTCCTTTACCGGCTTTGAAAGATAATAATAAGGATGAGGACAAGGCCATGCAATCTGAGTTTTTCGATACGAGACAAGCGTTCTTGTCGCTTTGCCAAGGAAACCACTTCCAGTTCGACTCTTTACGTCGCGCGAAACATACGACGATGATGGTTTTATATCACTTGAATAATCCATCCGAACCGGCGTTTGTTGCCAGTTGCAACGTATGCTCGCGCGAGCTCGAAGCTGGCGCCGGCTACCGATGCACGAAATGCGCCGATTTCGATATTTGCGAAGAGTGCAGACAACGCGTCGGTCATCAACACCCTTTACAACGTCAGGGCCGTGGCCGTGGCGAGAAACAAGAAATGACCGACGAAGAGAGACAAGCTCGACAACAGCAAATCGAACGCACTATGGCGCTCCTCGTACACGCGTCGTCGTGCACCGATGGCAAATGCGACAACCCGAACTGCATCAAAGTCAAGCAATTGTTCCAACACGCAATGAAATGTCAAACCAAAGCTGCCGGTGGTTGTCACCTATGCCGTAAAATCTGGACGTTACTCCAAGTGCACTCTAAAGGATGCGTCGCGCACGAGTGTCCGGTGCCGAGATGCGCCGATTTGAAAGCGTACAGGAGACGCGCGCAAGAGCAAGTCGAAGAGAGAAGAAGGAAGCAATATCGTAAATATTTAGCCGGTTCTGGTTAGAAGCGTAGTGCGCATACATATCGTTGTTCATTCAAACACTCATCTCGCGCGTTCATCTTTACAATAATTTCGTGCTAAGTCCGTAAGTCACAAATCGCTTCAAAAGAAAAGCAACACGCTTTAATCTTTAATAACAATAATAACAATAACAATACAGTACTAATAATAATAATAATTCGTGTAAAATAGAGCGCTTTATTAATAAATAATCATAATCATGGAAGAAAGGATGAGCACGCTACACTGGACCAAATCCACGTTCGACTCCCCGTATCAACGACAAGAAGAAGAAGAAGAATCTGACGAAGAAGAATCTGACGAAGAAGAATCTGACGAAGAAGAAGTTTCTGAAGAAGAAACAGACGAAGAAGAGGAAGAAGAAGAGAACGCGAACGACGAGGCGCGGCGAGCTATCGCGCTCGTCAAAAGACCGAAACTGTTAACATACGAAGAACTCGCGGAAAGAAAAAGGAACAAGTTCTTACAAAGGAACTTATTGGTCCAACAGCAGCAGATGATGCAGAGACACCAATTGACGTATTCACCGAAAGAGTTGTTAGAGAGCATGGATATGGAAAAAGCGAAATTGAGCGACGAAGCGAGGGCGTTTTTGAGCATGAAGCCTTTGACGATGAACGAGAGGAAGAATAAACAGGTTAGTTTTCGTGCGCGCGAGAGCTTGAGAGAGCGAGATTGCTTTTGCGTTGATTTGATTTCGTTTGATTTGTTTTGTTTGATTCAGATTACGTTGTTTACCGTCTACTCGTCGTCGAGCGCGCATGCATATTTGCGTTAATTGATTATATGTTCTAATTAAAAAACTCTTTAAACTCTTTTTTGTATATTAAAGTTCCAACCAGGATTGAAGAAGACTCGGATATCGAAAAAGATGCGCATGAACGCCGAAGCGGAGAAGATTCTTGGACTCGCGAATATGTTATACGTGCAAGGGTTCACTGAGCACGCGTTGGATAAATTACACGAGTGCATTAAAATTGCTCCAAGTGAGGGAAGTGCGTATCATACGCTCGGCATTATATACGAAGAGAAAGGAGATGTTGCAAAAGCGTTAGATTTTTATAGCATCGCTGCTCATGTAACGAAAAAAGACGTCGAATTATGGTTAAGAGTTGCGGAGATGGCAATGGGAATGGACAATAAGAGACATGCGCTTTATTGTTTAACTCGCGCGATTAAAGCGTCTGAAGGCTTGTTATCAGATGCCGAGAGGAATTTGTTGAGAATGAATGCGGCAGAACTTTATGAAGAATTTGGCGACAAGAAGCAAGCGATTACGTTATATGAGGCAATCATTGATTGTTTAAGCGACGCAGATGTGATGATCGACATCGCGGCTGTACATTTCAAATGTTCAAATTTATGCATCGAGTGTAATTTGAAACCAAATGCGGCAAAAGTTTTATTAGCTTATACGAGAAAGCACGCAACAAATGTAGAATGGGAAACAATGGTATATTTAATTGATTTACTCAGCGACCTTGACTGGTGGGGGCGAGTGGTCGAATTCGTAGAATTAGCGAGACGCGTTTGGGAGGAAAAAGGGAATCATACCTATAAAGCGTTGAAGGAGTTTCCATTGAATTGTGAAGCGATTAAAGGAAGAGCGTTGATCATGCTCTCGGGAATTTGTAAACAACACAAAACGGACGAGGAAGCTATTGCGTTTGAAAAGATGTGCTTATTGAAACTCAGAGCTGGAAAAATGTGTACGGATTTGGTCATGAATAGCATTACGGACGCCAAGAAGGCGAATTTGAAATTCCCGCTTCCAGATTTAAAGACTGAGAATGTAGTTAGGTTGGCGCATGCGTATCAACTCCATGGGCACGATCAAGAACGCGCGATGGAGTTATATCGCACTGTCATTTTATACGATGAAGGCCGCGATACTATTGCGGTTTGGGAGAAAATGGCCGAATGCGCGAGAAGGATGCACGGCACCGCTGGAGCGCAACAAGTTTACGAGGAGATTGTTCGAACTCGCAAAAACAATTCAGCCGCTCGAGTTCGTTTAACTGAGATTCTTTATCACGATTTAAAAGATGAAAACGGTGCCAAAGCTATGTTGCCGTCTTTAAAAGAATTAGAAAGCGACCGAGCGGATGAACAGGTTGTTTTTAAAGCGGCGGATATGCGAAGAAGATTACAAGACGAGTCCGAATTCCTAAAACTTTCGCTTCCTCGAATTAAGCAAGTCCTCGATGAAGCATTGGATATAAAATCACAAGTTCAAAAATTGCGAGCCGAGGCCAAGGCGCTTCAAGGGAAAGAAGAGGAGCTCAAAGCAAATGACGCGCACAAGCAGAAAAAGTCAAAAAAACGAAAGAAAAAATACGACGAGGCGGAAGATGATGGAGAAGAACTTAATGATCAAGAAGAAGAAGGCAAAGTAGCAAAAACAATAGTAGTAGAAGAAACGGAAGAGAAAGCAGGCCAGATAGTAGTATACGATGGTAAGAAGAAAAAAGAAAGAGTGAAGAGCGCTGAAGCGGCCGAAGCGATACGGCAGCAAGTTGCGAGGAAAAATGAAGAAATCGAAGCGTTGACAAACTCAAGAGACGCCGCGCATAGCTTCAGCCACCCCGCGCAATTTGCGGTGATTGTACAAGTAATACATGCTCTTTTGTTAGATGGAGCAATGAAGGAAGCGCGATCTATTATCGATAAAATTGGCAGTTTGTCATTCCCTCGCGGTCTCTCAAAGGAACAAACTGTAACCATTCGATATTTGAGAACAAAGTATGCTCAACTCGAGGGTAGTCTCAGCGGAATGGCCGAGCAAGCAAACAAAATCGTCACTTCATATCCCGATGTCGTTGAAATGTGGGATATCGTTTTACACGACGGTTCTCGGAACACGGCGAACGCTAAAAAGGTCTTACTGACGGCTAAAAAAGCAATCAAAATGTTTGCTTTTGCTGGGAACGAATTTAATACAAATTACGATAGGACAGTGAACGAGAAGGTTCCGTCGTTACTGGCTTCTAGTTATGTTCACGGCTGGAACGATCAATGGGCGATGGCGAACATACACTCGCGAGAAGCGCTTCGTCTCGCGCCTGATGAACCGAGCGTTCGCCTCAGCATGGCATGCTCTCAAATCCATAGTTCGGTTAAAACGCACTTAGAATTGAGTGATTCTGAAAAGAACGCGCGCGTTTTACGAGCGATGTGTCAACTGAACACCATGGCAAAACAAAGAAACGACGTATCGCCGCTTGAAGCGACATACAATGCAGCGAGAGCTTTACATCAAGTGAATTTGATGTTTCTTGCTCAACCATTGTACGAACGATGTTTAGAAATCAAAGACGAGCTAGTGAAGCAAGAGAAAGATATTCCCGCAAACGTTGACGTGAGTGGAGAGGCGGCGTATAATTTAAGCATGATTTACAGAGCGTCTGGATGTGACGATTTAGCTCGAGCGTTGCTTAAGAAATATATATAATATAATAAAACGTTTTGGTTTAAAGACACACACACATACCGTACATTACAAAGAAGATATAGTTGGAAGTCGTTTTAAAAGAAGAAGAACTAATCGCTCGCGTCTAATTTAGAATTTAAACAGGCCTTTCATACGATTCATTAAGCGCCCTGAACTACCCGCGTTCTGCAATAGCTTATCGTCCTCAAAATCCCGTATTTTCATTTTTAGTCGAATAATTTCATTCTGCAACTCTCCAATTCGTTTTGCTTGTTGCTCTATGAGAACGTTCTGCGCTTTGTGAAGATCCGAGTCCGCGTTTGTCGTTTTAATGACGACACCATTAATTTTCTTCCCAGCCTTCGATACGGCTTGTTCGTTGAATATATTCTCTACGAGTTCGTGCATATCCTTATCATCATCCGCCTCGACGTCATCATCATCTTCATCGTCGTCGTCATCCATAATATCATCGCCACCCTTTTGCATCTCGAGCATGCTCCCAAACATGTTCAAATTACTCTTCGGAGGAACGCCGGGCGAAGCCAATCTCTCCGCTCTGGGCGACGTCAAACTCTTAATCGGTCTCTCCGGTCTCGTCTTTCGCCTTCGCTCGGCCATTATATACTGCGTCGAGTTCTGCGGCTTCTTCGGCATAGCAGGTTGCTTCTTCGCAGGCGCTCGCTCTTTCTTCTTCTCGACGACCGCTTTCAGCCGCTCTTCCTTCTTTCGCACTTTCCCCGAAACCACCCTCAACGACGCTTTCTCTGTCGCAGCAGCAGCAGCAGCAGCAGCGCCGCTACCATCGCTCCCATCTTTACTCAAATCATCGTTCGACCCAGTCTTTTTATTACTCTCGTTCTTATTCTTCCTGTCGTGCCGCTGATTCGCGCCTCCTCTTGCGCCCTGCTGCGGGCTCTTCAAAAGGTCCGTACTCACGCTCGTCTTCGGGTCAAAGAACAACGCTACCGCTGGATCGAGCGCTTGCCCACGCCTGCCAGTTCTCGCTTGGAACCCGTTACTATTCGCTCGACCTTTCATGGCTCGCTCATTGTCGCTCGTTTCTTTCGCTTCGCAGATCTCGTTATCACCCAACATGTTCGTCTCAGTATTGCGCGCGCTCTCTTCCAGCAGTACTGACTTTTGTGCTTGAGACCGAATTTGCACTTGTCCAAATTCGTGCGATTTATACGAAGGCAATAAGTGGTCCAAAGAATGTCTTTCAGAGCTCTTTTTACTGATGCGCATTAATTAAATTCGCGCGCGAGTGTTTATGTCTATCTCAGCGAGAGCAGGAGGAGCAGGAGTTTCTTAAGCGAACGAGTATATTTTTATTTATTGTATTCTGCGTTGCGACGAATGGGGAACGAATGCAGAGAAATTCAAACGTCTAGGAATCAGATGGGGTTTAGGGTTTTAGTTTAGGGTTTAGTTTAGGGTAGGAAATATGTGGAGAGTGAATATTTAGAATAATGTTTTTTGCGAAGCTTTAGAAAAGGCTTGTGACGCGGATTAATGAATACGACTGAGGAAAAGAGTATGGTAGTAATCTTCGTATGTAAACACGAGCGAGAACGTGTATTATTATTATTGTTAGTAGTAGTAGTAGTACGTACGTGTTAGTATGGTTACGTCTACGTAAGGCGCGAAATATTATATTCGAATAACTTTACGAGAAGCAACACATTTTACCGTCCGATAAGCCGCAGAATATAGAGCTTCCGACATCGCACGCGCTCGTGACGGATAGCGACGAGAACGCTTGTAATATTCTCAGAACGCGCAACGAAGCGGATTTAGCGTCTATGATTAAAACGCGTCCGTTTGCGGTACCGAGAAATACGCACTTTTCGTCCGAAGACTGCGATACTGACGTTATCGATTCTTTGCGCGGGATTTCGATCGAGGAGAGGAGTGTGCCGTTTATTGAATACGTACGGAGGATGCCGCCGTTGGTTTGGAAGTGTTGCTGTTGTTGTTGTTGTTGTTGTTGTTGTTGTTTGCGATGACCGCCGAACCTGTTAGAGACGCTACTTTTTTCGTTTGATTTTTTGTGCTCGAGAGACCAAAAGACAAATATTTTCGCCGTGGAAAACGCAATAGACGTCCATACCGGTAAGCTCGATTTATCGATGTTTTTCTCGTCGTCATCAGATGGTGAGGATAGAGCTATGGCGTCACTTAAAAGTTCTTCTTCAAAGAAATCGTTCAAACGTTTGTCGCTTTTGTTATTGTTCGTGTTGCCAATAGCGTTACAGTTGAGATCGTGCAATAAACACGTTCCATCGAGAGAACCAGAGACGACTATATCTAAAGCTGCGTTTACGGCACAGGAGATGACTGCATTAGAGTGACCGAATTTTTGAAGCTTTGGGAGCACTGGTAGACCAAACCCATTTGGCGTGCTCACGATTTCCCAAATAGCAACAGACGCATCGGCGCCACCGGAAACTAAATATCCATACTTTGCCTTGTTCATATTTGAAAACCGATGTTGTACGGCTGAAATACTCCCGCCAGAGTAAGCATGGCCTCCATCGGTAACAAAGTCTAATCTCCAAGGTTTTGATGGATGTGGCATCATGTCTAGCGCTAAACATTCAACAATATCTCTGTGACCTTTTGAAGAAGCAATTTCTCCACAAACCTCGTCGCCGGCGTACGCTCGAATCGTTCCGTCCCAGAAACCAGAGACGACGGCGACTCTTCCGCCATCAAGCGTAACGCACGCGTTCGAGTTCAATAAGATCTCTCCTTCTCCAAATCCGTTACTTTGTTTTGCTCCACCTATTATTTGCTCTCGAATTTTATTATCTCGCGTGATTGATCGACATGGTTGATCCTTTGTCGACGCGCTTTGTGAGTTCATAGGCTCGAGCGTCAGTCGCGCATTTTGATCTGAGAAATCATAATCGAGCTTGTAGCCTTCGCGAACGACACGTGCGGTCCATATTTTACGACTGTCGGAGATTGCAACGAGCTTTTCGCGTTCGTAATTCAATTTAATAATTGCTGAACCGCTGAATTGTGCGTCCTGGAAAATGCCTTGCAATTTCAAAGCCGAATCGCCTTCCGCGTTTCCAGCAACGCACGCATCAAATACAGATGCGTGTATCTCTCGTCTTCGGCGAAGTTTCGCTAGACGTCGTGGATGCGGTTTCTTAAAAACTTGTGCAGGTGTTTGACCGAAGTTTACGATTTGTGTCTCAATTGCTAATCGTTCCTGCGGATCTTCAATGGCATCTAAATCTACTGCACCTTCGTACGTTAAATAATAAAACACGTTCTTCTTCGATTTTGCTCTGGCACCGAGCTGAGAAGCACCGAAGACTAAATCTATCCAATCATGGATCGTGTGTGAAACATGGTCGGACTCTAAAGCGTCTCGCATGGTTTCAATGAATGTTCGTGCGCATCCATTCGCCCATTTTGGAAGCACAATATTATCGACAAGCGTGCCGTCTTGCCTTTTCCCAAACCCGTTCGAGTTGTTATTTTCGAGAAATTCTGGGAGGTAGAAAAACTCTGGGATTAATTCTTTCACATCCGCGGTAGACTCAAGCACGGCGTTCCATGTTTGTGAAATATCCGAAAATAAGCGGTCGGGATGATCGAATTTCCCACCCTGTAGCTGCATGGACAAATTCGTAAACGGTTCGAGTCGAATCAAATAATACAACACCACTGCCGCTGAAGAGTAATGCGAACCGTAATGAAATGCAGGCATTGACGCATCTGGGTCACCCTCGAGTTGTTTAAACCTCTCAATAAATTGTTTCAAACGCGCGGGATTCAAAGCACCGACTGGTAAAGACAAATCGCGATAGACCTTTGGATCTTCAAGATTTATCGTTGGCGACTCGTAATCGCTCAAAATCCATGGAAACACGGGGTATTGCGATAAATCGTGATACGTCCGCCCAGCGAGCTTGTTCAGAGCAATCAAATAATCAAAAGTCGACATTTCGCGTTCTTTCCATCGTTTTTGCATCAAGAATGCCGTCTTTGCTTTTTGTCTACGATCGAGCACGATGATTGAATTATCGACCGAGGCAATTTTAACTGTTGCCTCAGCCCTTGTTTTTTTGTTTGTAAACGCAAAAAAGACAGAGTGGCCATCTTTTGTGTACATTTCCAGTGCAACGTTTCTTAAGCGCCAACGCATATGTACGAGTTCGATGATTGTATTGGCTGACCATTTCCAAAATCTTGGCGGTAATTCCTCTTTGCCATCAGTTCTAATAGAATCCAAAGCCGTGTCGCGATTCGCGGTGAAAAATACCACATCCTTCGCGACATCTAAGGTTCCTTCAACAACTAGATCCGAAGAGAATACCATGATTGCATTTTTGACAGAGAAAAATATGTGCTTATCTCTTTTAGCTTCGTCCGCTTTTGAATGGAGCCATTCGGCGGTTTTCTGTTTCTCAAGTAACTTAGATTTTTCAGACGCTTCTTCAGCGCGAAGTTTCTCGAGTTCGTTCCGCATAGACGCCTCGTCTGGTTCTTCATCGGATTCGGTGAGATCTCCGTCGAGATCCTCGATTTCGTTCCCGGTGCTATTTTCTACTTTTTTAGCGTTTGCATTTGCTGATTCTTTATCCTTCCACTGTTTTGCTGCAGACTGCAAAATTGGCAAATTTTCTTCATTTCCAGATAACGTATTTTTAGCAATACTTGTCGTCACCGCTGCTACGACTGAGCTACTGTTTGAAATTTCACGCTTCAATGCATCAATCTTATCGCGTCGGACGCGAAGTCTTCTCCCAATGGAATCCTCTTTCTCGCAATTTAATGCATAAAACCCATCATTGTTTTTTTCACCAAAGGCGTCATCAGTAGATGAGCTAGATGATTTCGATACAAAAACTTGCTTCTGAGCTTTTTGCCATCTCGATTTCAATCCATAGAGGAGTCTTTGTAACGAGCCTTCATTCTCTTCAACTGCAAATTGTTCGTCGGCTATGCGCTTATCACATTTTGCAATGTTCGCCTCGACTTGTGTAATTTGAATTACAAACGCCGGGGCAGAAACATCTACTTCCCAATCGTCTTCCTCCATCGCCTCCTCCTCCTCCTCCTCCTCCTCATTTGTCTTGGCCTCTTTCAAATCTTTGCTACTACTACAACTATCTGGAATGAGATCCAAAATTCGCGCATCTTCGTCTTTATTGGCGTCTAGGCAACTTGCTATATCGATTTTACATTGAGAAAGAGCTTTAGCATTGTTTTCGTGACTTTCCAATAAACTCGAGAGAAGAAGCTTTGCGTGAGCATACTTCTCGTCGTTGCTAGCACTTTTCGTCACTCGAAGGAAATACGCAAAAGCTTTAGGATGTTTAATTTTTACGTTAACATCGTCGCCATCGATTGCTAATTCAACGAGCGCTTCGCGAATGTGACTGGAGCGATCAATGACAATTTTGTCTCGATAATTTCCAAATAACGCATTGCCAAGGGCTTCTATCGCACCATTCGCGGCTGCAAAATCCATTCGACGTTCAGATTCACTCATCCCGAACGTCTTATCTGCAGCAGACAAGGCACTTTTACCCCCCGATGTTAACTTAACCGCGAGATTTCCAAGTGCGTTACGAATATTTTCAATCGCTTTAGTCTTCCCGCGCTTTTCTTCTTTCTCTTCTTTTGAATTCTCGACAATATCAAAATGTTTCATCGAAGAAGTTGTTTCTGGGAGCGAAAACGCCAAGTGCAGAATCCGAGCCGCCATAGCTGAATCAGATGCTTCGGAAGTATTGGGTAGTAACATCGGTGCGAGTGCAATAGCAAAACCACCGCAGTTTGAAACGAGTTCAAAACAAAATCGATGGACTTTGGACACGCGTCTGAGAAACGCGAGACAGTCTACTAAGAAACCATCACTTGCATCTGCTCTTGAAGCTGCAGCACACAAAGATTCGATAGCATCTATGCAATACACGCCATCTTTATCGATCGTTTCGTCCATCAGAATGTCTTCAAGAATAGTAAACAAACCTTCTCGGAACGCAGCGTCGTCGGAGCAATATTTCTCCAACGCACGTACAATTCTACGAACCGGTAAGACTCGTAAAAGCTCCGCATTTGAACAACTACTCTTTAAAAGCTCGATATATTCCAATTTAGCATCTGCTTGCAAGCACTTTGCCCATTTTATTGGATTGAATATTTCAGATCTCGCGTCTCCCAACGCCGATATCCACTCTGGTGTTTGCACCGCTCCATGTTTAACTCGAGGTTGTTGTCCAGCACAGCTTTTTGCTAACCAATCGAACGAAGAGATAATCTCTTTCGAGAGTCGTCCTG
>Ga0114998_10000801_pt1 | contig 23642 bp, 17 predicted proteins | sample ArcticOcean_MG_C_5_FD_87044 | JGI IMG/M metagenome (GOLD analysis project Ga0114998, IMG submission 87044) | Marine microbial communities from western Arctic Ocean - ArcticOcean_MG_CB4_138 | ecosystem: Environmental > Aquatic > Marine > Oceanic | place: Arctic Ocean: Canada Basin | collected... | reverse complement strand
TCCAATAATCTGCGCACCAAATAAGCCAAAAGATCACTATGATGCCCTACTGGCGCATAAATACGGCAGCGTGTACCCTTCTCTTTTAGAACTTGATCATGCAACTCTTCACCCATTCCATGCAAACGTTGAAATTCGTAGTCAGACACGCCTTTTTCTTTGGCAATGTGCAAAACTGCAGCAATCGTATGGGCATTATGTGTGGCAAATTGCGGATAGATACGATCCGACAAGGTCAATAGTTTAGCCGCACAACATATGTAACTGATATCGGTATGATGTTTGGCGCCATAAACTGTAAATCCTGGCAAACCTTCGACCTGAGCCAGTTTTATCTCAGTATCCCAATAAGCGCCTTTAACTAAGCGGACCATAATTCGACGATCTAGCCGAACAGACAAATCGTACAGCCAGTCAATCACATACACTGCTCTCTTGCTATAAGCCTGAACAACCACGCCAAACCCATCCCAGTCAGTAAGGTTTGGATCAGACAAAACTGCTTCAATAATATCCAGAGACAAATCTAGCCGTGCCGCCTCTTCAGCATCAATATTCAAACCAATACCAGCAGATTTGGCTAGTAAAGCCAGGGAACGCGTCGAAGGTACTAAATCTCGCATCACTTGATCACGATGCAATAAATCATAGCGTGGATGCAATGCTGATAATTTGATTGAGATACCTGGATTAGTCCGAATACACTTACCAGAGGCCACTTTGGAAATTTGGGAAATTGCGTTTGCATAGGCTGTATAGTAAGCTCTGGCATCAGCCTCATTCATCGCCGCTTCACCCAGCATGTCATAGCTATAGCTGTAACCATCTTCCTCATACGCCTGCGCACGCTTAGTAGCTTTTTGAATGGTTTGACCGAGCACAAACTGTTGACCCATCTCGCGCATCACGCGTGCGACTGCTTTACGAATTACGGGCTCGCCAAGTCGCTTAATTGCGCCACGCAAATGCCCTGCTATACCCTGCCCGGGCGCTTCAAGTACATGACCGGTGATAAACAGAGCCCAAGTGGACGCATTCACCAAAATTGAATGACTTTCGCCTAAATGTTTGCCCCATTCCGAAGGAGCGATTTTGTCTTCAATAAGCGCATCCATGGTCGCCGCATCTGGAACACGTAAAAGTGCTTCAGCCAAGCACATTAATGCTATACCCTCATCAGACGATAGGCCGTATTCTCTCAAGAACAGCTCCATCACCGACGGGCTAGCATTGGTGCGCAATCGATCGACCATTGCGCTCGCATCTGCAACTATTTTAGTACGTTCGGCTTTTGTAGGCGCCAGCGGGTTAAGATGTTCTAAAGCTTCGAGATCTGGCAAATAACACGCAGCCCGCATCTTAACACGAATATGTTCCATCAGATCAATCCTTTTGCCCGCTCAACCATGCCAAAAAGATCGCGAGGATCATTTGGATCAGCCACTAAATCAAGGTCAAGATAATGACCTGTTTTTTCAAGTTGATCGTGCACGTAACGCAACGCTGAAAAATCTTCAGTTGCAAAACCAACACTGTCAAACACGGTGATTTGACTCTCTGAACTGCGCCCCTGACTTTTTCCAGTAATAACTTGCCAAAGTTCGGTTATGGGGTGATCTTCATCAAGCGTCTGAATCTCACCTTCAACACGAGTTTGCGGTGGGTATTCAACAAATATACCAGCGCGTAACAAGATATCGTGATGTAGCTCAGTTTTTCCTGGGCAATCGCCTCCGATAGCATTAATATGGATCCCAGATCCAACCATATTGTCAGTCAAAACTGTCGCATTTTGCTTATCAGCCGTACAGGTGGTTATGATATCCACACCAGTTACAGCGGCTTCAGCACTGTCACAGATTACCACCTTTAAACCAGAGTTTTCGAGATTTTTTGCAGCTTTTATTGTGGCTTGGGGGTCAATATCGTAAAGGCGTACAGTGGTAATGCCAACAATTTCTTGGAATGCGATGGCTTGAAATTCACATTGTGCGCCATTGCCAATCATACCCATAGTACGGGCACCCTCTGGAGCCAAATATTTTGCAGCCAATGCACTAGTAGCAGCAGTACGTAATGCGGTTAGAATAGTCATTTCTGAAACCAATACAGGATAACCATTCACGACTTTAGCTAATACACCAAAAGCAGTTACCGTTTGAAAACCACGTGCCATGTTTGCCGGATGACCATTCACATATTTGAAACCATAATATTCTCCATCCGATGTGGGCATCAGTTCTATAACACCTTCGGTTGAATGCGCTGCTACTCTGGGCGTTTTATCAAACGAAGGCCAGCGCCTGAAATCTGCTTCAATATAATTGCAAATTTCAGTGATCATTTGGCTCATACCAATCGAATGAACGATACGCATCATGTCTTGAACCGAAACAAAAGGCACCATAGCCAAGGAAGAAGGTTGTAAATTAATCATATTATGATCCTCTTGTGCGACGGTCGAGAACTTTACGCCCTAAAAGCGAGGCCGTCAGGTCGCACATCAAAGTTGCGGTTTTTCCATAAATATCAAGAAATGGATTAAGTTCAGTCAAATCAAGCGAGCTCGCAAGACCACTGTCATGCACCATTTCCATGATTAAATGCGCCTCTCGGAAAGTTGCTCCACCCGGCACAGTAGTGCCAACAGCGGGCGCAATTTCAGGATCAAGAAAATCCACATCAAAGCTAACATGTAAAAGCCCATTTGCAGCAGCGACCCGTTGCAAAAACTCAGATACGGGTTTGACTACTCCAACTTCATCTATCCGTCGCATATCGTAGACATCCATGTCCAATTTTTGGATAAGATGATGCTCTGCTTCATCGACAGACCTTAAACCAATCATACAGACATTGGCGGGATCAAGTGGCGCTGTAACGGTTGAGAAAACTCTGTCAAAACCTGGCATCCCAAGCGCGTAAGCCATTGGAGTACCGTGAAGATGACCGCTTAAGCTACTGGTCAGTGTATTCATATCTGGATGGGCATCTAGCCAAAGTACAAATTGAGGCCTACCTATTGCAGCAGCAGCTTGCGCCACGCCTGTAAGAGTACCTGCAGCCATTGAGTGATCCCCTCCAATAAAAATGGGGAATGTATCCTCCATAGCAAGCTTTGAGGCCTGTTTTTTTATATCCCGGGTCCACGCCGCTATCTCTGGTAGTTTTTTTAAATGCTCCGGACCAACAACCTCGGGAATATACGTTGGAAAAGGTAGATTTCCCAAATCCAGCAACTCACGCCCTTGACTTATAATAACCTCACCTAAGCCGGCTGTGCGAAAAGCATCAGGACCCATCAAGCAACCGCCACGCCCAGTTCCTGCCTGTAACGGTAGTCCCAAAATTGTACAATGACCTTGCATAAACTGCCCCACTTCTAAAACCTTTAAGTAGGATGTCATATTATAACTTGTACAATTAGCCTAAATATTGTTTAAATTATATAGTTTTTAAGCAAAATGAATAGAGAATTGAGCAAAATGATGATAATGGATGAAGTTGATCGTAAAATAATTGCACGACTCAAAATTGATGGTCGAGCCTCGATTACCACACTGGCCGCAGTGTTAAGAATTGCCCGTGGCACCGTAAAAAGCCGCCTAACACGTTTGATTGAAAGCCGCACAATCAAACGATTTACAGTAGATCTTAATGTAGCCGAAACAGTTGAGTTGGTACGAGCTGTAATGATGATTGAAGTCCGAGGGAACACAGCTAATTCAGTCCAAAAAGCCCTGCAAAGGATGCCTGAAATCACTTCATTACATCGCACCTGTGGAGTTTGGGACTTAGTTGTTGAACTTGAAACAATCAACTTATTTGAGTTTGACGGTGTTTTGGCCCGCATTCGAGAGTTGCCTGGCGTTTCAAACTCTGAAACCTGCCCTTTATTACGGCGAGTTGGGTAGTTAACCCACATTTTGAAGTAACTGAAGCAATCAAATCCAACAAGTCTAGGGTAGCATTAATTCCAGCAATAAGGTTTTTCTGTTGCAACAAAATCAAAGATGCATCAGGCTGATATCTATTAAACTTCTTGCCACTTTGCTCACCACAGTTGTCACCTAAAAATCACTTTAATAGGTAAAGCCATTAAATATTAATTTCACAACACGTAAATCCCACTTACTTATTAAACATTATTTATAGGATGAATAAAATTGCCGTTAATACAAATTATTTTGATCAATATAGGGCACGGATTGGTGCATCTTTTAATGTTACTCTTCCCAGTCGTCGCAGCACTTGCCACAACATTTTTCGATGCGGACTATAGTACCCTGATAATGCTTACAACTGGGAGTTGGATTGCATTTGGCTTAGGGGCACTTCCAGCCGGCTGGTTGGCGGATCGCTGGAGTAGACATAGTATGATGAGTATTTTCTTTTTTGGATCAAGCATATCGTGCTTCTTAATTGCTATCTCTCAAAGTTATACTCAAATTGCGTTGGCATTATTTTCGTTAGGTATATTTGCATCTATTTATCATCCTGTTGGGATAGCGATGCTGGCAGATGGAAAACCAGAAACGATGGGACGCCGTTTGGCTTTTAATGGAGTATGGGGAAACCTCGGAGTTGCCTTCTCAACTATTACTGCAGCCAGTTTAGCGAATGCACTTGGTTGGCAAGCAGCGTTTTATATACCCGGCCTAATCTCTTTCGCCATAGGCGTGATATGGCTCATGTTTACTCCTAACCACACACAAAGTGACCTTGTAGAAAAATCTCAACATAACAAATCTCAAAAAAATAACCCCAATTGGCTAACTATATTTAAGATAATTGCATTTTCTTCTATAATTATTGGATTTATGTTCAACGCCGCTATTGTCTCGCTTCCAAAGCTCTTAGACGATCGTCTTAATACTATTGGCGAAAATGTTAATTCAATCGGGTTTTTAGCCTTTGGAATATATATATTTGCAGCATGTGCACAACTAACAGTTGGTCACTTGATCGACCGTTTCAGAGTTAAACCAATTTTCATTACTATTTCAATGTTACTCTCTTGCTCAATGGTATTAGTGATTTTCTCAACTGATTTATTTTTAATTATTTCAATTAGTTGTATGATGGCTCTGGTATATGCAACACTACCTATCTCTGACACATTGCTTGCACGAAATATCCCAGAACACCTTCGATCTAGAATTTTTGCTTTAATCTACCTAATATCTTTTAGCGCATCTGCCTTGGCAGTACCTACAATTGCTATCCTACATTTGAGAGATGGCTTTACAACATTATTCATAACTCTAAGTATTCTAGCTTTTGTATTAGCCCTAATAATCACAAAACTGCCAGTAAAATAAAAAAATTTATCAGTAATATATTATTTACGTTTAATTGCAGATAATATTATTATATCGGATAAAAATTTTAACAGACTTTATGCTTATTGGGTCTTAAACGAAAACTAGTAAAATTTTTACTTTATTAGGGCGGTTCAATTACATCGGTAAAACCTAGGTCTGTCAGCAGCTTCTGATATTATCCCACTGAAAGCCTTTTGCACCTAAGCGCAAAGCACTATTATCTCAAGATGGGTCTGAAGTTACTAGGACCTATGGTTTACAAGTCCAAACAGTAAAGATAATAAATTAGTAAATAAATGCTAGTTTTCCTAACCTCTTTTTTTTATGAAAGGGTTATTAATTGATAAAATTTTCATTCTATAGGGGTTTGGTCGGGTGAGTGATGATGGTAAAAAAAGTTGGTTGAGAAAACAGCTAAAACCATTGAAGATACTTGGTTGGTTTATAATTTTTATTCTTTCAATTATGTTTTGGATAATGGTTAAGAAAGTCTTAGCACTATAGGAACTTTAGTTGTCCACTGTACTTCACTTTTCGCATTGGCCCCAATTTAATCAGCTGGTTTTTATATAGTCGATTTGGCGTGCTAACCAACAACCCAAACGGAATCCCGTCACATGTCCAGCATCATTGCGCGAAAGGCTCAGCGTCCAGTCCCCAGGTGCAGGCGCATCCATAGACCGTCGTGTCGCCATGATCCACGTGTCGAGCCCAACAGGGTGTAGGCGCTCCATAATTCCTGACCCAAACATACCTTCAATCCGTACGTAGGCTCCTCCGTCTCGAATGACGATCACCATAGAAGCTTCTAGTTCTTCAGCCTCATAGCACCCAGCAATTTCCATATCCAAAGGAGCTACTCCAGTGGCAAGTGAATCAAGAGTTGTTAACATATTTTCAGCATCCCGCTGCATTGTGAGAGTGTTTCCGTTTCGCGTAAGCATGACCCCTTCAGCCTCCAGATGTCCATCCAACCCAAAGACAACGTTATCTGAGGACGTCGCAAATTTTAACTCTCCACCCATTTTACTTGTTTTCAACCGTGCTATCAAATCTGTTTCACGACAAATCCATTGACCGTCCCAACCATGTTGCATGGGGCGTGGAGCTGTCGTTTCAATGCCAAGAGATGCTTGCAAAACAGAAACCGCTGCGCCAAACGTATTAGCCTCATGATTAAACATCACGACCACAGACAATCGTTCTACCGCCGCGTGCATTCGAAAGGCACGAAATCCACGTAGTGCACCTCCATGACTGGTGACCTTCACACCTGAAACTGTCTGATGAGCCAAACCGAAACCATAGCTAGCAGGTGTGCCATCACGAAATGAAGGTGGTTCGGAAAGCCGGCGATAAAGACCGTCGACATCATCACGGGTCTTGTCAATCCAAATTTCATAGGCCAACATATCCTGAAGTGAAGCAGAAATACCTGCGTCACCAACCCAGTAAATTCCATTATTAGCTGGAAAAAATCCAGTCTCATCAGTGCCTTCATAACCAACAACCTGGTCGGTTGGGTATCGCGTATCTGAATTTAACACAGCTGTGTCCATGCCCGCAGGTGCCCAAATCACTTCAGAATAAAGCGCTTCCAGGGACTCACCTGTTTCTGCCTCAATCAACTCAGACAATATACGAAAGTTACCATTGCTATATGAATACCTAGTGCCCGGTTCAAAATGTCCAGTTTTCATCTTTGCCAGCAAAGGTAACGCATCACCCCGTTCAAACGTCTGTTCAGCTTTTGCGCCTTGCAGAATCGAAAGTGCCCAATAATCCCGTAACCCAGATTGGTTATCACAAAGCTCTTTTATGGTCGGTATAGTACCCCTAAATTTTGGGAAAAAAGCCGAAACACGATCATTTAAACGATTAAGATTATCGATTTTGTCTAGTAAAACACCACAGGTAAATTGCTTTGAGATCGAACAGATCGGAAGTCGAGTTTGATCTGTCATGGCCTGATGATTAGAAAGATCAGAGTATCCCCAAGCACGTGTAGCAATAATTTGACCGTCTTTAACAACGCCCACAACACCACCAGGTCCTCGATACTGATGTGGTATTAGGTCAAGAACTGTCTCTAGTTGGGCATTATCTATATCAGCCATTTTTATATCCCTTCTGTCTTCTCATGAATTTGAAAAAAGAGTAATCTAGACATTCTGAAATGTGAACAACAATGTGGGTCTCGTCAGACATACGAGATTAAGCATAGGCTGCACTACTGCTGAATTACTCATTTTATCTGCCTCTTATTACCAGTCTTATACTGGCTAGGAATCGAAGATTATCACATGAATCGATTCTAGCAAAATAAGCATCATTTTTTTGGCGATTGAACCGCTGTTTCCAACATATGTCGAAGTTGGGCGCGATACAGTTCACTTCCAACCTTGGCTACTCCATCCAAACGTAAACTTTTTTGTGCTACACAAAACCCCATTATAGCTCCAAAAAACATAGCAGCTTGATGTTTGCTACCTATAATTTCTTCTAATCCCTTTTGCCAATACTCGTACTGTACTTGCTTAACAATCTCACCCACTTCAGCATCATCTGAATTTGTTAGGACCATCGAAATAGGAGACGCTTCAATATTATCCTTAGGACCATTTGAAAATAGCTCGACTATTGCATCAATTAAGGTTTTAGATGAATGAACATCTTTGGCTTCAATTTTGATAAGATTTTCTAATGTTGCCTCAAATAGACCACGCTTAGAGCCAAAATATCTGGTAATCAAAGCAACATCGACCCCTGCCGCATTTGAAATTTCACGCACGGAAACATTAGAGTACCCTTTTGACCAAAACATTTTACAAGCATTCGTAAGCAAAAGGTCTTTTGTATTACTAGATCTGTTCATTTCACCAAACTAAATAACTCCTAACCTTTTTTCAATGGCCGTTGACATAGAAATAAAAGAGTCATAGCTAAGAAGTCAACACTTGTTGACATCAATTGTTGACTAAAAAAATGCAAAAGGAAAAAATAAATGCCCAACACAGCTTTAATTACCGGTGCCTCCTCAGGAATAGGCTGGGAGCTTGCAAAATACCACGCCTCAAAGGGCGGAGATTTAATAATTACCGCAAGGCGTGAGGATAAGTTAAATAATCTCAAAGCAGAAATTGAAAAAAACTATGATGTAAAAGTCAAAATAATATCTTTAGATTTGGCTGTTCAAGGGGGAGCTGCAGCCTTGTACAAAGAAGTTAAAGCAACTGGAGAAACGATAGAAATTCTAATCAATAATGCTGGCTTTGGTGGGCATGGGCTTCACATAGAGCGCGAACTAGAACAAGAAGAAAAGATGATAGAATTAAATGTTAAAACCGTTGTCTCTCTAACCCATATGATCGGTAGTGATATGGTTAAATCTGGCAAAGGTAAAATGTTACATGTAAGCTCAACAGCTAGTTTTAGCCCTGGCCCTCTGCAGGCTGTATATTTTGCCTCAAAAGCATTTGTAACTTCATTTTCTCAAGCTATTGATCAGGAATTGCGAGCGAACGGTGTAACGTCTACGGCATTGTGCCCTGGGGGTGTTGCGACGGAATTTTTTCAAACGGCAAATCTCCAAAACACTCGTTTAGGCAGAGCTGAGTCTTCATTTGCCACTGCCGAGTCCTGCGCAAAATTTGGATATGATTCTATGATTGCGGGTAAGCTAGTCGCAGTTAACAAAAAATCGTTTTCATTTATGGTAAATTGGATCAATCCACTTTTGCCAAGGCGTTGGGTTCTGAAGATGGTTGCTTCAATGCAAGCGGAACTCTAATACAAGAAATATGAGAGCAGTATCTCCATCCTCACCTCATCAATTGGCTTCAGACTGGTCGTAAGAGCTTTAGTGATAAATATGCCTTAACTGAGCTTATTCAGTAGATCTGGAGATCCAGGGTCAGAAACGGGCATCCAAAACCCTCCCTCGCCAAATGAGCTTCTGAGAAAAGGCTTTATTTTCGCTGATATCAAGGCCTCAACCGAAGCATCACATAAAACGCACAAACGGCCAGGATGTCACCCATTTAGACTGACACCACTGTTATCTATTTTGATCTGATGTTTCGTTGTGGGTAGCGTTGTGGGTGGAGAGTTAGGAGTTCATTTTTCTCTAATAAAATCAGTGCCTTAAAAGAATTTAATGGCGGAGGAACAGGTTGCTACTCATAGATATCTATCCGGTTTGACAGGGTTTAAATTAATATTTTGAGATTCCCCAGAAATAAAATTCGCAATGATCTTACCAGTAGCTGGGGCCATTCCCATGCCATAATGACTGTGCCCAAAAGCAGAATAAAGATTGTGGAAACCAGGGATTGACCCAATTGCTGGAAGATTGTCTGGAAACGATGGACGTACACCCATCCAATCTTTCATATTTTTAGTATTTAGATCAGGCAATAGACTTTTAGTCAGTCTTTCTAGACTTTGTACACGTGCATAATTTGGCGGCGCATTAACCTGGGCAAACTCTGATGTTCCCGCCGACCGAATTCCTCCACTCATGGAACTTACAACAAACTTACCAGCTACATCCATAACAGAGTTATTCAAAACTATGCCCGGGTCAGGAAACTCAACATGATAACCTCGCTCTGAAATTAGTGGCATCTTAAGCCCTAATGACTTGATTAAATCTAACGACCATATTCCTGCTGCTAGCACCAGATTTTTGCTGGTATAATTGCCGCCTTCACCGTGAAGGGTATAAGTACCATTAGTATCTAAACTCAGGGAATTAATATTAGCCTTTACAAAATTGCCTCCATTCGAAAAAACTTTTTTTGCTAATGCTTTGCATAAATTTCCAGGGTGAACAGCTCTTGCTTGCCCTTTTATTACTATTGCACTGTGGCAATCTCCTGAAAGATGCGGCTCCAAGTTCAAAAGCTCCTCCCTTCCAATAACACTTATTGGAGCTTTTCGATCAATCCGTAATTTCCAAGCATAGTCCTCAAGGTTTGGGTTTTTTTTCCCCCTAAACACATTGATGTACCAACTATCCACAAGCAAATCCTCTTGACCTGTACCCTTCAAATGATGCCGATAAGCCAGAATATTGTTAAACATCAATCCATCCATCATATTCGCAATATTGTTAACCTTATCTTTAGTACTGTTTGATAGGAATTTAGAAGCCCAAGGCAACAAAATGGGAAGTTCGCGGGGTCTGAAACTCACTGGGGTATCCTTATCGATAAGCCATCCTGGAATATTTTTCCAAACTCCTGGCAAACATTGGGGGACGCATGACCAAGGAGATATGACCCCTGCATTACCGTAGCTAGCTGCTTCTCCAGGGTCAGTGCGATCAATAATTGTCACTGAGTAACCTTTTTCTAAAAGGGATAATCCACAACAAACCCCAATTATTCCAGCACCAATTATTGTCACTTCACTAATTGGTTGTTGTTGTTTAAGCATTGTTTGAACCCCAAGTTTTATAAATATTTTTATAATTCTTTACACTAAATTAATATTATTTTCTTAGATAAAAAATTGATTTTATTAGACTTTAACATTCTCAGTAAATCCACAGATCAAATTGATTTGCCTCAGAAAAAACTAAGCCGTAATTAAATATAAGTTAAATCACTTATACAAAACTTCTAGAATTTATGTATATTTTAATTTATATAAATTGTATATATATTTGATATATGTAAGGTACCTATACGAATAAGGTTAAGTAAATATGCATTGCTTAGAAATTAAGTGTCATAAACCTTATAGATAGGAATAAGTTATTAATAATGAGCTTTAAATTAATCGAAGATTTTTTAAGTCTGGCTAAAAGTAAAAACTTTTCTCGAGCTGCTGAGGAAAGGAATGTCACGCAACCTGCTTTCAGTCGCCGAATCCAGCAACTAGAAACTTGGATCGGTGTGCCGTTGGTTGACCGAAGTACTTATCCGACAAAGTTAACCCAGGCAGGACTAATGTTTCGTGATGTAGGGGAGCAATCTTTAAAATTAATCTTTGACACCCGAAATGAATTACGTGACATGAACAAACTGGGTAATAATACTATTAACTTTTCAACACCGTATAGCCTTTCGACATATTTTTTTCCAAAATGGATGACTAAGCTACAAAATGAATTGGGTGAAATCTCAACACGGCTTATTTTAAGTTTTACCCATAATCGTATTGAAACTCTAATTGATGGTAGCTGTGATTTTCTAATTTGCCACTATCACCCAGATTTGCCACTCATTATTGATGAAACCAAGTATCCATATAAAATACTTGGAACTGAAAAACTTGTCCCAGTGTCCGCACCAGGAGATAACAATAAGCCCTTATATACTTTGCTCAAATCAAGAGCTCACTTAATACCTCATTTGTCTTACTCCTCAGAATCGTATCTTGGTAAAACAGAGGTAAATTTTCTTTCAAATCTTAAAACTAAAATCCACCTTAATCGAATATACGAAAGCCCAATGTCAGACTCAATAAAAAAGATGGCTATCGAAGGGCACGGTTTAGCTTGGTTACCATACTCGTCTATAAAAAATTCTTTAGCACGTAAAACCTTAGTTAGAGGTGGTGACAAATCTTGGGATATTCATCTAGAGGTAAGAATATACCGCTTTTTAGCGAAACCTGATAATTCTTTAGCGAAACCTGATAATCTTTTAGAAAAAATTTGGACAATATTACCACAAAAAAACCTAGATCCTATTAATTAAAGAACATTTTTTAATTATAGTACCGAGTTATGCTTCTAGGGAATAATTGTATGTAAAAATAGCAATGTACAGATTTTTTTGTGTAACTTAAGCTAATTTAATTATTGAAAAAGTTCTACAAATCAACTGTAATATAAGGAGGTTTTGCATTTGATAATCCTGCTGCAAGTCTCAAATTATTGCACTCTTAACTATTAAGGAGATAAAAAATGTTAGATGTATTGATCAAAAATGGCGATGTCTACGACGGTACCGGCCGAAACGCCATCAAGGCAAATATAGCTGTTAAAGATGGAAAAATCGTTGAAATAGGAAACGTCAATGCAGAGGCCAATCATGTTCTTGATGCGGCCGGTTTAGTCGTATCTCCAGGGTTTGTTGATCTTCATACTCATTCTGACTTCACCTTAGCTGCAAACGGGCGTGCCGAGAGCCAGGTTCATCAGGGTGTTACAACTGAAGTTGTAGGACAGTGTGGAGTGTCTTGTGCTCCAGCAAGATCCAATTCAGATATTGCTCTAATGTCACCAGGATTTATCGATGGCGCTGTAGATACTGATTGGCGCTCCTTTGGTGAGTATCTTGATCACCTAGATAAAACACCCCTTGGTGTAAACGTAGCAGCCTTTGTTGGCCATGGAACAATTCACCGGGCAATAGTTGGAGATGCTCTACGGCCTGCTGATGAAGACGAGATGGATGGAATGGTGGCACTTCTGGATGAGAGCATTGAGGGTGGTGCTTACGGGTTTTCTACCGGGTTGGAATACTGGCCAGGAAGTCTGGCCAGCCCGGATCAGTTAGCAGATTTAGCCAAAGTAGCCGCAAAACATAACGTACTCTATGCAACTCATGTGCGGAACCGTGATCTTTTCTACGACCTAGGTTTTGGTGAGGCACTAGCAACAGCGCGTGCCGCAGGCGCGCGGCTACAAATTTCTCATATCCAACCTAAGTTTGGTGCACCAGAGTACGCTATGCAACATGCAATCGATATGTGTGAGGAGGCTCGAGGACATGGTGTCGATGTTGCATTCGATGTAATTCCGCATGATTGGTCTCACACTCACGTTATTGCTATCCTACCTCAATGGGCAAGAGAAGGTGGTAGTGAAAAGGTTCGGGAGCGCCTTCGCGATCCTGTTGCCCGAGAAAAAATTAAACGTAACCCACGTCCAATGTGGCGTTTAGTAAACTCAGACGGTTGGAACAAAATTGTGCTCATGCAATCGGAAGCAAACAAGGACCTGGTTGGCATGAGTTTCGACGAGATCGGTCGGAGAAAAAACTCTCATCCCTACGACGCCGTCTTGGACCTTCTTCTAGATGAAGAAGTTACCGACATGAACCACCTAATGTGGACATCCCAATCCTTCAACAATGGAGATATTAAACTTGCGTTGGAGCAACCACAGTGTGCAGTGATTTCAGACACGCAGGCTCTTGCTCCTTACGGCTGTTTAAAACACCACATAGGTTCACTATCGGGATATGGTTGGGCTGCTAGGTTTTTATCTCATTATGTCCGTGATGAAGGCATTTTAACTCTCCAGGAAGGAATACGGCGTATTACTTCTCTGCCAGCTGAGCGCTTAGGAGTAAGTGATCGAGGGGTTTTAAAAACAGGAGCATATGCGGACATCACAGTTTTCGATGCAGCCCATATTGAAAGCCACGCTACTGTGGAAACTCCCCGAAAATATGCTACCGGTATCGCACATGTTCTCGTTAATGGCAAAATACCAATGCTAGATGGCAAGCGAACCGAAATAGATTCTGGAATGGTTCTTCGATCCCATTAGTAAAATGACAAAGATAGAAGATCTCGAACTTATACCATTAGCTAATACATATTTTACTTTTTTATATAGTTAAAAAGCGTATACACTCCAAGGCATGTAAAGATTACATCTCTTTGATTTGTGCTCCCTAACTCCAACAGAAAAGCCTTAATAAAATTGCAGAGCTTAATAAAATTGCACAGCACACCAAGGGAACAGTTTTTAACTTCAGTTGAAAATAATTTTTATAAAAGATATTAATATCAAACGTTCCATCGTCTAATTAAAATCTCTATTGATTGTTAGCTGTCTGAAAATGACAGGCCTCCCAATGCCCAGAAGATTTTTCTTCCAATACCGGTTCTAATTCTCCACAAATTTCTTTTGCAAAGGAACATCGAGTGCGAAACCTGCAACCTGTGGGTTTGTTGATTGGATTTGGAATATCTCCCTCCAAACGAATGCGATCCACCTTAATATCCCGTGAACCAGATAAAACAGCCGATAATAGTGCCCGAGTATAGGGGTGTCGCGGGTTTTCAAATAATTCCAAACGGCTAGCTTTCTCGACAATTACCCCAAGGTACATAACTGCGATTTCATCACAAACATGTTGAATTACAGCCAAGTCGTGTGAAATAAATAAAAATGTTAAATTTAATTCATCTTGTAATTTACACAATAAATTCAAAATTTGTGCCTGAATAGCAACATCGAGAGCTGACACTGGTTCATCACAAACAATAAAATCAGGTTTCAATGCCAATGCACGAGCTATACAAATTCGCTGCCTTTGACCTCCAGAAAATTGATGCGGATAGAGTAGTTGTTGATTTTTTTGTAATCCTACTAGAGAAAAAAGTTCGTCAACTCGTTCCTGGCGTTCTTTCGAATTACCTATATTATGAACTAATAAGGGATCCAAAACGATATCTCCGGCAGTTTGTCTGGGATTAAGCGCCGAGTACGGATCCTGGAATATAATCTGCATCCGCTGACGTAATTGAAGCATCTTTTTTGGAGGAACTAACCCCAAATTTGTTCCTTCAAACGAAATCGTTCCTTCAGTCGATTTAACAAGTCCAAGTATTGCCCGGCCAGTTGTAGTTTTTCCACACCCGCTTTCACCAACCAAACCGAGAGTTTGACCAAGGTTTATGTCAAAGCTTACTCCATCAACTGCATGCACAACGGGTTTATCAGAAAACCAGCTTTCACGCTTTAATTCGAAATGGACTTTCAATTTATCCACTTTAAGGAGTGTGTGTTTTTTTTTGCTATCACTCATTCGACTCTACCATTGTCCACCAGCCAACACTTTACTGATCGCTTAAAACCAAGATTAAAATTGGGCGGCATGCTTCGACATTTAACCGTAGCCTGGCTACAGCGAGGCCCAAAAGGACACCCTGGCTGACGGTTAAGGAGATCCGGAACAGATCCCGGTATTTCAGGCAACGGCATTTTGAAGCCAGAGGAATCTGGCTTTATTACTAACATTGATCTCAACAAACCCTGTGTATAAGGATGAAGTGGGCTGTTACGAATTTCGTCGAGTGTACCTTCTTCGACTTTGTAGCCTGCATACATTACGATTACTCGATCAGCCATCTCGGTTATCGCTCCAAAATCATGCGTAATAAGTATAATACTCATTTGTGTTTTCGCCTGAATTTCTTTAAGTAAATCAAATATTTGTGCTTGGACAGTTACATCTAAAGCAGTAGTTGGCTCATCGGCTATCAAGACCTTTGGTTCACAAACAAGCGCCATCGCAATCATAATACGTTGACGCATTCCTCCCGAAAGTTGATGTGGATATTCCTTTATCCGCTGCTCTGGTGCAGGGATCTGTACCAACCTCAACAGCTCTATTGCTTCTTTCAGCGCATCTACACGGGATAGGTCTTTATGTTCAAGAATGGTTTCAACCAGTTGGTTTCCGACAGTAAAAACCGGATTCAAAGATGTCATTGGCTCCTGAAATATCATCGATATTTCTTTACCTCTGATATTTTTAATTTCCTTTTGCGAAAGAGTCATTAAATCTACATTATTTAACAGCACTTCTCCATCGCTAATTTTACCTGGTGGGGACGGAACCATACGTAAGAGCGCAAGGGCTGTCATACTCTTTCCACAACCACTTTCTCCAACTATGCCTAATGTCTCTCCGAGTCCCAAACCAAAATTTACTTTAGACAGTATACTCACGTTATTGCCCTTTACATCAAAATCCACACTCAGATTCATCACCCGTAAAACGGCATCTTCTTTAATTTCTAAGCTGTCATCCATAACTTTGTTTACCTACCACGTAATTTTGGATTGAATGCATCGTTCAAGCCATCTCCAATTAAAGCTATACACAATACAACTAATAAGATTGCGACTCCTGGAAATGTAACAGTCCACCACGCCTCAAAGAAAAAGTCTCGTGACTGCCCAATCATTTTCCCCCAAGTAATTACATCGGGATCAGTTAACCCTAAGAAACTCAGTGCGGCTTCATAAATAACGGTAATACCAACCCTTAGTGTAATAGCTATCATGAGGGGAGGCATTGCATTTGGAAGTATAATCTTTGTAATTATTCGAAAATTTCGATCACCAATAGCTCGTGAAGCTGTTACATATTCATTTTCTTTGATCTTTAAAAACTCTGCACGAGTTAACCTAGCTTCGGTAGGCCATGTAGTGATGGCAATTGCCAAAATAACCACTACTATGTGTGACGAAAATACAGCCACGATAACCATAGCAAAAACTAGTGGGGGAAGTACTTGAAAAAATTCGGTAATCCGCATTAACACATTATCCACCATGCCTCCATAGAATCCAGCGATGGCTCCTATAGTTATTCCAATCAACACTGTCACTAGTGTCGCCGTTACAGCAATAATCATTGTAGGCCTAGCTCCATGGATTATACCAACAAAGACATCACGACCGAGATAATCTGATCCAAATAGCGTTTGCCCGTTGGGGCTCATTAAAGGCATTGCAACCATCTCAAAAGGATCTGCTGGAATAACAATTGGACCAAATATTCCCACCAGTACAAAAAGGCATACGAAAGTCAGGCCCAGTAAAGCAGCCCGATTGGCACAAAATAGGTGAAACGTATCTTGCCACTTAACATCAGGCTCTGAAGTTATTTCTTCAGAACTAAATATTTGATCACTATTTGGTTTATTAGGTTGGGTCATGTGATCGATTGAATCCTTGGGTCCATATACTTATAGATGAGATCTGTGATAATATTAGCAATAATAGTAGTAGAGGCTGCTCCAAAAAGCACACCAAGAATAACTGGAAAATCACGTCGAACGATTGACTCATATAGTAAAGGTCCGACCCCTGGTAAACTGAAAACGGTTTCAACCAGTATCGCCCCAGAAAATACCTGTGCAAGTTGCAACCCTGCCAATGTTACTACCGGCATAGCCGCGTTTTTTAGTGCGTGTTTAAATATTACCTTAGTTTCAGAGAGACCCTTTGCTCTTGCGGTACGAATATAGTCTGATCCCAGAACATCCAGCATTGAAGCTCGAGAAATGCGGCTATAACTCGCCAGGTAGAGAATTGCTAATGTGAACGTCGGCAAGACTAAGTGGTGGATAATATCGAGAATTCTACCAACAGCATGTTCTGGTTCAGGTAGAGAACGAATTCCAAATGCAGGGAATAGAGGGAGATATAGTGCAAACACTAATAAAATTATCATGCCTAGCCAAAATACTGGTGTAGCGTAACCAAACAACGAAAGTACTGTAACAAAATTACTGAAAATGCCTTTGGGCTTAAGAGCTGCATAAACACCAAACAAAGTACCAAATACCACAGCTAGGATCAACGCAGATATAGTAAGCATTAAAGTTGTTGGTAAGTGTCCTAAGAGTAACTCAGTTACTGATTGATCATAATAAAAAGAGTACCCTAAGTCACCTCTAAACACTTGCCCTAGGTACTTTATAAGCTGAATATGCGTTGCTTCATCTAAACCGTAAGAAGCACGAAGCCTAGCTGCAAGCTCTGGATCACCTCCACCACCCTCAGCCAACATTGCATCCACGACATCACCAGGTGCCGCATGCAATAAAAAGAAATTTAGAATAATGACTGCGGTTATCATAACAATACCCAGAAATATTCTTTGAAAAATTGCCTGTTTCATCTCTCTACACTACTTAAATATAATACAACTGCTACCCCAAGGATTGTAAACCTAAAAAAGAAGTGAACCCTAACCTATTGGGTTCACCTCTATTTTTAAATCAAGTTACGTGCCGTGAAGTTATTTCTGTTCTGTTTTCCAGTACATAACATCCCAGTTTTCAGCTGTTCCGTAAGCCGGGAAAAACAAATCCTTATGGCGGAAAAATAGACTAGGCGTATCAAACATCCACAGCATCGGCATTTCTTCCAGAAGGATATCCTGCACTTCAGCATATAAACTGGTACGCTTTTGTATATCAGACTCCTCGGCTGCCATTGCGAAGATTTCGTCAACCTTTGCATCACAGTAACCAGAAGTGTTGGTGTAAGCTTGGTTTTTGATATTTTCGCACACATAAAGCCGACTAATACCGATGGCTGGATCAGTTTTATCACCAGGCCAGTTTATGGACATATCAAAATCCCAAGCAGCACTACGCTCGGCCCAACCCGCAAAACCTTGAAGCGGCTCAAGTTTAACTTTAATTCCAATTTTCTTAAGTGATGCAGCAACATACTCTGCTGGCATTGTATTGAAATCCGGCATAAATGGTTGCGCAATAAAAATTAAATTTAACTCGAAACGCATTCCATCAGATTTCCTAGCATAGCCTGCTTCGTCAAGAAGGCTATTAGCTTTGTCTACATCAAACGCATAACCCTGAAGCTTATCATTGAAGAAAACATTTGTGGCAGGGAAAGGTGAACGTGAAGGTATAGTATAACCACCATGCAAGACATTCGAAAGCGTTGAACGATTTACCGCATATGCAATAGCTTGACGTACTAGTTTATTATTTAATGGCTCTTTTCGATTATTAAATTCTAGTACGATAGCTCCACCAGCTATACCTTCATATGGTGCAAGAGCGAGGTGGTCAATTTTTGAGAACTCTTTTATATCGCTAAAGCGCATTACAGAATCTGTACGAGCAAGTTGAAATTGGTTTTTTCTTAGTCCAATTCTTTTGGCCGTCTTATCTGCAACATTTTGATAAATAATACTATCGAGATACGGTAGGCCTTTTACAAAGTGATTTTCGTTTTTAACGATAGTAATATATTCGTCAGTTTTCCTATCACCTATAATAAAAGGTCCGGAACCGACGGGATCTTTATGTGCGGCTTGCTTCATAAACTCTTCAGCATTTCCATATACATGCTTTGGCATAACGGGTAACTGTCTCGGCGTGGTAGCAGCCAATAATAGCGGTCCATGAGCCTTTGAAAGCTTAACCACTAAAGTATTCGCATCAGGAAATTCGTAACCTTCTATCGGACCAAACATTTGTTTTCCAAACCGATGATATTTCAAAACGATATCAAAAGAAAATGCCAGATCTGCAGAAGTCACTGGTGTGCCATCGTGAAATGTTGCATTCTTGGCTAAATGAAATGTGTAAGTTTTGCCGTCAGAGGAAATTTCCCATGACTCAGCAAGATAGGGAGCAATTTCATTGTTTTCGTCCATACGAACTGGACTTGCAAAAATTTGTGACGTAACCAAACCAACTTCGTAGGCCGAATGGAGTGGGTTTAAGCTTGGAATTTTTGAGGATAGGTAAACAACAGATCCACCATTAACTGGTGTTTCAGCGTGTGTAACGGGTGTAAAAGCTACAGCAACCGTAATCCCTAAAATCAATACAGACATCAATTTAGTAATTTTTTGAATGATTAGCATTTTAATTCTCCTTTTATGGTGTTTTTTCTCCCAATCTAATTACGGGAAAAACGTGCACTAAGAATAAGCTAGAGTAAGTTAAAATTACTGTAAAATGCCGTTTTTACATAAAACTATACGATAAGAACATAACAGATTGTTCTGAACAATACTAAAAATATAAGTTATTTCGAAAGGAATTTATTACATTTCTCCTGTTTATTTTCCGTATTAAATTATAAAACAGGTATAGCTTTTTTTACCAAATAGCGCTGCTATCAGAGTTTAGTAATAAATTAATACTATTAAACTTTTGGAACATTCCACTTCATTTCTGGATCAAGGGGGAAAATTGGGCGTGGTACACGAGATAAATCAAGTTGAGTAAGATTTGGTGTCGTTAACCCCGGGGCGTCAACTTCAAAAATTTGATTTGCATCATGGTACTCATCAAATCCAGCCCGAAAATGGCCACGTGATTTGACCACCAAAACACGCTCCTTAGAGATATCAATTCCCATTATTTCAATGAAAGCTGGATCAGCCAATTGATGTCTTTCGCTAGCAACCATAACCTTAATGTCACCTATTTTTAGAAGTGCACATAGACCAAGGTCTGTGCGACGGCCAGCATAGACACCGCGTCTACCAACACAATTACCTTTGACTAGATTAATTATAGTTGCGTCTGTTTCAAATTTTTCTGAGTATTTAGTACTCTCATGCCTATTGAATCTTGCCCTAAACATAATCCCTAAACCCAATTGGTGTGCTTCTTCAGCTAAAGCAGGATCAATCATCATACCAATCGTAGCATTTATAGTTTTCTCTTCTATCATCCTTCTCAAAACATAAACAGTATTCCCTCGTCCTCCCCCGCCAGGATTATCAGCCACATCTGCAATTATAATTCCTGGACTGTCCGGTTCGTTCAAGACGGACTTACTCAGCTCAATCATTTTATCAAATTTTATTAAGTTTGTCGTATATCTACCCCGGTCAGACCAAGCTTTCTCTGCAATATAATTGGCAGTTTTCTGAGCTGTATCTTTACTAACCAGATTAATCCCCTTCACAGTTACCACTATCGACATACCATTCGTAGACGCATTAGCTGGAGCGAAACCCGCTAGAATAGAAATATTGACTATACTTTCATTTAAAAGTGTTTGCCCATATCTTATTAAATCAGCATATGGACCCTGTTTTGTTAAAAGACTCACAGCAGGACTAATCATAGGAACCCTTACCAGGGTGCTACTTGTCTGCATACCTCCAAGCATTGAAATCATTGTCTCAGCAGCCTCTTCACCACGTTCAAACTGATCTACATGGGGATTAGTTAAATAGGCTATCATAACATCTGCAGAGGCTCGCATTCTAGGCGTTACGTGACCATGCAGGTCTAATACTGCAATAATAGGTATATTGGGTCCAACTACTTCCCTTACCATGCTAAACACAATACCGTCTGGGTCGTCATCCTCTGTTGTCAATCCAGCACCATGCTCACTTATAAATACGCCATCCACTGATGGAGCATCACTCAATCCGGCACGCATCGTTTCTAACATTTCCAAAAAAAATTCGTGATCAGCAGGTCCACCTGGAAGCGCTTCCGCTAGAAGGATAGGAACTGCATTCCAAGCCCCATTGTTATTCATTGTCGAAAAAAATCCACGTACGTCCCCTCGTAACCCCTCAAGATCTCCTTCCATTTCTTTTTTAATTTCGTCAGCATCTAGATATTGAGAGCCCACAAAAGCCTCTCGATCTGAAACAGGTGCTTGCCTATTAGCCTCAAGAGAAAAACCTAATATAGCTATATTCGGAACAGTTTTGTTAATCATAACTTAAATCCTCATCTTTTTTGTCTCAAATACATCTTTGTATTAGTTAAGGTTTTATTTATTGTTACCATTCTAGCAATGACTTGATTACATCAACAAAGCTCATCAAAATTAGTTAGCTTCAACTAACTTATTTTTTTAGCCCTAATTAATCTGTAATGTTAATATAATAATTCTTGTCTGTGAAATGCCGCTTTAATATAAAACTATGCAAAAATATTATATATAGGTTCTTAATAAAATCATCATTAATGACCTCTACATATAACCCTTAGATCCAACGCAAGCGCGTATGATTTTTCATCATTATTACACAAAAACTTAAAAGTTTTCTCAGCTACTGATCCACTATATAAATTAGCAAATCGAAATTCATCAATCGAACCACGCGAATGCAACAAAAGCTTTTCACCCGCAATAGACACGCGATAATCTCCCATCTCTAATGATGAGTAAAGTCCTTCGAATTTCTCTAAAAAATGTCTTTTAATCAAAAAACACTTACCTCTGGGTGGCCAAACCAGTTTTTCAGAGTCTATTTCATTACCTAAAACCTCCAAGAAGATTTTTCGTCCTATTGCGCTTGTTGGCACGTCGGCAATATTTGCGAATAGGGCCACCGAAAGCCTTCTTTCAATAATATTACCAACGAAGCTAGATATACCAGGCCTTTCGCCTGTATGCCAGAAAAGGGTATTTTCTGAGTCCAGCCGATCAATCTCTACACCATAACTATATGCGTATTTTTTAGAACAACGTGAAGCCACCGAAATTGATCCAGAAAGTAGCTGTTCCTGTTGGTTAAAGTTCAGCAAATCTCGGACCCCACTTAACTCAGAGATTAACAGGGTCATATCACTGACCGTTGTCATGAGGCCTCCTGCTGAATAAAATAGTGGTGACTCCCAATAATTTTCTTGTTTCGAGTTGGCCCCCTTTCCCCACGAAATAAATGCCTTAGTTAAATTTTGAAAAGCGTCCTGTTGCTCTTTTCCAATAAAACTTTGGGTCATTCGTAGGGGATCAAATATTAACTCTTTTGCAATTATCGGATAGGGCTTGTTATAGATATTCTCGATAATACCTCCAAGAAGACAGAAGCCTTCATTGCTATAGCTAAGAATTTGGCCTGGCTCTGCTAACATCTTAAAATCCAAATTATTTAGATAATTTACCAAGTCATAAGCAGTCAATAACTGATTATTAGACTTTGGGTCATTCAAATTAGTTGCATGGTGGCGTGAAGATAAGCCTGGAAACCCTGAAGAATGATTTAAAAGATGTTTAATCTGAATATCAGTATTTTGTACGCACTTAAGATTTGGATAATATTGGGAAATTGGATCAGACAGAGTTAAAAGTTTATTTTCTTGTGCTTGTAAAATTATTATTGCTGTGACCATTTTTGTAAGGGATGCGACCCCAAATATAGTATCATTAGAAATAAAATGACGGGGAGAAACATCACTTATTCCAAGACCAAGGGAGAAAATACTTCTACCTTCATGTCTAACTTCTACTGCTAAGCCTGGAATATCATGACTACACAGCTCTTTATTCAGTAATAACTCAAGACGCTTATGTTTGAGGTTCATATTAAATACCAACTATTTAATAAAGTTTATTTGTATTTTTATTTCCGGATCTTTCATAGACACCTTAGCATATTAACTTCTAGAATTAATTTAGTTTACGGTATCAATTTACGAAAGGAATGCAATAACTTAAGGGGAACTTAAATTCTTATGTTGGGATCATTGAAAGATCTGCAGATGAGCATTTTATTTTCCATAATTTAAGCAGAATTCATTCTAATAAATTAAGATGGAATTCTCGGGGAAGCATTAAGTGTTTCCTTTAAATATAACTGAGGTAGCGCTTCGGCACGATCGCACGGTGCATTTCAATGAATCCACCACACCAGTACTAAAGGCCCGAGGTCCGAGGCACGGGCCCCTTGGTCCAACCTCCCCCTGGGGTGAGCCTTGCGCCTTTCATCTGCTTGGATTGAGCTCAGTAACCCCCGGTTCTTGGTCCTTGGACCGTGGTACCGCTGGGTGTACCAAAACTAGGCACTTGCCATACACATCGGACCTGCT
>Ga0114998_10000800_pt1 | contig 23642 bp, 21 predicted proteins | sample ArcticOcean_MG_C_5_FD_87044 | JGI IMG/M metagenome (GOLD analysis project Ga0114998, IMG submission 87044) | Marine microbial communities from western Arctic Ocean - ArcticOcean_MG_CB4_138 | ecosystem: Environmental > Aquatic > Marine > Oceanic | place: Arctic Ocean: Canada Basin | collected... | reverse complement strand
CCATGGACCGGGGGCCCCTATCCTAGGGCCCCGCGCCTTGGACCACGGGCCTTTAGTATTAGCGTTGTAAATTAATTCAGAGGTAATTTTGTTTGGTAACGCCACATCTACTCACGCACCTATTTCAAACTAAACCGTGCCGCTGCCCTCGCGGAGTAGCGTCAACTATTGAGCGCATAGATTTAGGCTGCGCTAGCAATCTGATGCGAGTTCTAATTAGTTTGACAGCTGCCTTAATCAGCATTGTTACTGCAGGCGCGTAGGTCCGCGATGAACTTGTCATTGTCAGCAGCAGAGCCGATAGACACTCGTAAAAATGTGTCAAATCCGGCCTGCTTCCAGGGCTTCACCACCGTACCTTTTCTGAGTAATGCATCAGCGAGAATTCCTGATGGCGCTCGAGAATCGAAGAATAAAAAATTTCCCAACGATGGAGCAATCTTGTAGCCGAGCTCCAACAATGCAGTTGCAACTCTTGAGCGCTCAGATGCCGTTTTTTCTATATTGGCTTTCATGAAATCACTCGCAGCCAGAGAAGTAGAGGCTGCCATTTGAGCACTGGCGTTGACGTTGAAGGGTGTTCTTGTGAGATCGAGCGCTTCGCGCAACTCTACGGAACTACAAATTCCGAAACCGACGCGCAATCCGGCGAGTCCCCAAGCCTTCGAAAACGTTCTCAAGATTATCCAGTTACCACCACTCTCCCGAAGCATCTTGTCGCCCGAGCAATAATCGCCCGATATCGCATATTCATAATATGCTTCATCCAACACTAAGAGCGTATCAGGATGTTTTGCCTTGATGACGGCTTCCAAGTCATTCGGACGAAGCCAACAGCCAACGGGGTTCATAGGGTTTGCAAAAATCAACATTTTTGCAGGCTTTGCCACTGCTTCGATCAGTGCATCCAAGTCAACTTCGAGATCACTTGTCACACTCACCTGCTCGACCTCGGCACCCATCATGACGGCGTATTCTTCGTGGAGCGGAAAAGACGGATAGAGGGTAACCACCGGATCACCAGAATTGATGACACTTCTACATATGATCGAGATAAGTTCTTCAGATCCGTTGCCGAAGATCAGGTGGTCTTCAGGTACATCTAAGTATGTGGCGAGCTTTCTTCGAAGCACGTTTGCGGACCCATCTGGGTAGAGATAAACATCGGTGGGCGTTTCACTTAGAATTTTTAGGACTTCCGGTGCGGGTCCGTTTGGGTTCTCATTGGATACAAGTTTTGCAATTACATCAAGGTCGCACTTTGAACGGATCTCATCAAGACTAAGTCCAGCATTGTAGGGTTCCATCCCATCCAATTCGCTTCGAATTAGTTTTCCGAGATTCGCCATATTTCGTCTCAAAAGTTCAAATGAGTTGTGTCCATTTCTCAATATGTATAGACATATAGGCAACAAGAGCAAGGAGCTTTTTCTATGAATTCTACACTTTTCAACTTGGCTGGAAAAACGGCGCTCGTTACGGGATCAAGCCGTGGTCTAGGGCAGGCTATGGCAATAGGCCTCGCGGGGGTGGGCGCATTTGTTGGCATTACCTCAAGATCAATGAGTTCTCTCAAAGAAACCTCGGATGTGATCTCAGCGTCTGGTGGGCAAGTTGAAAAGCTTGTTATTGATGTAAGCTCCCCGAGTGAGGCGAAGGCAGAAATCAGAGCTTTTGCTGAAAAACATGATGGCATTGATATTCTGATCAACAACGCAGGCTATGAAGAAGTTTGCCCATCCATCGATGTGAGCGAGGAACTTTGGGACAAGATTTCTGATACTAACCTGAAAGGTTCCTTTTTCTGCGCACAAGAGGCAGCAAAAAGTATGATCTTATCGGGTAGGGGGGGGTCGATCATTAATGTCTGCTCGTTGACTTCGTATGTGGGTGTACCAACAGCAGTTCCATATGGATCGTCAAAGTCAGGTTTGCTTGGCATGACACGCGCCTTGTCAGCTGAATGGGCAAAGGACGGGATCCGTGTAAATGCTGTTGCGCCGGGTTACTTCCGCACTGATTTAACCGACACTTTCTATCGCGATGACAATTGGGCTGCGGCGATGTTGGAAAAAATCCCAATGGGAGAATTTGGGAACGCAGATGATTTACACGGCTCGGTGATTTTTTTAGCAAGCGACGCATCAAAATACATCACCGGCCAATGCATCGCAATCGACGGGGGATATCTCGCCTCAATCTAACGCTGGCGAAATTAGAGGACCTATATTGTCGACTCATGGCTTGACAGTTGGATTTTGTGTAGTCCTTACATGTCTATACATATATAAATTCCAAGCCTATGATGTGTACCAAAGGAATTCAGTCGACAGGGCGCAAAACAGTGAAAACAAACTCTATACCTGCCGTATTGGCAACAAATGTTGACATGCGGTTCGGAGACTTCAAAGCCGTCGACGATGCCAGCTTTTCATTGGAGCACGGGCAATTTCTTACGATTCTAGGCCCATCGGGGTCTGGTAAAACAACTTTGCTGCGCATGATTGCTGGGTTCTTGAACCCTACGAATGGCGAAATATCCATCAACGGGCAGGCCGTTAATGCTGTTGCCGCAAATAAGCGGTCAATCGGTATGGTGTTTCAAAAGCTGGCCTTGTTTCCGCACATGACTGCGGCTGAAAACGTTGCTTTCCCTCTCAAGATGCGGCGTTTTGATGCGACCAAAATTTCAAGTAGAGTCACAGAATTCCTTGAATTAGTTCGTTTAGACGGCTTGGAAAAAAGACGCATTAACGAATTGTCTGGCGGGCAACAGCAGCGTGTTGCTATCGCGCGGGCCTTAGTCTTCGAGCCCGACCTATTGCTCTTGGATGAACCCCTTGCCGCTCTCGATCGTAAGTTGCGGGAAGAGATGCAACTGGAGTTCCGCCGCATTCAAAAAGAACTTGGTGTCACAACAATCAATGTGACCCACGATCAGCGGGAAGCGCTGGTCGTCTCGGATCAGATTATTGTCATGGACGGGGGCAAAATCCAACAGGATGCCACTCCAACCCAAATGTATCGAACACCTGGCAATCCATTTGTCGCAAACTTTATTGGCGTCACAAACGTCATCTCAGGTGAACTCACAGGCCTGAGCGGAGAGACCGCTGAGATAAAAACAAGCGATGTTGATCTGTCAGGCGTTCTGCGCAGTAATCCCAATGGAGCCAGAACTGGTGCAAAAGTGAAATGCGCAGTTAGGGCCGAACAAATTCGGATTTCTGCTGACAAAGCCGAGCTTGATAGTCTTGGAGCCATCTTCGAGGGAACCGTAACGGATGTGATCTTCGAGGGTGAGCGCTTGCTGTACGAACTATCAGTCCCGCAGCTAGGGACCGATCCCGTTAGAATTTTCCACCATGATCGAAACAACTTCGCAACTCACGAGTTGGGACGGCCCGTCCATATCGGATGGGAAAGCCGCGATCTGCATGTTTTTGTCGCGGAATAAAACTGCTTGGAACACCAAGCGTAAACCTTAACAGGGAGAAACTGATGACTTTTAAGAAAACAATCAACCGCCGCCAACTGCTCAAGACCTCTGCGGCTGCTGGTACAGTGCTTGCTGCACCATCCATACTTTGGGCAGCTGAACCAGCAAAACCAGCTGAACTAATAGTTCGTGCTTGGGGTGGTCCATGGGTCGAAGCTTTGAAAAATGGTGTTTCTGATCCATTCACTGAGCGTACAGGTATTCGGATCATTCACGATTTGACCGAAGATAACGAAATCCAGCCCAAGGTCTGGGCTGCTGTTGCGCAAAATCGCACACCGCCAATTCACATCAACTGGGATACAACCACCAACGCGACCAAGTCAGCGCTTCGTGGCGTTTGCGAAGACCTATCCGATCTATCAAACCTGGCTGGAACTACCGATCTGGCGAAGCCAGTCGGTGTTGAGGGATATCCAATCGTGAATACCTACGGGTATGTTTATGTATTGGCGTATCGTACTGAGGCATTCCCAGATGGTCCTCCAGCGTCATATCATGACCTTCTGGATCCGAAGTTCAAAGGCCGTGTCGCTTTCTACAATGACGGTATCGGCTTTCACTTCCCTGCCCAAGTTGCCGGTGGTGGATCTCTTGACGGTATCCCGGATGCGATGGACCCTTGCTGGGATTTTGTCACCAAGATGAAAGAACAGAACCCGCTTTTGGGTGAGGATCCAGATTTTGTGACTTGGTTCCAAAATGGTGAAATTGATGCGGCTTGCACAATTTCAACCAACGCACTTGGCGCGAAACGCAATGGTGTAGACATTGCGTGGACTGTTCCTGCTGAAGGTTCAAAATTCGACACTGACGGATTGTGGATTCCAAAAGGTCACTCGGAAAGTGAGCTTTACTGGGCGAAGGAATACATCAACTCAGCAATCACACAAGAAGCTCAGCAAGTTTGGCTTGACGGTCTCGGTCTTCCGGGTGTTGTCCCTGGCTTGACACCGCCTGAAGGTCTTGCTGGTGATCCTTCCTATCCGACAACGGAAGCTGATTTCGAACGTTTGATCCGTATTTCTGGTAAGACTCAGGTTGAACATGAGAGCGAGTGGTTCTCAAAATTCAAGCAGATCATGCAGGGTTAATCTCAGCTATCTGACTAAAACGGATGTCTGGAAACGGGCATCCGAACTTTTCTTTTGCCGAATGGGATCGCGCCAGATGCGAAAATATACATCAGCATATCCTGCGCTTTGGCGCGTAATGGATGTCCTAGAAGGTGCTTTTGCAGCGGTCTGGCCCAAGAAGGGCGGAAACTACACACCCTATCTTATGTTAGCACCTGCGATTTTACTCGTCGGAACCTTAGTAGTTGGCCTTCTTTATATAGGCGACACTTCGTTGCGTACTTTGGATCGAACAACCTTTCAATTTTCCGATTTTTGGACCCTCGACAACTATACCAGAGCATTTTTCGAGAGCTTCACATGGACCATTATTTGGCGCAGCCTCATGGGCGCAATTATCGTGACATTTGTGACTCTGATTTTGGCGTTCCCATACGCTTATACTATGGTGCGAACGACGAACTCGACACTACGTAAGTTCCTATTGATAGCGCTTTTTCTACCGTTCTTTATCGGACAGGTCGTTCGGGCTTATGGTTGGCTCATTATTTTGGGAAACCAAGGGATCGTGAACGACGTTTTGGGCCTCGTGGGGGTTGAGCCGTTACGCCTTCTGTTTAATTATCCTGCAGTTTTATTTGGTTTGGTGCAGTACATGTTACCCTTCGCTGTTCTCATGCTGGCACCAGCGATGACAGCTATTCCAGAGGAAATTGAAGCGGCGTCGACTTCTCTTGGGGCGTCATGGATTAAGACTATGACCTACGTAGTTATTCCGATGGCTAAACCCGGCCTTATAGGCGCTGGTTTGGTCGTTCTGACTCTATCACTGACTGACTTCGCGATGCCAGCCATTCTGGGCGGCGGCACGCAAGACTTTATTGCCAATGCGATTTACGACCAATTTTTCCGAACATCTGATCAAGGATTTGGGGCATCGCTTGCTATCATTCTTATTGGTATTGAGACGATGATCGTTGGACTCATCTTTGCCGTGTTTGGCGCAGGGACGCTCGAACTAGGAAGTAACGACTCATGAACCAGCCATTTGGACAAAAAGCCCTATTCTGGACGCTCGTCGTAATTTCAATCGTGACGCTTTCAGCACCAACTTTTGTGGTGTTAGGGGCCTCGGTGACTTCTGGGAATATCATTACATTCCCGCCTGAAGGGTTTTCCTTGAAATGGTATGGAAAGATTCTGGGTGAGCAAGATTTACGTGACGCCTTCATGCGGTCTCTGTGGGTTGCCACCATCTGTGTCATTGTAGCTATGCCAACTGGCACTCTCGCGGGCATTGCACTTTCGAAGTACCGCATGAGAGGCGGTTTGATAATCCAGACCTACCTTTTGCTTCCCTTCACAATCCCCCTCATTGGGTCAGGAATTGGTCTGATGTTGGCGTTTGGAGATGCTGGTCTTCTTGGCAACCTTTGGCCTGTTGGGATCGCGACTGCGGTCATAAATTTGCCCTTCATGATCTGGGCAGTTTCATCCAGCGCAGCGGGTCTGGATCCTGATTTGGAACTTGCTGCACAAAGCTGCGGGGCAGGGCCGGTTCAAACATTCTTCAACGTAACCTTGCCTGCTGTCACGCCCGGAGTGATTACCGGTTCACTGCTTATGTTCATTTTGTCTCTCAATGAGTTTCTTGTGAGTTTATTGCTAGTGGATGCTCGGACAGTGACCCTTCCTGTACAAATCTACAATTCAATCCGCTCCATAATCACGCCAGATCTAGCAGCAGTTTCGGTTGTTTTTATCGTCGTGGCGATGCTTGCGATCACCGCGTTAGACAAATTTGTAGGTTTGGAAATTTTCCTCAAATCAAAATAGCAGCCGCAGAAGGTGCTAACGAAAGGTCGAACAGACATGTCATCTATCTCTTTTCATGAAACAGCAAAGCTCTCCAAAGAAGCCTACACCGCCTTGATGGCGCGATCAGAAGCGGACCTTTCTGTCTTCATGGAAAAGGTCCTGCCCATCATTGAGGCTGTTAAAACTGAAGGCGACGCGGCCTTGGTTCGGTTCGGACAAGACTTTGATGGTGCAAAGCCTCTAACGAAGGAGACACTCAAGGCATCTGAGGCTGAGTTTTTAGCCGCATTTGAAGCTTTAGATGACGAGGTTATCGAAGCCATTCGTCATGGCATTAAGAATATCAAGAGCTTCCATGAAGAGCAAAAACCTAAGGCCATGTGGTTCAAGGAAATTCAACCTGGGGCTTTCGCAGGCGATCGCTATTCACCGATACAGTCCGTTGCTCTTTACGTACCACGCGGGAAAGGTGCATTCCCTTCTGTGACGATGATGACCTCGGTTCCCGCGATGGTTGCTGAAGTGCCAAACTTGGCAATCTTCACCCCTCCAACGACCGATGGATCTGTAGATGCCGCGACGCTCGTCGCGGCTCGAATTGCTGGTGTTGAAACTGTCTACAAATGTGGCGGCGCTCAAGCGGTCGCGGCTGCGGCATACGGTACAGAAACTATAAAGCCAACACTAAAGATTGTTGGCCCAGGGAGCCCATGGGTTGTCGCAGCAAAGCGCCAACTTTCAGGCATTATTGATCCTGGCCTTCCAGCAGGTCCTTCAGAAGCAATCATTTTTGCGGATGAGACAGTTGATGGTGGACTGGCAGCGCTTGATTTGCTCATTGAGGCTGAACACGGCCCAGATAGCTCAGCATATCTTGTAACGCATTCACGCAAAGTGGCAGAAGAGGCGATGGCAGCACTTCCCGAACACTGGGCAAATATGAGCGAACAGCGCGTAGAGTTCTCGAAGGCGGTACTAACCGGTCCGACAGGGGGCATTATTCTTACGTCGTCCTTGGCGGAGAGCTACAAATTCATAAACGATTATGCTCCTGAACATCTCGAACTATTGTCAAAAGAACCATTTGAACACTTAGGGCACATCACGGAAGCGTCTGAAATTCTAATGGGACCACATACACCTGTTTCCATCGGTAACTTCGCTTTGGGTCCGAATGCCGTTTTGCCGACCAGCCAAGGCGCGCGTACATACGGACCTCTTTCTGTGCATGATTTCGTCAAATGTTGCTCAATTGGATACGTCACGAAACCTGCCTATCCAGAAATGGCACGTAACGCGAAAATTTTGGCTGAATATGAAGGCTTCGACGCACATGCGAATGCTGTCTCTGAAATCCGGAACAAGTATCTATAGGGAACTATAATGCGGTCAGTAAGGCTTCACAAAACAGGTGATATTAGGTTCGAAAACATTGATTTTCCGGAAGAACCTCGACCGAATGAGGTCCTGATTGCGGTAGCTTTTGCGGGCATTTGTGGGTCTGACATTCATAACTATAAGACGGGACAGTGGATATCGCGTGCCCCGTCTACCGCAGGCCACGAGTTTTCTGGTGTCATCGACAAGGTCGGGAGTAATGTCAAAGATCTAAAAGCAGGTGATCAGATCGTCGCGGACTCTCGATACTATTGCGATTCATGCGAAAATTGTCTGGCTGGAGACCAACATCTTTGTAAAAATCTTGGGTTCATTGGAGAGGCAATCGACGGTGGTTTTGCAGAGTACATCATCCTTCCAGAGAAGCTCGTTCTTAAGTGTGGGCAGGATGCCAGACTAGATATTGTAGCACTCGCTGAACCACTTGCCGTTGGACTTCACGCGCTTTCGAGGATGAATTTATACGATGACCAACCGCTGTTGATCGTGGGTTGTGGACCCATCGGGGCGCTGTCTGCTGTTGCTTCCGCTGTTACATCAAATCGGAAGCTCCTGGTGAGCGACATCAATCAAGACCGCCAATCACTTGTGGCCGAGTTAGCAAACGCGCAGCCCGTGTCTCTAAAGGAATTCGATCAATTTCAAAACCTGACAAGGCAAGTCATACGCAATGCGCTAGATACAACCGGAAACACTGGAGTGATTTCACAACTGATCAGCCAAATGACGGGTAGCAAGATTTGCTTGGTAGGCATCGGTGCGGGCAAGATAGAGCTTGATCCGGTCGAGCTTGTAGAAAAAGAAAACTCTCTGTTAGGAGTTCACGCGTTCAAGGACGAGTTGAAACAAGCAGTAGAATTATTGGCCAAGTACCCAGATCAGTTTAGTCGGGTCATTGGTCCTTATATCTCGCTTGAAGCTACACCCGCGAGTTATGCTCAGCTCTCAAAGGGCCAGTCATCAGGCATCAAAACAATGATCGAGATCCCCCGTGAACACAGCTGAAGCAGGAAATCCAACTTCTCGGACAGCATTTATACGAACGCTGGCAAGTAGGGATCCCCGTGCTGCCGAAGCAGAACTAGTCAAATTTTTGGGGGATGTCTTCGATGTAGAAATCGACGATCTGTCCATAAACCAAGATCAATATTCGTTGAACTCGCTCAACGGCTTTCTGACAATCAACGATGAGCCATTCTTCTTTAAGTTCCACCAAGAAGACGGTGAAGAAAACATGAGCGGCGAATATTATCGTGCTGATCTGATTGAAAAAGCAAATTTGCCAATCGACATGCCAGTGATGACATCGACAAGCGCTGGCGAACAGGTTCTCATTTACCGAAGGCGGAATGACCGAAGGTTCTCTGATGTGCTTCGAGAGTTGGATTTGGAGGATGATCCACAACTCGTTGCGACCGCGGCTGATGCGGAACGCAGGTTAAACTCCAAAATCCTCAAGGTTGCGAAGGAGACGCTACACCCCGTATCGGTATCGCAGGTGTCTGCTGAGCCTATCAACAGATTGTTCTTTGAGCGCATGATTGATCCTATAACAGGGGAGGTTCCTGGAGGCAGATATGCAGCTTTTTATTTGAACAAGACCTTCGAATTCGGAAATGTCACTGTACTATGGCAAGAGCTTTCAACTGCAAAGTTTGTGCTGAACGGACAGGTAATGTCTTCAACAATTGCCCAAATATTTTCAGATGCCGCCGACAGACTAAAACCAACATCCCTCACGGGCGCTGGTGGCATTACAGCTCATGGTGATGCGCACAACGCGAACGTTTGGTACGAAACGGACGGCGCCACGCCAACTCTTACCTACTTTGATCCAGCCTTTGCGGGAGAACACGTTCCGTCACTATTGGCAGAGGCCAAGGCTACCTTCCACAATGTTTTTGCGCACCCTCTTTGGTTGTATGATCCTGATCTAGCAAAGACACACTATGAGGCCAGCGCAACCTACCAAGATGGCGTTTTCCATATCACGACAAATTGGGAACTAAGCGAAGTTCGCAGAGCGTTGCTCAATGCCAAGGCCACATCATTTTGGGTTCCATTTTTGATTGAATTGCAGACCCGAGGGTTGCTACCGAAAAATTGGCGCGAAACTCTTAGATCGGCTCTCGCCATGTGTCCAGCATTGGTAATGAATTTGCGAGCGGGTGCTGATCGCCACAACGTGTGTTCGTCAGCAATCGCATTCTATGTGTTGGGTTTAGTTGGGAGTGAATGTGAAACAGGAGCGAACACAGTATCGGATTTTTTAGATACAATTGACCCCAACAAAGGTAGCCTATGAGACAGAGTCACAAAATCGTCAACATCGATGACTTGCGCCTTCGTGCTAAGGCTAGGTTGCCCAAAATTTTCTTTGATTACATCGATGGGGGAGCCTTCTCCGAAACGACGATGAAGCGCAATCGAACAGATTTCGAGAATTGGGAACTGGTTCAACATGTTCTCAGGACATCTGAGAATCCAAGCCTTGATTGTAGCTACCTTGGTCAAACTCAGAAACTACCCTTTATGTTAGGTCCCGTAGGCTTTCTCGGTCTATATCGAGGCAACGGTGAGATTCAGACTGCAAAGGCAGCAAAGAGCCGAGGAATACCGCTTTGCTTGTCGACTTTCTCAATTTCATCCATCGAAACGCTCAGGCAAGAGGTCGGCGGACAACTGCACTTTCAGTTGTATATGGACCGTGACAAATCATTTGTTGAGAAACTACTTCAAGCTGCAATTGATGCAGATACCGACGTTCTTTACCTCACAGTGGATACTTCGGTAACATCGGTTCGTGAGAAGGATGTGCGCAACGGTTTCCGCGCCGTGACACGTCTGACCGCACCCTTATTGTTTTCAATGATGCAGAGGCCTGCATGGTGCTTAGATATGCTCAGAACTGGTAGCCCAAATGTTGAGGCTGTCCGTGATTTTCCAGAATTTGGGACCGGGGCCTTGGAGCAAGCCTCAAATTTATCTGGAAGATTGGATCCATCGCTGACTTGGGATGATGTCAAATGGTTGCGTGACAAATGGAAGAAGACGCTTGTCATTAAGGGCATTCTTTGTGCCGAGGATGCAAAGATCGCTCAGGACTGTGGAGCTGACGCGATTGTCATTTCTAACCATGGTGGACGACAATTAGATTTTTCAGGATCAACAATCTCCCAACTCCCTGCGATTAGAAAAGCTGTTGGGCCAGCATTCTGTGTCATGATCGATGGTGGCTTTAGACGTGGCAGCGAGATCGTTATCGCTCTAGGCCTTGGTGCCAGTTGTGTCTTGCTGGGGCGTGCATATGCGTTGGGACTGTCTGCAGGCGGTCAATCAGGCGTCGAGAAAGCAATCGATATATTGGCTGACGAAATTAAAATCAGCCTCAAACTGATGGGCCTAAACTCTATCGCAGAGCTTCAAAAGAACGGCACGCAATGTGTAAAGCGTACTGGTGTCTAAGAAATCGTCAGCTTGAAGGCGTGAAGGTGGCAACCAACCGGTGGTTTGCTCCAGAATACCAAAGCTTTGCCCAAGTTACATTTCCAAGATCGTTTTGGGTTTTCCGTTCAACAGCTAGACATGACCCTCCGGCATTTATGCCCAAATGAGTTGCAACATTCACTGGGGCAATTTCTGCACTAATCTGATGCTCAGCAGAGTTCCATGGCACCTTCTGCAAGAGCCAAGAGCCAGGGCTTTCATTTTCGAACGATGCACTCTCGATCTCCGGTACGGCATCAATGTTGACGATGCGTTCTTCAAAGCAAAATGGCGTGTCATTTGCTAAGTGAAGGCACTCCAGAACACGAACTTTTTTTGATTTTGACTTATTCAATCGATCTGAATCTTCCTCATTTGAGGCGCGAAAATCGTCAAGCAGAAGCGAGTAGGCATATACCTTACCTGCGTCTTCGACTTCCTTCTTGATGTTCGTTATCTCAAGGGCCGCCGATAAGGCCTGAGGTGCTTTAACGTATGTGCCTGATTTTCGGGTCCGCTCCAAAAGACCTGATCGGGCGAGCTGAGTAAGCGCCTTGTTCACAGTCATCCTCGAGCATCCGTATTCCTTGGCCATGTCGGTCTCGAAGGGGATCCGAAAACCCGGTGGCCAACGGCCAGACACAATGTTTTCTCTGACCTCATTCAGGATTGTTTTGTGCAAAGAGGGCGTTTTTTGCGTTGGTTCTTGATCGCGAGTTTTGATTTCTAAATCCATATTTTAAGTATATACATAAAGTCGATTGAGGGAACCGAGTTCCTTAAGGAACCTGCGGAGCCACAAAGATGATAGATCAGTTTTTCAGTCGTGACACAATCCCAGCAACCCCTTGGAAAAATGGAGGAGGGGTCACTAGGGAAATCCTGAGATCACCTGAGGGCATGCCATACCGACGATTTAGCATTGCTGATGTTGACAGAGAGGGGCCGTTTTCAAAGTTTGAAGGGCTTCAGAGGATACTAACGGTAACCAAGGGACAAGGTATGGTTCTTTCAGGAAATGATGGAAAAAAGGACGCTCTACGGCTAAACCCTGTCCGGTTTTCCGGTAACGAAGATATCTTTGGCAATTTGCCATTTGGCCCCATCCAAGACTTCAACATTATATATGATGGGACACTCGTTGATGCTCATGCCTTAACAGGCGCGATAGAAGATTTCTCGCTTGAGGAAAGGGGATCTGGCCCGCTAAACGTCATATACTGTATCTCCGGCGAACTTCGAGCTCACGATGACCGTCCCCTTCGGCCGCATGAGGGAATTATTAATCCCAAAAGCATACCTAAAGCGGCTACTTCAGGCTCGACAGTATTGTGGATTCAATCCTGGCTCAAACAGAAAGCCTCTTAGTTAGATCATTCATCGCCGTCCTGTAGTTGCGTAGAATTTGCTCCCGCAATATGTGTTGTCCACCTTGCACAACATGCCGTCCGCCACACCAAACGTCTGACACGATGCTATCATCTGCAGCAAAACAGACACCGTCAAATATCTGCTCCACAGTCAATCCGCACAGATGTTGGTGCGTACTATCAATGGCCACTAAGTCCGCCAGATACCCTGTGGTGATTTCTCCTGCTCTACGGTTCAATGCTTGAGCGCCACCCTTCGCCGCTCCGAGATATAGTGTTTTTCCTACGGAACCTTCTGTTTCGACCATAACGTTCCTGCTCAGGTCTCGAAGCCTTTGTGAATATTCTAGTGTCCGAAGTTCTTCGACCAATGAGATCCGCACATTTGAATCGGAGCCAACACCGAAGCGGCCCTTTGAAGCAAGATACTGCGGGCCATTGAAGGGTCCGTCGCCCAAATTTGCTTCGGTAATTGGGCAAAGCCCAACCACAGCACCGGACTTTGCAACATCTGATGTTTCGCCATCTGTCATATGCGTAGCATGGATCAGACACCAATTTTCACCAACGTCGTGGTTCGCGAGCAGCCAATCAACTGGACGCGCGCCAAGCCAAGCATGGATATCTGTTACTTCTTTGGGTTGCTCCGCTATGTGTATGTGGACTGGAACATTCGGGAAGTGTTCTAGCAATGTTGCCATGTCTCCAGGCGTGGTTGCACGCAGAGAATGAGGCGCGATGCCAACTTGTGCATCAACGAATGAGTTTGAGGCCTTCTGTACCACGTCCTCTACAAGTTCACTGTACTCGTCGACTGTATTCCCAAATCGTTGCTGCCCACCGCTAAGTTCAAGGGCCTTTGGGCCACCATATGAATATAAGACTGGTAGGTGAGTAAGCCCGATGCCGGTCAACTCAGCAGCTGCAAAAATGCGGTTGGTGAGCTCTGCACGATCTTCGTACCGTGAACCGCCTATTTGATGGTGAACATAGTGGAACTCACCAACTGAGGCGTAACCAGCCTCCTGCATTTCTAAGAAGACAAGTGATGCAATGGCTTCAACATGCTCTGGAGTGAGGTGGTTCAGAAACTTGTACATAAGAGTGCGCCAAGTCCAAAAGCTCTCCTGTCCGGCAGCCCTGAACTCGGTCATTCCTGCCATCGCCCGTTGAAAACTATGGCTGTGTAAATTCGCTAATGCGGGAAGCAAGGTATCGACCACGACATCGTCTGGTTGTTTCAAAGCATCATTCTCAATTGACGCAATCAATCCGTCCTCAATTGTTAGAGCCAACTGTTTTTGCCAGCCTCCACCTTGCCAAGCTTGTTCAGCAAAAATTCGCATTCGGACACCTTTATGTATAGACATAATAATTTATACGCTCTACGACTAATGACAACAACCCTAAATTCAGCAGAGCTATGAACCAGCAACCTTTCGTCATAAAATGCAATTCAATCGCGACCATGCAAAATGACAACCTAGTTCCTTACGGGTTGATTGATGATGGAGCTGTGGCCATTCGGGATGGGAAAATTGAGTGGATAGGACCATCAACGGAACTGCCAATCAGATATCTCGACTGGAGCTCAAAGGACCTCGGTGATCGGTTGCTGACACCCGCTTTAGTGGACTGTCATACACATATTGTGTCTGGAGGAAATCGAGCCAAGGAATTTGAAATGCGCTTAAATGGCGCAACATACGAAGAGATTGCGCGGGCAGGGGGCGGAATTCTTTCAACAGTGACAGCGACGCGAGAAGCAACAGAAAGTCAGTTGCTTGAAGATGCTCTTTTACGCGTGGACGCATTAATTGCCGGAGGCAGAACGCTCATTGAAGGAAAATCTGGATACGGATTGGATCAAGAAACCGAACTTAGAATGGTTCGGGTGGCTCGCCGAATTGAGCAAGAACGCGCCATTCGCATCAAGACGTCTTTCCTTGGGGCTCATGCAGTGCCACCAAAATATTCAGATGCTGCGGACCAATATATCGATGAAGTATGCATTCCAGCCCTACGAGCGGCAAATTCTGAGGGTCTTGTCGATGCAGTCGATGGATTTTGCGAAGGCATAGCGTTTCAACCGGACCAAATTGCCCGTGTCTTTGATGTCGCCGTCGAGCTTGGCCTGCCAGTAAAACTTCATGCCGAGCAGCTGTCCAATTTGGGCGGGGCCAAACTTGCCTCATCCTACAACGCGTTGTCGGCAGATCATGTCGAGTATCTTGATGAAGAGGGCGTCAAAGCGATGGCCAAATCGGGAACTACGGCTGTGATCCTTCCAGGCGCATTCTACACGTTGCGTGAAGAACGGATGCCACCCATTGCGTTATTTCGAAAGCACGAAGTCAAGATGGCAGTCGCCACAGATTGCAATCCAGGCTCTTCACCGATCTCGTCGTTACTGCTGTCCATGAACATGGCCTGTACCTTGTTCCGTGTGACCCCGGAAGAAGCATTGGCAGGTATAACACGGAACGCTGCTGCAGCTTTGGGCGCTAGTGATACCGGCACTATCGAAGTTGGAAAACGTGCGGACATTGCTGTCTGGAACGCTAACCATCCCGCCGAATTGGCCTACAGAATCGGCTTTAATCCCCTAGAACACAGAATTTTTGGAGGCAATATTGTCTAGTCTCACTTTGGTGCCCGGTAACGCCACACTTGATCATCTTTCCGGAATTTACTGGCAAAGCCTGTCTGTCAAACTCGATAGGGAATGCAAATCCGATGTCGAGGAGGCCTGCAGGCGCGTTCAAGCTGCTGCCATCGGAGATAAGCCAGTTTACGGCGTCAATACTGGTTTCGGAAAACTAGCGAGCATTAAGATTGATGCCGCAGATGCTGAAACACTCCAACGCAACCTAATTCTCAGCCACTGCTGTGGAGTGGGTGATCCCATCTCGAACCAAATGGTTCGGCTTATGATGTCGCTAAAGCTCTTGTCTTTCGGACGTGGGGCATCTGGAGTCCGATGGAGTCTCGTCGAACTACTCGAGCAAATGCTCGAACATGGTGTGACACCTATCGTTCCAGGCCAAGGTTCCGTTGGTGCGTCAGGAGACCTAGCGCCTCTTGCACACATGACGGCAGTTGTAATCGGAGAAGGCCAAGCAGAGTTTCGAGGCGTGGTTCTCCCTGGCGCTGAAGCACTCAAACAGGCAGGTCTTACTCCGATTACGCTTGGCCCAAAAGAAGGACTGGCCTTTATAAACGGAACTCAATTCTCAACCGCATTTGCTTTGGCAGGCCTTTTTGAGGCATGGCGAGCAGCTCAAAACGCGCTGATTACCTCTGCGATGTCCACTGATGCTATTATGGGATCAACTGCTCCAACGCAGCCAGAGATCCACAGCTTACGTGGTCACAGGGGTCAAATCGAGGCCGCCGCAGCCATCCGCGCGCTTCTGGACGGTTCGATCATTCGCGAGAGTCACATTGAGGGCGATACACGAGTTCAAGATCCATATTGCATTCGCTGTCAGCCACAGGTCACCGGTGCTGCAATGGACGTGCTTCGCCAAGCTGCTCATACTTTGGAAATTGAAGCTAATGCGGCAACAGACAATCCGTTAGTGCTGACTGAAGCCGGAATGATAGTTTCTGGTGGCAACTTTCACGCTGAACCAGTTGGCTTTGCTGCTGACATGATCGCCCTCGCTGTTTCAGAGATTGGAGCGATTTCACAAAGGCGTATCGCATTGATGGTTGATCCAGCGCTGAGCCACGACTTACCTCCGTTCTTGACACCAAACCCCGGCCTTAACTCGGGCTTGATGATTGCGGAAGTTACGACTGCGGCTCTCATGAGTGAAAACAAGCATCTTGCGAACCCGTGTGTAACCGACAGCACGCCCACAAGCGCAAACCAAGAAGATCACGTTTCTATGGCGGCTCACGGAGCGCGTAGATTGATGCGCATGACAAAAAACCTCAATTATATCCTTAGTGTTGAGCTAATTTGTTCAGCTCAAGGCATTGAGTTCCGTCGGCCGCTCCAAACCAGTGTGCCTTTGCAGTCTGTCTTAGAACGCTTGCGGCAGGACGTAGCTACTCTTGAGAACGATCGTTACATGGCTCCTGACCTTGAAAGCGCTCAAGAACTGGTATCTTCAACTAAAATTATTGATGCGGCAAAGATTGGTTTGCCGGGACTTGCAGCATGAAACCAGTTTCAATTCATCAAGGTAAGGGCCCATTAGTTTTGGGATTTCCGCACGGCGGAACATACGTTCCCAAAGCTATAGCATCAAAGATGAACCAACGAGGTCAGGGTCTTGATGATACCGACTGGCATATAGCACAGCTCTACGCTGGCTTGGATTTTGAGGCGACAACAGTTGAAGCTACATTCCATCGATACGTCATCGATGCGAACCGTGATCCAGCAGGACAATCTTTATATCCAGGACAAAATACCACAACGCTGTGCCCATTAACTGACTTCGACGGGCGTCCAATTTGGAAAGACGGGGAAGAGCCTTCTGTCGATGATATCGAACAACGGACCCTTAAATTTCACGCTCCATACCATGATGCACTGTCTCGTGAGATTGAGCGGGTCAAGGCGATCCACGGCTTCGCGCTACTCTATGATTGCCATTCAATCCGCTCCCACATTCCGTTTCTGTTTGACGGCAAATTGCCCGACTTCAGCATCGGGACTAATGAAGGTGTCACCTGTGCACCAGAGTTGGCAGCCTCTGTGTTGGAGACATGCGAAAAAGTACAGGGCTACACATCGGTCCTCAACGGTCGCTTTAAGGGCGGCTGGACCACGCGCCACTACGGCCAGCCCGCGCGAGGCATACATGCTATCCAGATGGAACTGGCACAGTCCACCTACATGATCGAACGCGCGCCGTGGAACTACGTGAGCGAGATCGCCACACAAACCCGGACCCATCTCAAAAAAATCTTCCAAACCCTGTCAAACTGGAGGCCACAATGACCGATCCTCGCAAGAACACCCGCGACATCTACCCCGCTACAGGAACGGAACTGACCGCTAAAAGCTGGCAAACCGAGGCCCCCTTGCGGATGTTAATGAACAACCTGCACCCTGATGTGGCCGAAAACCCGCATGAATTGGTCGTCTACGGAGGCATCGGGCGGGCCGCACGCACGTGGCAGGATTTCGACTGTATAGTTGCAAGCCTGCGCGACTTGGAGGCAGACGAGACACTCGTAGTGCAATCGGGCAAACCCATTGCCATCGTCAAGACCCACGAGGACGCGCCGCGCGTACTGATCGCCAACTCCAACCTCGTGCCGCATTGGGCCACTTGGGATCATTTCAACGAACTCGATAAAAAGGGCCTGGCGATGTATGGTCAGATGACGGCCGGATCGTGGATTTACATCGGTAGTCAAGGGATCGTTCAGGGCACTTATGAAACCTTTGTTGAGGCTGGTCGTCAGCATTATGGTGGCGATCTTAAAGGCAAGTGGATCCTCACCGGCGGATTGGGTGGTATGGGCGGCGCGCAGCCACTCGCCGCGGTGATGGCGGGTGCCTGCTGTCTTGCAGTCGAATGCAACCCCGAAAGCATAGATTTCCGCCTCCGCACACGCTACGTAGATGAACGCGCCGACACATTGGACGAAGCGCTGGAGATGATCGAGCGCTGGACCGCCGCAGGCGAGGCAAAATCGGTCGGCCTGCTGGGCAATGCGGCTGATGTTTTCCCTGAAGTTTACCGCCGTGGCATCCGCCCGGATATGGTCACTGATCAGACAAGCGCCCATGATCCGTTGCATGGCTACCTGCCCCAAGGGTGGACCATGGCTGAATGGAAGGCCAAACAAGAGACCACCCCAAAGGATGTGGAAAAGGCAGCCCGTGCATCCATGAAATCCCACGTCGCCGCGATGGTTGATTTCTGGAATGCCGGTGTGCCGACGCTCGATTACGGCAACAACATCCGTCAGGTGGCGCTTGAGGAAGGGCTCAAGAATGCATTTGCCTTCCCTGGCTTCGTGCCAGCCTACATCCGGCCGCTATTCTGCCGTGGTATCGGTCCGTTCCGCTGGGTTGCGTTGTCCGGCGACCCCGAGGATATCTACAAGACCGATCAGAAAATGAAAGAACTGTTCCCCGACAACACTGACCTGCACAATTGGCTGGATATGGCGCGCGACCGCATTGCATTTCAGGGTTTGCCTGCCCGCATCTGTTGGATCGGACTTGGGGATCGCCACCGCGCAGGCTTTGCGTTCAATGAAATGGTCGCAAGTGGTGAATTGAAGGCCCCGATTGTAATCGGGCGCGACCACCTGGACTCAGGCTCTGTCGCCAGCCCAAATCGCGAGACAGAAGCAATGAAGGACGGATCGGATGCCGTTTCGGACTGGCCGCTGCTGAACGCGCTGGTGAATACCGCGTCTGGCGCCACATGGGTCAGCATCCACCATGGTGGCGGTGTCGGCATGGGATTCAGCCAACATTCAGGCGTGGTAATCTGCGCCGACGGAACGCCAGAGGCAGCCAAGCGGATCGAACGGGTGCTTTGGAACGACCCAGCCTCCGGTGTCTGGCGTCACGCGGACGCAGGCTACGAAGAGGCACTCGACTGCGCCCGTGAAAATGGCCTGCGCCTACCGCGGATACTCGGAAACTGATAACCAAGAAGGCCGCGTCAGACGGTCAAAGCACAACCAACCAAATCAAAATCCAACAAGGAGATGACAATATGGATAGACGTAAATTTCTTGCAGCCGCCGGCGTTGGCGCAGCTGCGACCGTTGTGGCAGCACCCGCCGTTGCGCAAGACGTGCGCGAATGGAAACTGGTCTCGGCATGGCCCAAGAACTTACCCGGTCCGGGGGTCGCCGCTCAAACGCTGGCTGACAAGATCACCACTCTATCGGGTGGGCGTATCAACGTGACGCTGTATGCGGCCGGTGAAATTGTACCCGGTAATGGCGTGTTCGACGCGGTGTCCGAAGGCACAGCTGAACTATATCACGCAGTTCCTGCCTATTGGGGTTCCAAATCCAAGGGCATCCTGCTGTTCGGCTCACAACCTTTTGGCCTTCGCGCGGACGAACAGTTCGGCTGGATGTATCACGGCGGCGGTCAGGCGCTCTATGATGAAATGTATGGCCGTTTTGGCATCAAACCGTTCCTGTGTGGTAACTCCGGCCCGCAATGGGCTGGCTGGTTTAAGAACGAGATCAATTCCGTCGAAGACCTCAAAGGCCTCAAGTTCCGCACGACGGGCATCGCATCTCAAATGGCATCAAAACTGGGTATGGCAGCCGAGGCCATGTCGGGCCCGGCGATGTTTCAAGCCCTCCAGACTGGTGCGCTGGACGCGGGTGAGTTCATTGGGCCTTGGACAGATTCCGCTATGGGTTACTATCAAGTCGCGCCCTACTATTACTGGCCCGGCGTAGGTGAACCGTCCTCTGCTGAGGAATGTGGCGTGAACGCAGATGTCTTTGCCGAGCTGCCAGACGATCTTAAAGAGGTCGTGACTCAGGCCTGTCAGGGGCTCTATAATCCTGTCTGGACTGAATACATGACCAAACACGCACAATCACTGCAAACGCTGGTGTCTGAGCACAACGTGCAGGTGCGCAAGCTGCCTGACGATGTGATCGCAGCCATGGGCGTCGCGGCACAAGAGATCATGCAAGAATATTTGGCCGATGATGATGAACTGGTGGTACGTATCACCGAAAGCTTTATCGCCTACCGTGACCTTGTGGGAGGTTACATGTCTTACGCCGACAACGGTCAAATGAATGCTCGCGCCGGTGTGTTAAGCTACTAAGTCGCAAGCGGTGCGCGTCCCGTTAGGCGCGCACCGCAACCACCACAATGACGGGAACTGACCATGCTAGGAGTGGCAAACGCAATCGACCAGATGAACCGTACCGTGGCTAGTGTGTTCAAATGGCTCGCGCTGATTATGGTCCTCGTTCAGTTCTGCATCGTCATTGGGCGCTACGTGTTTGGGTACAACTCGATTGCAGCGCAAGAGAGCGTACTCTACATGCATGCCACGCTGTTCATGCTGGGCGCTGGATATACATTGCTAGTAGACAAGCACGTCCGGGTGGATGTGTTTTATGCCAAGGTCACCGACCCCACCAAGCGCCGAATTAATATCTTTGGTCATATCTTTCTCCTGATGCCGTCTATAACCGCTCTTCTCTATTGGACATGGCCGTCTGTGCGTAACTCATGGAAAATCCTTGAAGGGCCAATCTCTGTAGGCGGGATCGAGGCTGTGTTTTTGCTGAAAACCCTGATCCCTGCCTTTTGTGTCTTGATCCTGATTCAATCGTTCTCGCTGCTGATCCGCCTGTTGTTTGAGGATTCCAAGACATGACCGAGTATCTCGATCTGCTCATGTTCGCCGTCCTGATGGTGGCGATCCTGTCCGGCTTCCCAGTCTCCTTTGCCATTGCGGGCGTCGCCGTGGGCTTTGCCTATCTGGGCTGGATGTTCGGGGTGATGAACGTCTCGCTCTTAGGGGCTTTGGGCCAACGCGCATTCGGTCTGATGACAAATACGGTGCTGATCGCCATACCCGTTTTCGTGTTAATGGGCGCCATTTTGGAAAAGAGTAAGATCGCCGAAGATTTGCTAGACACCATGGGGCGCAGTTTTGGTCAATTGCGCGGTGGACTTGGCATTTCTGTAGTTCTTGTCGGTGCCCTTCTGGCCGCCTCGACAGGAATTGTCGGTGCGACGGTCGTGGCCATGGGCATGATCGCCCTGCCGACGATGCTGCGCGCGGGCTACAATCCCGCCTTATCGGCCGGGATCGTCTGTACTGCCGGCACATTAGGACAGATCATCCCGCCTTCGACCTTGCTGATTATTTTGGCGGATGTAATGTCAAACGCCTACCAACAGGCGCAATACGAACAAGGGAAGTTCTCGGTCGAGGCGCTTTCGGTTGGCCAGTTTTTTGCCGCCGCGATGATCCCAGGCCTGCTGCTTGTCACCCTTTACCTGCTCTACATCTTGATCCGTGGAGCGCTATACCCTCAAGACATGCCACCAGCCGATATCGGACTGGCTCGTCCAGACCGACACGAAGTCATGGCCGCCATTGCACCCCCCGTTTTGTTGATCTTTGCTGTGCTGGGCGCCATTCTTGGTGGGATAGCAACCCCGACAGAGGCAGCATCAGTCGGGGCAATTGGTGCACTTTTGATGGCTGGGCGCAAGATCGGAATTAATCCTAAACTGATCCTAATGGGTGCGGCAGCCCTTATATTGCTCGGACTTTTGGCCGGCTCCTATCCGGTTCGGTTACAGCGCAACGACAATGGTCTGTTCGAATGGGCCTTGGGCGGCCTTTATATGATCCTGGCCCTTATTGGGCTTTTTGCCGTCGGCCTCGCGCTGCGCGCATCTATTCGAGTAGAGGTCATCCACGGCGCATTGACCTCTACGCTCACGATGACAGCAATGATCTTCGCAACAATTCTAGCGGCAGGCTTCTTTTCGCTGGTCTTCATCGGGCTGGGCGGGGAAGAGCGGGTCGCGCATTTGCTGGAAAATCTACCCGGCGGGCCCAGTGGCGCCCTGCTCTTCGTGATGATTATAGTATTCGTCCTTGGTTTCTTCCTCGATTTTGTCGAAATCTCTGTGATCGTTCTTCCGCTAGTGGCCCCCTCTCTCATATTAATGGGCCATGACCCGATCTGGTTGGGAGTGCTGTTGGCGATTAATTTGCAAACAAGTTTCCTCACGCCACCGTTCGGGTTTTCACTATTCTATCTGCGTGCGGTGGCCCCAGACGAGATCAAAACGACCCAAATATATCGAGGCGTCGTGCCATTTATAGGCCTGCAGGCCATCGGGATTCTTCTAGTCTGGGCCCTGCCGTTTCTGGCAACCTGGCTACCAGCCACGCTGTTTTAGGGTAAAGCATTGATATTGTTTCTGATGTAATATGCCCCTGGACAGGGCAACTTTGTGGCGTCTTTGAATGATAAGAAATCTCCATTTTACTAATTTGAAATCAGTCCTGAAATTATTCGTTTGGTTGTGATGTTGTGTGTCAGTTTCTCGCCCAGAAGAATTGAATTCGCTGCGTTGTAGCTTCACCGAAGTACACCCTGATAGATTACGCAACTCTGACACTAATTTGCGATCATGTTACAACAGTCACGAACCTAGCGTGTTTGACTTCATACCAAGCTAGTCGTTGCATTATGTTCGAAAGTGATCAGGATCACTCCAGATACAACTGACACAAGAGAAGAGGCCTGCCATGCCGATCAGAAACAGATACGCAGAGATGCATTCAGAGATTACAGAATGGCGTCATGATTTTCACATCCATCCGGAACTCCTATTCGACGTGCATCGTACTGCCGCACGGGTTGCAGAATTGCTACGGTCATTTGGATGCGATGAAATTGTTGAGGGCGTTGGAAGGGCTTTGTCAGAGTAAACTTGCTTGAAGCGGGCAGGGCTAATTTGTAACCATGCCGAATGACAAAACATTCTCTATTCCGCTACTTTAAAACCAGCCCTGAAGTCATCCGACTTGCAGTAATGCTGTACGTTCGTTTCCCGCTTTCGCTCCGTAATGTTGAGGACCTTCTTCATGAGCGGGGTGTTGATGTAAGTCATGAAACGGTCCGGTTCTGGTGGAACCGCTTTGGGCCAATGTTTGCATCAGAGATTGCTAGGAAAAGACGTAAACAGGCACGCAGTCATTCTAATTGGCAGTGGCACTTTGATGAGGTCTTCGTGAAGATCAACGGTGAACGGTACTACCCTTGGCGTGCCGTAGATCACGAAGGTGAAGTTCTGGAAAGTTATGTAAGTAAGCGCCGAGATCACAAAGCCGCATTAACATTCATAAGGAAATCAATGAAGCGCAATGGACAACCTAAAATTATAGTAACGGACAAACTGCGTTCCTACCGCGCAGCGATGATGATCATAGGAAATGCTGGCCGGCAAGAAACAGGTCGTTGGGTAAACAACAGAGCTGAGAATTCTCACTTACCGTT
>Ga0114998_10000798_pt1 | contig 23686 bp, 17 predicted proteins | sample ArcticOcean_MG_C_5_FD_87044 | JGI IMG/M metagenome (GOLD analysis project Ga0114998, IMG submission 87044) | Marine microbial communities from western Arctic Ocean - ArcticOcean_MG_CB4_138 | ecosystem: Environmental > Aquatic > Marine > Oceanic | place: Arctic Ocean: Canada Basin | collected... | reverse complement strand
TCGTCGTCGTCGTCGTCGGAGGCGTCCATCCCGCCAGTGCTTGCGCGTGTGCTTGAACGCGCGTTTGAATCTTTTCGGGTAAGTGACTTAAACACCGACGGGTGGTGCGGGATGTTGTTCAGGTTCCAAGCGCAAAGCGCGGCGGCGTTTGCGTGGTCCCCGCGGTTGGCGCCGTGATCGACATCCCACGCTCGCGGAAACGCGCTGCCGTGCGTCGACGTGTCAACGTCAGCGCCGTAGTGCACATCAACGGTGTCCCCGTGACTGCTGCCGCCCGTCCCTTCCTCGACCATGCGCCAGAAGTGTTCCTCGATTTCGGGAAGCGGCGGCTTTTGGTTGCCGCTCGCGGAGGAGTCTCCGTTTTTGGCAAAGAACCTTTCGTCGAACTTAGCGCACGACGTTTCAAACTCATCCACGGTGAACGCCTTGCCGGTGTTGAACCCCAAGTCATCGGTGTGGGTCGCGAGGGCGATGCAGTCGGGGCAGAACCAGTCCCCAGCGGGGATTGATGTGAGGGGAGGGGCGAGGCAGTACGTGTGGTACCTTTGGAGTGCGGGGGGAAAGGAAAGAGGGTGGGGTGGATGTCAGTTTCTTTTTTTCTTTTTTCTTTTGGGTTTTTGCCAAAACGCCAAAAATCTCGCGTTGCAGAAAAGCGACCACGAATCGATGACGGGGCACCTCGGAGGTTTCCCTCCGCGGCCGTGGTCATCAACGAACGAACGTACCCAAAGTCGCATCCGTCGCACAGGATCATGGAATCCTCGTGCGCCGAACCGCCGCAGTTCTGGCACCCGAACGCCTCCAGCTGCTGCGCCACCTCTTCCAGGCCCTGTGCGCGATTGGAGGAGGAAGAGGGAGGGAGGTGATGAAAAAACAGTGGCAGTTGGTCAGCGAGGGAGTCAGAAAAGGAGACCGCGCGAGACGACGCGCGGGGGGGACGGGGGTGTCGAAATCGTGGTTCGAAGGAAATGGGTGGGCGTGGCGCGATGTTTCTCGACACGCGCGTGGACGCGACCGGTCTGTCGCGTCCACGCACGCGCCGTGCACCCTCGGCGGTCGCGGGAAAGGCAACGAGGCGTCGCGTCGTGACGATCGCGAACACGAGAAAAAGGAGAAAAAGAAAATCGCGTGGATCGCGGGACCTTCCACGCGCGCGTACCATCTCCAGCTTGAGGCGCTTCGGCGGCGGTTCCGCGACGTTCCCGAGCTCGAACAAGGCTTCGAGCAGGTCCCTTCTTTTTCCGACGGCTGTTCCATCGCGGAGGCGCGCTCCACGGCCGCCGCAGCGGAAGCCTTTTCCCGTCGACGCTCCTCCTCCTTTTCCTTCTTCGTGGACGCCGCCTCCTTGGCCTTGCTCGCGGGCGACAGCGTCGCGGTGCGCTTTTTGTGCGTCTCGAAGGGTAGCAGCCACTTCTGGTACAGTTGTTTCAGCGCGGAGGCGTCCGAGGCGCTGGCGTCGGTTCCCTCCAGCCCGCTCGCGATCGTTCGCCACAGCTTGCCGCGACACGCCAGGTCGAAACCGCCCTGGCTCGCCACCACGGATTCGTACAACACGCGAAGGTCAAGCTTGCGGCCTCCGAACACCGGCCACCTGGTGACGGTCTGGTGTTCGTGCGTCTGCATGAACTCCACGTACTCTACTCTCCAGCTCCGGTGCTTGCCTTTCGCAACACGAAGCTGCAGCTCGGTCACCGTCTGCACCCGGGTCTTGAACGTGAACGAGGCCCGGTCTTGATTGAAAGGAACCACGAACCCGTCAGGCGGGACGATCCGGCACAAACCACAAGGTTCCGCCACCGCGCGTATGCTCGCGATGTACCGCAACGGGTCCGCGAACTCCGCAAGCGTGGGGTGGAACACCGGCGCCTCCTTACACCCAGACATGCGGTACGTTCTGGGCGCCATACCGCGTCCGGGCAAAGCGCCGGGGGTCCCCGACGGGCGCAAAACAATAAGAAACTTGGCAGCGGAGGTCTGTCTTTATTTCTTCTGGACAGTCGTGTGTTTTGACGAGTGGTGGCCAGTCCGAAGAAGTGATAAACACAAGTACAAAAGTTGCCGACTATATGCTAACGAGGGACGAACCACGACCTTCAGTTCGCCAGCCTCGAGGGGAAACGTCTTCCCCGATCTTTGCCGCATTTTTCACGACACGCGCGTCCCGGGGTCCAACCATGGCCGGCCTGGGCATCCCGGTCACCGACCCCCCGGGGGACGGGATCACAAGCTTGAGTTTCGCGAAATCGAGGGACGCGCTGCTCGTGACGAGCTGGGACGGCACCGTTACCGTACACGACGTGGCAGGTGACGGATCTTCCAACATGGCGTGCCGTTTCGAAACGACCGCCCCGGTGCTGGATGCGTGCTTTGTCGGGCAACACGAACTCGCCGTGGTCAGCGCGGGGCTTTCCAAGGCCCTGACGTACCACTGCATTACCAGCGGAATTAGCTCCGTGGTCGGGACGCACGCGGAAACCGTGCGGTGCGTCGCCCTCGATCCCGAAACCGGGCTGGTGTTTTCCGCGGGTTGGGATGGTGTCGTGAAGTGTTGGGATTTAAAAGAAGATAGGAAGAAGCGATGCGTGCGTTCCGCGGAGCTTCCCGGGAAAGCACACGCCATGGCTTTGTTCAGTGCTTACCACAAAGCAAGGGAACAGAGTGATGAAATACCTCAAGAAGACCTTGACTCAAAAAACCACCAACCGACTCGGTTGGTCATCGCGACCGCGGGCGGCCGGGTCGTGTCGCTGTTTCCGAAAGAGTTCATGAAAACCGGAGTGTTCGAGTTCGACCGCGCGTCGGTGTTGAGCCACCAAACGCGATCTTTAGCAGTGTCCCCTGATGGTTTGGGGTTCGTCAACACCTCCGTGGAGGGTCGCGTGGCGTGGGAACGGTTCGGTGAGACAGAACAGGCGAGCGACACGTACGCGTTCAAGTGCCACCGGACGAAACCTCGCGAGTCCTCCGAAAACGCGAAAGAAACGGTTCCGCACTCCGTAAACGGCTCCGCGTTTCACAAATCAGGCGCGTTCGCCACCGCGGGAGGGGATGGCTTCGTGGCAACGTGGGACGGGGTCCGGAAGAAGCGGGTGTGGCAGAGTGAGCGGTACGGAGGTGGTATTAGTGGAGTGGCGTTTAGTGGGGACGGGACGCGAATGGCCGTGGCGGTGAGCGATGAGAGAAAAAATGAGAAAAACCCAAATCAACACGCCGGCCGTCGCGAAGACGCCGTGTACGTCCGCGCGGTAAACGAACCCGAAGTCGCGCTGAAGAAATAAAGAAACGGTTTGCGCACACCGTAACGAATTTATTTGTTGTATTTCAACACACTTCATGAAGGTGCCGGGAGATACCTTAAGGTGAGGTATCTCTCGGCACCTTGCTTATTAGTAGGGTATCTGACGCGCGCGTCAAATACCCTCGCCCGCTTTCGGCGTTTAGAACGCTCCCCTTTTTAGTAGGGCATCTGACGCGCACGTCAAATACCCTCGCCGCCCGCTTTCGGCGATTCAAATTAAAGTACGCGTCACTCACGCCGAGGTGCCTCGCATGAGCTCCACATTACCACCCGCCGCGGTGGTGTCTTCGCTTATGACTTTCCTGGACACGAACTGCTCCAAGTACGCCTCGGATCCGGCTTTCGCGCCGTTCCCGGAAAGACCGTGCCCCCCGAACGGCTGGCTCTCCACCACCGCCCCCACCACGTCCCGGTTGACGTAGAAGTTGCCGCAGTTCAGGGTGTCGGTCACGAGCTTCTTCGTGCTCGCGCACCGCGTCATCACACCACCGGTAAGCGCGAACCCTTTTTTGTTCATCCCGTCCAACACCTGGCGCAACTGTTCACGCGAGCCGTCGTAGGTCACCACGTGAAGCACGGGGGCGAAGATTTCCTTGTGCGAATCACAAGAAAGTGTCAGTCTGGTGGGGGCAATCAGGGAGGCGGAATGTGTTGGGTGGGAAAGGCCCTTACCTTGTCAATCAGATCAAGGGCCTGTGTCGTGGATACGGTTCCGGAATCGGGGTTCAAATCAATAACTCTCGGGTGGAACAAGCCGTTTTGCAAGTCGTCCGTCCCGATCGTCCGCGCCACGACCACGCACCCGTTTCGGGTCAACTCTTCGCAGTGCTTGTGCGCTTTCTGCGCAGCTTGCCGCGAAATAAGGGGCCCCACGTCCGTCGAGGTGTTCAAAACGTCGCAGCTCACCCGCAGCGCTTCCAAACCCCCGTTCACCATGGAGAGCAACTCGTGCTTCACGCCTTTGTCCAGAATCAACACCCGCGCGCTTGAACACCGCTGGCCCGCACTTTGCGCGAAGGACCGCAACACGGCGTCGCAGGCTTGCTCAGGTAACGCGCTGGCGTCCACGACCAGGGCGTTGAGGCCGCCGGTTTCCGCGACGAGCCTGGCGAGTGGCGTTTCGTTGTCCACGGAGAGTTGAGCAAGGCTCAGGTTTATTTTACTCGCGACTTGCGACGACCCGACAAAAGAAACCCCGGCGAAGGCGCCTGACTTCACAAGCGCCGCGCCCGCGCCGTTAGAAGGGTCATCCACCACGACGGTGATATCGCCAGGCGACGCCCCCGCCGCGGTCAGAATGTCAGCCAGCGCCATGGCGCACCGGGGCGTTGACGGGTGCGGTTAATCACCACTGGGTTCCCCGCAACGAACGCGCTGGACGCTAACCCGCCCACGATTGCGAACGGGAAGTTGAACGGCCCGACGCACAGCCACGGCCCCCTGGGTTGCGCGCGTAACAGACAACTCTCCCCGGTAACCGTGGGTAACACCTGCGGCGTCAACAGCGTTTCCCGCGCTCGGTGCGCGTAGAACCGGAAAAAGTCGACGCACTCCCGGACCTCGTCCACGGCGTCAACTAACGTTTTCCCAGCCTCTTCCATGATCATCTTGGAAAGTTTGACGTTGTCGCGTTCGATCAAATCAGCCGCGGTGTCAAGCGCGCTGAGATAAATAAAAGAAAGTGTCAGTTTTGTATGGGCAAACAGTGTGCCTGGATTTGGGAAATAAAATACGGACCTCGCGCGCCGGGTAACCGACTCGACGTACGAATCCCCAGACACGGAGACGAACTTCTTGTGTTTCAGGGATTGAATCATCTCCTTGAACTTTAAGTCGGTCTCGTCCACGAATTGAAACGCGTTGTTCCCTTGAGCCGGAACGAAGGATTCCGTGGCGGCGAACAAAACGGGAAAGTTGGGCCGTTCGAAATCCACGCCGCGCGCGGCGAGGCGGTGTCCGCGGTACAAATCCCGGGGCGACGACGGAAGACCGCCCGTTGCAGTTGCGGCAGCAGCGGTAAGGCTGGCCTCCGCCCCGAACTCCCCCGCTTCTAAATCCGCGAGAAAGGACTCCTCCAACACGTCCACGTTCATCAGGTCGTCTCGTTTCTGCGCCAGGCTTTTCAGGAAACTGGAGTTGGCGCCGTTTTCCAGTAGCCGACGAATCAAATACGCGAGCAAGTCATCGGGCTTGCCCACCGGGGAGTACACCCGCGTGGGCAGGCCTTGGTAATCAAAAGACTCGCCCATGCCGTGCAGGCGTTGGAACTCGCACCCCATCGCTTCAAAATTTCCCGGGCCGTTCGTCATGGCCAGGATATCCGCCACCGTTCGCGCGTTGTGCGTGGCAAACGCCGGTTTCGGGAGGTACCCGACGTTTTCCTTGCGATTGGGAAAATAAATGTCAGGTCAGTCTCGTATGGGCAATCAGTCGTCTCTTAATGTGGTGTGTGGGAAAGCCCCTTACCAGGAGATACGCGGCGCAAGCTAGGTACGAAACGTCCGTCATTTTCTTCTCCGTCCACACCGGGTACATCCCCGCCCCAACCACCTGGGCTTCCTTCATTTCAAAGTCCCAGTACGCGCCTTTCTGAGATTGTGAAAAGAAAAGTCAGTCTTGTATGGGCAATCAGGGAGGCGGAATGTGTTAAATGGGAAATACGCACCACCAGGCGCACTCTTAGTTCCGTCGCCGGGTACTTTTGCGCCAGTTCCTTTGCTTGCAAAAAGAAAGTGTCAGTCTTGAGTCTTACTGTATATCGCGATGTATGGGCAAACAGTCACCAGCTTCGGTAAAACAGTGCACTTGTGATATATGTGTAACAGCCGCGAGTACTGGTAAGAGTTACCAGTAGTGCACTTCCTTTTAATGACGGCCGTGGACGTCAAAGAGGGGCTTGAAACAGTCGACGGGATTTGGTGAAAGGCCCAATACGCACCTTTAGAAACTCCAGCGTCTGCATGGCGCGCCGGCCGTACGCCTGGACAACGATTCCGATTGCGTTGGGTGGTGTTTGGTCGAGGTACCGTTGTCGCAGGGTCTCTTCAAGCACCGACAACGTAAGCTCCACCCGCGATTGTTCCTCCGCGTCAATGAACACGCACAGCTCGGCGTTTTCGCCCGTCGGCAGCACGGTGGCTAGTTTTTTTGATAAATCGCCGACGCACTCGTTTCGCGACAGCTCGTCGAACCGGGGTGACAGGGATGACAGCTTGATGCTCATCTGCGGCGAGTGTATCCCGGATACACCAATAACACGCGCCGCGCTTTGGTACGCGGCCAAGTATTTCTCCGCGTCCGCGAACGTCCGCGCGCCTTCGCCGAGCACGTCGAACGAGTGCGACACGAACTTCCCGTTCTTCAGTGCCTTCCGTTCGTTCCTGCCCGCGCGAGTCAGCGCGTTTTCAATCGTGTCCCCCATGGTGAACTTGTTGCTTAGCAGCCCGATAGCTTTCGTCACGCCTAACCGTAGGGGGAAGTCCACCAGCGTGCGCGGCGGGTCGTGCAAGTTTTCGTTTTTCGTAAACCCGTTGGAAGCGCTCGACCCTAAACCGACCACTTTCCGCACCGCCGCGAGCGCAACCTTTTTGTAAAAAAAGAAACGTCAGTCTTGTATATCGCGATGTATGGACAAACAGTCAGGGCAGAGGGAAGACGTCCCTTCGCAGGATGAGTATATCGCGTGTATTGGACGATGTATGGACAACAGTCACCATAATCGGTCTGAACAGTCAGAGGTAACCGTCCCTTCTGGTACGAGTATGGGCAATCAGGGAGGCGGTGTGTGGTGGGTGGGAAAGGCCCTTACCGCCGACGCGTTGACCAGCGCGCTCTTGTCGCTTTTCATTAGCGCCATGAAATCCAGCTCACGCGCACCAATGGTGTCTCTGATGAGTCGGTCAGGCATGTACGCGTCCGCGCCACTTGGGACGCGGATCAAAGCCTCCGCTAAGGACATCAGCGCCACGCCTTCGGGCGAATCCACGGAGTATTCGCTCACCAGCGGATCCAACGTCATGTGTTTCCGCACGGGGGAGTGGAACGAACGCATGGCACGCGCGCCGAACTCAGCGCCTAACGTGTTCGCCAACACAGCGTCGCGCCGATTCGTGGCGAACTCACGAAGCTGCTCGCTATGCGTGGCTTCAATCGCGGAGCTCGCGGCGGACGCCGACGTGACATCGTGTTCGCCGGAAACGCCCGGCGACGTTTGCGAGGACGCCACGTCAGCGTCCCCCCCCGACGAAACCTCGGCAACGGGGAACCGAAACGAAGGGAGCTTCGCGGTTCCTCGATCGATGTGGGGCTCGCGCCAGCGCTTGAACAGCGCCGCGCGACTCACGGGGGTCAGGTCCACGCGCGCGAACCCGAACCCGTCGTTTCGGTTGGAAACCGCGGGTGCTTCAAATGTCGCGGGCTTGACCTGAGCGTGGATGGGTCGGACCTGACGCGAGGCGCGCGCGGACGCGAGCGCGTCGCGCACCAAGGTCGTGAGCGCCCGTCGAGGTGCCGCCGGGGGCATTGTGGCGTTCTGGGATTCCCTACACGGCCACCCCGAGGTGCGCTTTCGAAGTGAGAGGGGCGCGCCCCGGCGGCAGCTTTTCGTTTATCTTTGGCGCGGTTTTTTCGTCAGATCTTGACGCCTTTTGGGGACGCAGACAGTCGCCACTTTCGCGATTACCATTTCTACTTTCGAACCACTTGTTGGGGTACCGCGCCCACTGGAATAGGGGCCACACCGGGATTTTTGTAGGGTGGGCTACCGAAGCATGTCCGCCGCCACCGGATTTTAGTTTGGGGGTTAGGGGTTGTGTGTAGGCTTCACGAAAGTAGTGGTAAAAGGAACACGACAGATTCTTTTCGTTCGAACCGGCGCCCCTTAGAAAAAGACACGCGCGACGATTTGATTTTTTCGATTGCTAAAGGCCCTCCCCTTCCCCTACCCTGCCCGGCTCTCCCCCCCCCCCCGTCTTCCCCATTCGCGTCTCTCCACGAACGTTTTCGTTCCCGGTCGTTTCACCCCCTGCCCCTCCACGCGACGCGAGGGTCTGCATGAAACGAATCGAGCGTGATTGGGACGCTTCCTCGAGCTCGTGCTTTCTCGCCTCTTTCCAAATGTGTATCGACTCTCCCTGTTGTCTGGAAACGGGAACTCGGTTAAGCGCGACGTGCCTGTTGACGTCCCAGGTCGTCAAAGCGACGACAACGCCCACGATTCCGACGTGAAGCGCCTTGTTCAGCCCCGTGGGACCGCGCATCGCGGGGACACAAAAATCAACCCGCTCACACCGGAGGACCGGGGACCCCCGGGTGTGAATGACTGTGGGGACGAATCAGTCGCTTTTTTTATTTCGGTTCTTCCAAGGTGCCGACGTCACCTGAGCGCATTTCGGCACACCCTCATCCACTCCGCGATGCCCGCGCACGCGGCAATACCTCGGGTGGCGCTGTGTCACGTCGGCATGTTCTCGTCGGGCTCCAAAAGCGCGCGATGCCTGTCTCGCGCGTTTGCCGCGGTGCGGTCACCCGCGAGACGCTGCGACCGCCGCCTCGGGCGACGCAACAGCAGTACCGCCGCCGATGTATCGATGCCCACCCCCCCAAACGCTCCCCCCCAAACAAACCCCGCGACGAAGCAGAAGCTCCCCGCGTTCGACTACACCGCCCTGGTGGCGTCCGTGTGCGAGATCAATCAAATCGCGGTCCCGACGAAGGTGGAGACCGCGGTGCAGGCGGACGCGTATACCCTGGTGCTCGGGCTCCGAGGGTTGGATGGGAAAACCGCGGTGCATGTTTCGTGGCACCCCGACGCGGCGCGGGTGGCGCTCGGTTCGCCGCCCCCGCGCGTGCACAAAACCGAAAACCTGAGTTTCGGTGAGCAAACCAACGCTGTGCTGCGTGACTTGATCTTGACCGAGGCGTCCGTCCCGACGGCGTGGGAACGCGTGGCGGTGTTTTCCTTCGCCGAACGGCCGGGCGCGGATCCCAAATACAAACTGCGCGTGGAAACCCAGGGGCGAAACTCGAATGCGATTTTAACGCAGTGCGGCGCCGCAGCGGATCGAGGCGATCGTTCCAACAATGCCGGTGACAAAATCGTAGCTTGTGCGTACCAGGTAGGGGACAAGCAAACCTCGGTCAGGCCGCTGTCGCCCGGGTTCGCGTACTCGCCGCCGCCGCAAGCGCCGGGCGCGGTTCCCACTGGGTGCGACGTCGACGAGTTTCGTTTGCTCGTCACGAACGCTGCCGCCACCGCTGGTGCCAAAAAACACAAAAAGAAAAGCAACGACAAGGAAGAAAAAGAACCAGAAACCGAAAACAACCCCAACCCGCCCGTTGCCAACGGTATCGTCCGCGCCTTCCGCGGGGTCTCACCCGCGCTAGCCCGGTCGTTGCTTGACGACGCGCGGATTGCAGCGAGCGTCGGGATCGACGACTTGGACGAAAACGCGTGGCAGTTGATTCATGACGAGTTCGCGCGTTGGTCGAAACAAACGCAAGCCATGGTGGACGCGATATGCAAAGCGAACGACTCCGACTCAATGGACCCTAGCAACTCCTCTAAACAGGAACTTGGGTGCATTTTGAAACACGCGCGATGGCACACCAAGGAGGGGCAGCTCATGCCGCACCAGCGGAGCGGTGAGACGCGTTGTGACGGAAACACGATTTCGCTGGCCGACGCGGCGGCTTCCTCGGCCGCGGCGTCGCAAAACGGCCTGCTCGACGAGTACGTCTTCGCCCGGCAAATGCCCCTTCCCCCCGTCGGTGTTGTGTTCGCCTCGGTGTACGGCGAGGCGAGCGATGTGGACGTTTTCCGCAGAGAAAAGGACCGGCTCGCGCAAGGCACGAAGACGGCGTTGAAAAAAACGAAACAGAAAACAACCGCGTTTGAGGCGCAAATCGCGGACGCGGCTGATTTCGAGAAAACCAAAATCAAAGCCGACGAGATCATGGCGTATCTTCACGCGTACGAAGCGGGAAGCGCGTCCATGACGGTTTACGATTTCGAAACCGGCGAGCCACGAGAAATAGAAATAGACCCGTTGATCGGCCCCAACCAAACCGCGGAGAAGCTTTACAAAAAAGCGCGCAAACGAAAACGAACGGCGGCGGCGGTGGAGCCGCTTTTGGAGTCGGCGCGGAGCGAGTTGCGGTATTTGGAAAAAGTCGAGTTTACGCTATCGGAGCTTGACGGGACAAACTCAGACGACGTGCTGGCGCTTGAAGAGATCTCTTTAGAGCTCGTGGACGCGAAGCTGATGAAACCCGCAGGGAAGGGCGCCGCCGCGGCGATCCGGGAAGAAACACGAGTTCAGAAAGGAGGCAAGAAAGGGAAAGGGAAGGGAGCCGTGACGCAACAGAAGAACAAAAATAACAAGAAACGCGTGGCGCGTGAGGCGGCGATGAGTAACGTGCGGAAATACGTGGCGCCCAGCGGTAAGGAGGTTCTGGTTGGCCGGAACTCACAAGGCAACGAAGCCGTTTCTTTACAACTGGGCCAGGACCAGGACGTGTGGTTCCACGTCAGGGGCGCGCCTGGCGCGCACGTTATTTTGCGGCAGCAGCCAGGCGAACTGGCGGCGGCCGGCGACTTGCAATTCGCGGCGAACCTGGCGGCGTACCACTCCAAGCTGAAAACGGGCGGGAAGGTGGACGTTTCCTTCACCTCACCGAAGTTCGTCCGGAAACCGACTGGAGCGAGGCTGGGGATGGTCACCATGGACAAAGAACAGGTCATGACGGGAAGGCCGGACGACACGCAGCCCGCGGAGGAGGAAAGGGCGTCGGGGAAGAAAGTGGGGGACGCGGCGTGGTAGGTGTCTTTTCCCAAGAGCCCAATCATCTTTATAGACTACGTATTGTTCGGTTCTTTGTCGCGCAACAGAACCGATATCATCCGCCTTGTTGGCATTAGCGCCCGCTTCGATCAGCGCCCGCACTATCGCCTCGTGGTCGTTTCGAGTGGCCATGATCAGCGGCGTCGCGCCGTTATCAGCCGCCTCGTTGACGTCCGCGCCCGCTTCGATCAGCGCCCGCACTACCGTCTCGTGGTTCTCATGAGCGGCGACATACAGCGGCGTCCCGCCGTTATCCATTGCCTTGTTGACGTCCACGCTCGCCTCGATTAGCGACCGCACCACTGTCTCGTGGTCCTGAAAAGCGGCGACGCACAGCGGCGTCACGCAGTCGTCAACCTCCGCCTTGTTGACGTCCGCGCTCGCTTCGATCAGCGCCTGCACTACATTCTCGTCACCATTTCGAGCGGCGATGTACAGCGGCGTCCCGCCGGTATCCATTACCTTGTTGACGTTCGCACCCAGCTCGATCAGCACCTGCACCACCGTCTTGTGACCGTTCTGAGCGGAGATGTACAGCGGCGTCTCGCAGTTATCCATCGCCTTGTTGACATCTGTGCCCGCCACGATCAGCGTCCGCACTATCGCCTCGTGGCCGTTTTGAGTGGCAATGATCAGCGGCGTCGCGCCGTTATCCATCGCCTTGCTGACGTTCGCACCCAGCTCGATCAGCACCTGCACCACCGTCTTGTGACCGTTCTGAGCGGAGATGTACAGCGGCGTCACGCCGTTATCCATCGCCTTGTTGACATCCGCGATCGCATCGATCAGCGTCCGCACTATCGCCTCGTGGCCTGCTTCAGTGGCAATATGAAGCTCCATTTCGTCACATGGGCAGCCATTCGCGTGCGCCCACTGCAGCACCTCGAGATGCCCGCCCTTCGCCGCCATCGTGCACGTAAAGTCGTTCCACGGGCATCTGCTTGCGCGCGCCCACTGCAGCACCTCGAGATGCCCACCCCCCGCCGCGTACGCGCACGTCGCCCAGTTCCACAGGCAGCCGTTCGCGCGCAACCACTGCAGCACCTCGAGATGCCCGCTGTTCGCCGCTGCATGGCACGTTTCCGCGTCCCACGGCCAGCCGTCCGCGCGCAAAACCTTCAACTCCTCGAGCTGTCCACTCCTCGCCGCTGCCGCACAAAGGAGTTCTTGACGCGACAGGCGCCCTCTCCGTTGCATGCGCTGTACCGCGCTCAAACATCCGAGGTCCACGACTTTACATTCCTCTAGCTCTTTAAACCGAAACCCCGTTCCTGCCACCGCGTCGCACATCGCGCGGCTCACCGCTGGGAGCCGTGCGAGATCTGCGGGGTCGTCGAAATACTCATATCTGAGAATGTGAGTGACGACGAGGTGGTCGGGAAGGCCGGGGAAGGCCTCTTGCGGATCGATCTGGTTCGCGGTCGCTCGGGCCTTCTTGTATGTGCAACGCGCTTTGTGGTCGGCCCAGTCCCAACGTTGGCACTCCTTGCTGCAGTAGTACACCAGCTTGCACGCGCACTTCTTCGTAGATCTCACAGCTCCGCACTTCGCGCAGTCAGCTCCCTTCAAGAGCATCTCGTTCAACGCGCGCTCCACATGTGTCACGGTGTCACCTTCCGTGGGAGTATTGGTAGCATGTGTTGCGTTGGAGGACATCGCGGTCGGGGCAATTCGTGTGTTTGACGCCGCGTGGCGCGCGTCGTTGTGTCTCCCTTTCTCGGACGTTACGACGAAAAAGAACTCCAAACTGCTCTGCCCTCTGTAATTTCACTCGACACAGCACCGCGCTGCGGTGTGCTTGCGTCACCACGACGTGGCGGGCAAGGCAGGCGCGCGCCTTGGTCTGCGCCGCGCGCACGATGACCGGCTTCGCGGCGTCGGCGTCGCCCGTCGCGTTTGCCACATGCACGGCGCGGTCCAGTCAATTGTCGACGTGGCGCTCCGCGAGAACGAAGAGCTCGACCTCGGTGCGTGCGTCGAGAGGGCTTCCATCCGCGGCACCGGTGGAAGCCCCGTTCGTTCCCCCGGCGCAAGGCGTGTGGTGCGACCCGCGGCGCGTGCGCGTGCTTCGCGGCCGCGGCGACCCGGTGGGGGACGGGCCGGTGGTGTATTGGATGTCCCGAGAAAGAAGAGTGATGGATAACTGGAGTTTGGCGTGCGGATTGGAAATCGCGGCGCGCGCGAACAGACCGTTCCATGTCGTGTACGTCTTGGACCACGAGCGCGACTCCAAGCAAGGCGCGCGGCACAGGGTGTTCGAAATCGGTGGCCTCCAAGAGCTGGCTGGAAAACTGAAACAACTCGGGATACCGTTCCACGTGGCGGACGCCGGCGCCGCGTCGAGTGATGCGTCGCGAAACAGTGAAGAGATTACGAAAAACGAAAACGAAACAAACTTCGCCGCGGTGCCCTTCGCGTTGGAGAAACTGAACCCTTCCCTGGTGGTGTGCGACTTTTCCCCGTTGCGCGGCCCGCAAGCCGCTACCAGAAACGTCGTCAGCATGCTGTGTCCTTGTGACGTGCCGGTGTTGCAAGTGGACGCGCGGAACGTGGTGCCGGTGTGGATCGCGTCGGACAAAAAAGAGTACGCGGCGCGGACGATTAGGAAAAAGATCATGACGAGGTTACCCACGTTTCTCACCGAGTTTCCCAATGAAGAGGATGTCCAACGGTCAGCGCGACAAGTTGAGGCGATAAGTAGTAGTAGTACTACTTCGACGACTCCAGAAAGTGTTCCAAACCTAAACCCGGACTGGGACGGGTTCCTGCAACGTGCGTCCAACTCGGGAGGTGCGCCCCCGGTTGTTTCGCAAAAACGAAACTACGAATCTGGCGAAACTGCCGCTTTGAATCGATTAGCAAACTTTTGTGACCGCTTGCGTTTGTACACCGGACGCAACGACCCCAACACAGAAGGCGCGCAGTCCGGGTTATCCCCGTATTTGCGGTACGGAATGCTCTCCGCGCAGCGTGCCGCGCTTGCGGTGCAAAGAACGAGGGACGAAGCCAGGGTGAGCGCGATGGATGATACGTCCATGACGTCGACGCGTACAACCGAAATCGATCCAGAACCGGAAACTTCCGATCCCCTCGCCGACGCTGCTGCGGACTTCATCGAGGAGCTCGTGGTTCGTCGCGAGCTCGCGGAGAACTTCGTGGCGTACACGTGTGATTACGACACGTTAGAGGGCACCGCGGCTGGCTGGGCGATGGAGAGCTTGCGGTTGCACGAGTCCGATACCCGAGACCCGTGCTACACCCTGACACAGTTGGAGGCCGCGAAAACGCACGACGAGCTCTGGAACGCGGCGCAGTTGGAGCTAACGGAGCTGGGCAAAATGCACGGCTTCATGCGCATGTACTGGGCGAAGAAGATTCTGGAGTGGACCTCGGAAGGCCCGGCCGTCGCGTTCGAAATCGCGCTTCATTTCAACGACAAATACTCACTGGACGGCCGCGACCCGAACGGGTTCGTCGGCGTCGCGTGGGCGATTGCGGGGACGCACGACCAGGGGTGGAAAGAAAGAAACGTTTGTGGTAAAATTCGGTACATGAACTACGCGGGGTGCAAGCGCAAGTTCAAAATCGACCAATACGTGGAGAGGATACAGAAAGAAATTCGGGAGGAGAACGAGGCGCGTGAGGAAATGGCGAGGGCGAGAGCGGGTGGATAGCTGGAGCGTTGGGTTTTACTGTGCATTTTTATCGTCTTACGCGCATCACCGCGCGTGAAAAAAGTATCTTATTCGCTCATCTCATCATCCTCGTCGTCCGTATCGGCAGAGATAATGTCGTCGTCCGATTCGTCAGACAAACTTCCGTCGCTCTCGATGTACCCGAGTTCTGCCGCCCTATCGCGCGTCGATGCGGCCCACCGGCAGCCGTTTGCACGCGCCCACTTCAAAATATCAAGGTGACCGAACTCGGCTGCCTTCGCGCACGTCAACTTGTCCCACGGGCAGCCGTTCGCGAGTAACCACTGCAGCACCCCGAGATTCCCGCCCCTCGCCGCACCCCTGCACGTGTTCTCGTTCCACATGCAGCCGTTCTCGCGCAACCACTGCAGCACCTCGAGGTGCCCGCCGTAAGCCGCCCCCTGACACGTCCTCTCGTCCCACAGGCAGCCGTTTTCGCGCGCCCACTGCAGCATCTCGAGGTGCCCACACCTTGCCGACGCCCAGCACGTCATAACGTCCCACGGACAGACATTCGCGCGCAACCACTGAAGCACGTCGAGGTGCCCGCCCTCCGCCGCTTCCCTGCAAGTTTGCTTGTCCCACGGGCAGCCTTTCTTGCGCAACTCCAACAACTTCTCTCGAGATTTCCATTCCTCGCCGCTACCTCACAAAGGGATTCTTGACGCGGCAGAAGACCTTGCCGTTGCAGGCGCTCCATCGCGCTAAAACATCCGAGCCACGCGGCTTCCTCTGCATAAAGCTCCGCAAACTGCAGCCCCGCTCCTGCAATCGTGTCGCGCATCGCGCGGCTCACCGCTGGGAGCCGTGCCAGATCTGCGGGGTCGTCGAAAGAATCAGATCTGAGAACGTGAGTGACGACGATGTCGTTGAGAAGGCCGGAGATGGCCTCGCCCGCGTTAGCATCGCGGCGTTCGCGCTTTCTCTTGCGCGCGCGAGTTTCCATACCGAGCGTCGCGGTGGAAGGCATCGCGGAGGGTGGCGTGTGCGCGTGGTTGTGCGTCGTGGCTTCCGAGAAAGTTACGATTTTCGAGTGAGGAAAGGGGAAAGGTAACGTAGGGAACGTAGGCTCGCTTTTTGGAGGGAAAAGTTACTTTTCCTTTTCCACGTCAAGGCGCCTCACGCGCTCCCACGTTGCGCTTTCTCCATCCCCCCCGAACGTTCAAAATCCAGCAGTACGTGGACCGAGAAGCCGCGAATGAAGTGTATTAATAATACCTAAATTTATTCACCACACCCAACACTACACCGGCGCCCAGACCGCGATCCTGCCGTCGGCCAACCCTCCAATCACGACGCCGTCGCCTTTCGCCACCGCGATGGCGGTGATTGCGCAGTTCGCGCCGTCCAGCCGCGCCCACGGGAAAAGGTCGTGCGTCGTGCGTATCGCCACGACGCCTTTCTCCCCCCCCATCACCAGGAACCTCTCATCCCACGTAACGCACAGCGCGCAGATTCGCTCGGTCAGCGTAACACTCGCGATCGGCGGCGCGTCGCACCGAGCGTTGATTCCGTGCGACGACAGAAAAAGCGCATCGCCGCAGTACACGAGCACGCGCGCGGAGGAAACTTTCGCTTCCGTGAGGTGGACCCAGGAGGGAACGCCGCCTTGCGAGTCGTGCAAGGCTTGACCTTGATTGCTGCTACTGCTTTCCGTGCCCTTCCGTACCGATGATCCTCTTCCTGTTTTCACGAACCGCAGGTGCCTTCCCGCCCGCAACGCGTGAAGCGTCACGGCGCCGTTCGCGCCGCCCGAAACGACCAGGTCCAGCTCCGAACTCGCCGCGACGCACGTCACGGCGTCGTCGTGGCCGAACAGGGTTCGCTTCGGGCGGTGCCCCAGCCCCCCCCCGTTTAGGAAAGACAGCTTACTGCTCTTCACCCCCCACCCACCACCACCAGACGGCGGAGACGCTTCCCACACACAACACGTCGTGTCCCGCGAGCCGCTCACGACTAACACTGAGGCGTTGTCGTCGGTGTCTTTGTCGTCGCAATCGGCGCCGGCCGATTTCGCCCAAGCCCGTTTAGCGGCGCCGGCGCCGTTGGCCACCGCGAGGCACGTCACCAGGTCCCTGTGCCCGGTCGCTATTTGCAGCTCCCTGCCGTCCTCCACGCACACCGCCCGTATCCCGTGGTCCCAGTGTCCGCACGACACAAGCACTTTGCCGTTCGCCAAAGTGCTGAACATGCATTGCGACGCGTTCGCGTCGGCGGCGAAGGGCGAAACCGAGGCGTTTGTGCGTTTGGACCCGGCCAAGTTCGTCCCCCCAAACGCGTCGCACTCCAGCGAGTACTCCCGCTTTTGCGAGTCCACCAACATCCGGTGCGCGCCGACGGTCCCGTCCGCAGTGACCGTGGCGACTCGGAAGGACCCGATGTGACCGACAACTGATGAGTTGCCGACCACGGAATCGACGGCGATGAAGGCGACGGAATTGTCGTTCGTTGTCGTTACCGAACCGCGTTGGCGCCCCGAGTGGCGGCGGGGTTCCACCACCGTCACCAACTCAAAGCGTCCCGGCGCGCACCGCAACGCGGGCGCCGGAACCGGCGGCGGTGCGCGTTTCGGGTGCGGCTTGCGGAACAGCTGCGCCGGGGTTTGCCCGAAGTTCATCACGTGCGCCTCCGCGGCGGCGCGGCGGGTTGGATCCGTGATGGCGTTCAAATCCACCGACCCCTCGTACGTCAGGTGGTGGAAAACGTTGTGCCGCCGCGCCGCTTCTTTGCCAACCTGCGCCGTTCCGAAAACAAGGTCGACCCACTCGTGAATCGTGGTGCTAACAATTTCGCTCTCCAGGGCTTCACGCATGACTCGTATGAACTCGTGAGCTGAGCCGTTGGCCCAGGGCGGAAGAACCACGTCATGCACGGGAACGCCGTCTTGCGCGACCCCGAGTTCGTGCCCGTCGTGATTCACGAGAAACTCGGGAAGGCAGTAAAACTCGGGCGTCAGTTCTTTCACGTCCGCGGTGCTTCGTAAGCACCCGTCCCAGGTTTTCGCGACGGACGAAAACAGCCGGTCCGCGTGGTCGAACCTGCCGCCCTGTAGCTGTCGCGCCAGCCCGGTGAACGGCTCTAAACGTAACAGAAAGTGCAACACGCTGCCTTGGCTGGAGTAGTGCGAGCCGTAGTGAAACGGCGGTTCGCCGTTCGCGTCCGGGTCGCTGTCCAGTAGTTCGTACCGTTCGATAAACTCCCTTAGCCGTTTCGGCTCAAGCGCCCCAACCGGTTTGGACAAATCGCGGTAAACGTTTTTGTTCGTCAAATCAATATCACTAGAAGTGTAGTCACGTAACACCCACGGAAACACCGGGTACTGCGTCAGGTCGTTCCGCGTGCGCCCGGACAACACGTTCAAAGATGATAAATACTCAAACGTGGAGAGCTGTCGGTTTTTCCACCGCTCCTGAACCCGCCGCGCCGCCTCGAGCTTTTTCCGGCGGTCCATAAGCACGATGTCGCCGCGCGGGCGGCTTTCGCAGATCTTTAGCGATACGTCTTTCGCCGTCTTTACGTCGGCGAAGGCCAAAAACACGCTCCCGCCGTCTCCCAGAAACAACTCAACCGCGACGTGCTGCAGCCGGTACCGCGACCGGTGCACTTCGTCTATTCGCGAAGTGGGCCAGCGCCAGAACCGCTTTTTGCTGCGCGGTACGTCACCCGCGTTTACGTCGATCTCGGTGCCGCAATGCTCAGGCTCGTCAGCCACGAAGTGTACCCACAATCGCGAGATATCCAGCCGCCCGCAAACGGCGCGCTTGTCGTTCACTAAAGTAGCCCCGACGCTCAAACGCACTTTTCTTTTATCTTCGGGGGACAAATCGGCGACTTCGTCTGCCGAGGTTTTTTTTTCAACCGGTTCCGCGGTTTTCGTTTCGACGTCCTCCTCGTCCTCATCCCCGGGGTCATCACCGTGGTCGTGGTCACCGAGTTTCTTGTGCTTCACGAGGTCGCCCAGCGCTTTGCTCACGTCATCCGCGGTGTCGTGGAGCTGGTGTTGGCATTTATTTCCACCGAAAGCGTCCTTACCTCGCGCCTCGTCTTTGTACTCCACGAACGCGTAGTTGCGCTTCAAGCGCAAACGCCGCCCGGAAGCGTCCTGCGCTTTGTCCAGCTTCCACTTGTACGTGGGTTTTGTGGGTTTGGTGTTACTGTTTGATGACTGCTCAGGCTCATCACATGACTCGCCATCAGCCAAAGACCTAGCACTCCCGGCCGCCCAAGGCCCGGTTTCCCCCCCGAGTTCCCGGTGCAGTCCGCGCCAGCGCCGGTCCAGAACCTGCGCTTCCTCGTCAAGCGCCGCGGCGGTCGTCGCGCGGCGATTCCGCTCGCGCTCGCACAGCGCCGCGAGGGAGGCGTTTCTGCGGTCGCAAAGCCCTCGCTCGTGGAGCTGCTCTGCTGAAAACGCAAACGCAGCCGCGTCCGCGGCGGCGACCGCGGCGGCTCGCCGGGCCTCACCCGCCCGTCGCGCTTCCCGCGCGTCCTCCGCGGCGGCTTCCGCGGCTTTTTGTGTTGAAATGCGTTCGCGCAGATTTCGCAGCTCCCCGACGGTGCCGGCGCCCAAGGAGATGAGGGACCCGCTGGAGCCGCCGGGCGCTGCGTGCTCCAGCAGAGACGCGCCGACTGAAGCGGCGCTTTGCGCTAGACGCGCCGCGAGGGAGGCGCGTGCCGGGTCCGTGCGTCCGAAAACCGTTTCCGCGCGAACCAACGACGTGAGGAAAAGGTGCAGGCGCGCGGAACTTGAGCTTGACTTTTGCGCGGACTGAAACTCACCCGCAAGCGGTATGGGTAACAGCGCTGGCAACAGAGCTTCCAGAGACACCGCTGCGGTTTCACAAGCTTTATGGGTGCTGCGTGGACGTACACGATCGCGAGGTGAAACGCGGTGCGCTGCAACGCGGCAACGCGCGCGGTGGCGCGCTTGGGAGACGCGTCTGTCGAATGCGCGCTGTGCTCCTCCCCAACAAGCGCGGTGCCGTCCTCGCGTCTGGTCGTCTCTCCAAAATTCGCCAGCTCCTCAAGCACCCGCCACGTGCCGTCCAGCATGTGCCAGTCCTCCTCGTCGAACTCAGGGTCTTGCTTGTGTGTGTTCGTCATTGTCTCCGCGGAATTTGTGGTCACGCACCCGGTGGCGACCGCGGCGGCGCGCGCCACGGTTTCGTCCACCAGCGGCAAGAGCCGCCACAGGTTTTCGGTTCGCGCCGAATCCACGACCTCAACGTCCGTCGTCTCGCCGTCCTCGTCGATTGCGTCGAAGACGTCCCCTAACACGCCCCGCGTGGTTTTCACGCCGCAAAGGCGTCCCCTGGCCGCCGCAGCCGCGATCACGTCAACCGTCGTGGTCACCGCCCGTGAGCCGTCCGCGACGCGAAGCACGGCGTGCGCCAACAGCGCGCGAAGCAGCCGCCGGGTCAACAAACGCGCCTGCTCGTGTGGGTCCTGTTTTACTTTTTCGAAGTCAGGTGCCTCGGCCTCAATGCTGGTGCCTCGATCCTTGACCGAATCCTTCGCAAGGACCCGCGTGGTGTCCGTGCGCAGCGTGGGGATGAGCCACTGCTGCCACCCCTGCTGCGTAAGAATCGCGTGCGCGTTGCTTGGGGCGCCTTGTACTAACCGCGTAAGCGTCTCCAGCGCCCCCAACGCAACCTCGGCGTCTTCGCACTTTTTTTGTAAAAAATAAAAGTGTCAGTTGTGTACAGGCAAACAGTGTTGAGATTTGGGGGGGGGACAAAAGACGTACCTTTTCGAGCAAACGAAGCAACACCCCAGCCGCCGCGGCGTGCACGATGCCCGGCACGCCTGATGACGCCGCGCCGTGTCCCCCGTCCAGACGCAGAGGCGACGACAAATACTCGTTCCCTCCCTCCCGGTCACTGAGCGAGCCGGAGCGGGAGTGGGACGCGCCGAGGATTCGACTCGCGGCGGAGCCTAAACCCGAAACGGCGCCCGAAACGGCGCTTGTGGCTCGCATGAAGCGACTTTTCCCGCCTTTCTTGTTATTTAAACTCAACTGCACCTTCCCCGCGGGAACGGGTTGCCCACCAAGCATCAACTCGAACAACGCCGCGCGCACGCCGTGCGTCAGCGGGTACCGCAGTAAACTCGACGCGACCGCGGGGAACAAACCGGGAGGCGCGTGAAGCGACTTCGCACCGCCTCGGTGTTCGGCGCCGGCGCCGACGCCGACGCCGCTTCCGGCGCCCACGGTAACCGGTTTCGTCTCTTGAGAGAAGTTCGAGGACACGGCTGAGGATATGGAGTGTACGAACGCCCCCGGTGCCGCGGCGAGGGTTCCGAGGCTCCCAGCGGGTGCCTGCGGAGTGAAACTGTTGTAACCGCCCCCGCCCCCGCCCCCACCGCCGCCGCCTTGGTCGGCGTCGAACCCGACACGTGTTTGCGCCGACCTCGGCAACAGCGCGGCGAGCAACCGAATCGCAAGCGCGCGCGTTTCGGCATGCGGCTTGGCCATGGGCGCGAGGACCATCGCGGGGCCGCCGCACTCCGAGGCTATTGCGGACAGCATTTGTCTGCTGGCGTTGTGTTCGGGTTGCAACATCTCCACCAAGGCGTCCAAAACGTCCACCGCGATTGGACCGCCGTGTGTGGGGTCCGCGAAATCAGAAAAAGCGTCCTCGAGCGCATTCGCCGCCGCCGCCGCGGTTTCCCGGAACAAAGCGGGCACCGCGCCCACCAACAGTAACCCGCAAACCTCAAGCAAAGCTTTGCGGCGCTGACGCAGTTCCACGGCTGAGAGAACTGAGGTTTTGTCATCTTTTTCAAAGGCAAGCGAATCGCACACCGCGTCCATCAGCGCGGGCGGCGGCACCAGCGCTCGTAGCGCCTGCGGGTCTCTTTTCGCGAGGCGTTTTAAAAACGACGAGTGCGCCGCCGCCGCGTCGGGCGGCACGAAGGGCCCGTTCCACAGCTTCAGGTCAAGAAGCAAACGCACGGCGGCTTGCTCGGGGTCGTTTCCGGGTCCGTACCAGGCGTACCTGCCAACCGATTTCACTAAATTCTCCACACAAGGAAGCAGGCTCGGCGATAACCGTTTTCCGCCGTCCAGTTTAAGTAGCCTTCCCACGAGCGCGAACCCGCCGCTACCGTGAAGCGCCTCCTGGTTCAAACGGCTGCCGTTTAACAGCGCAGACAGCAAATCAACCGAGTCTTTAACCAACTCTTTTTCCTCGGTGGGGGTTGTGAAAGAGGCGCCAGTGGTGTGACTTGTTGAAGCGCCGTTTATAGTGTCACTTGTTGAAGCACCAGTACCGGTGCTGTTCGAAGCGCCGTTTCCAGCCCTGTTTGCCCACTCAGCATCGCGCGGCGCCAAAAGGGGAAACAGAACGTGCACGCCCCCGAGGCAGTGCACTGTGTCCTTGGCGCCGTGCGTGGCGCACACTCGAGCGGCGCCCCTCAGTTCCGCGGCGACGGCATTGGGTGTTTCTTTAAGGTCCTGCGACGCGGCACCGACGATTCCCGCGATCGCGCCAGCCACGCCTCCCACCACACCGCCCGCCACGCCGCCCGCCATTCCCCCCGCGATGCCGGATACGATGCTCCCCTCGACTCGTTTACCAACCGCCACCAGCGTTTTAAGCACGGTTCCGTCGTCTTCGCTGGTAACCGTGCTGAAACACTCCCGTCCCCTCGCCGCCGCGGCGTTGAGCGAAAGCACCAGCCTCGGCGCTATTTGCTCGCGAATCTCACGCGCCTCCGTTACGGTCATACCCGCGCCGAGCAACGCAACCTGCGAGCTCGTTTCGGTTGGGGAAAACGCACCGAGGTAATCGGAACCCAGCGCGGCGATTGCGGCGATTGCGGCGCTGGAAAGCGCGTCGTCGAAAAAACGAACCGCGCCAATTTGACCCACAAACGGGTGCGTTGGTTTTGAGGCGCTTCCGTTGATAGACCCGGTCGAGTGATTAAACCCGCCCGAATTTGTCTTGCACCCAAACGACGCCCCCAGCGCCGCCGCCGCCGCGGCGTCGAACTCGTCGAACGCGCCTATCACCACGTTCGTAAGCGGCTCCGCGAGTTTGGGGAACTTTAGTTTCTTAGAAACTACCTTTTCGCCGTCGATGAACAGGGAAACCGCGGCGCTTGTCAGCGGCGGCCGCGCTTGCGAGTGCGCGATGCACAGGAACATCCAATTCTTTTCGTGGATTTTGCCGCCGCCGCGCGAACTCGTCGACGCGTCGCCCGCGCGTTCCGTGTTCGAAACATCAAGGGCCACGGTTTCAACGCTTCCGGGTGAAAACGAGGTCATCTCGACCCCAAAAGGGCCCAGCGTTGCGGCGACGCCAAGCCCGCTCGCGCCGCGCATCGCGAACAACGCGACGCGAGACTTGCTTTTCGATTCACTCGAAGCACCACTCGTAGTCACAGCAGTAAGCCCTTCACCGCCAACCTCCGGGAACCTCTCCACTCGGATCCACGCCGCGAACGTGTACCCCGCTCGGCCTGCGGGCCAATTGGGGGGCTGTGTGACCACCATGCACCCGGGGCCTGACTCGGCGTGGATCCGCGTGGAGTGGGTGGAAAAAGGGTTTCGCGAAGAAAAAGTCGCCCCGGAAACATCAGCCGCGCTGGACCCACCGAAGTCGAAATACGCCGCGGGGCCGTCTCGTTTCGCGGCGAGCCGTAGCCCTGTTAAGAGTTGGCGTTTAAACCTGGTTTCAATGGCATCGTCGCGCAACACGCGAAACGCACCGCGGAAGTGACGCGCGGACAACGAGTGCGAGGCGCACAGTGCGACGCATTGCGATAGCAAGTCACAAACGGTTGGGTTTTTTTCGTCGGGATTTTCTGCATTTTCTGAATCTGCAGAAACAGCGCTTTGCGTCGCGCTTTGC
>Ga0114998_10000793_pt1 | contig 23761 bp, 23 predicted proteins | sample ArcticOcean_MG_C_5_FD_87044 | JGI IMG/M metagenome (GOLD analysis project Ga0114998, IMG submission 87044) | Marine microbial communities from western Arctic Ocean - ArcticOcean_MG_CB4_138 | ecosystem: Environmental > Aquatic > Marine > Oceanic | place: Arctic Ocean: Canada Basin | collected... | reverse complement strand
ACCAAGAAATAACCCTCAGAAAGCTAAACCCAAAAAAGAGCCCGAAGAAAAACCAGAAGCTCCAGCAGTCGAAGAAGCTCCAGCAGCCGAAGAAGCTCCAGCAGTCGAAGAAGCTCCAGCAGCCGAAGAAGCTCCAGCAGCCGAAGAAGCTCCAGCAGTCGAAGAAGCTCCAGCAGCCGAAGAAGCTCCAGTAGTCGAAGAAGCTCCAGCAGCCGAAGAAGAGTCGAGTGACACCAAAGATAAATAATGATACTTTTTTTCTGTGATTGCTAAAAAAGATGACTTAATTCGTATTGGCGCTATTTTAGGGGCCAAAGGTCTAAAGGGAGAGGTATTAGTTAAATATTTCTCAGAAAACTTCTCTGCGTTTAAAAATTATTCGTATTTTTTTATTGGTAATATTAATAATAAATTTAATGTAACTAATTTTTCTATTCGTAAAGAAAATATATCAGTAAGTCTAAAGCAAATTAATAATAGGACCGATGCCGAAAAGCTTAAGGGACAAGAAATTTTTATTGAAAAAATTCAATTAAAGGATCTTGAGGGAGATGAGTGGTATCATCAAGATCTAATAGGGCTTGATGTTGAATTATCCTCAGGTAAAAAAATAGGTATTATTGAAGCCATTTATAATTTTGGGGCAGGTGATATTTTGGAAATTAAATTAATTAATAATAAAACTGAAATGATGCCTTTCAATAAAGATTTTGTTTTAGAAATTATTATAAACAATAAGATAATTGTTTTAGATTTGGAAAATTAAATGGCTTGGAACGTTGATATATTAACACTATACCCTGACATGTTTCCTGGATATCTCAATCAAAGCTTATCCGGGAAAGCTTTAAAAGAAAATATTTGGAGTTTAAAAGTCCACGATATAAGGGATTATGGTTTAGGAAAACATAATACCGTCGATGGTAAACCCGCAGGCGGCGGGCCTGGAATGGTTATCAGGGCAGATGTTCTAGATGATGCTATTGAAAATAGTCTAACTAAAAAAAATAGGATTATTTATTTTTCACCGAAAGGAAAACAATTAACTCAAGATAGGGTCAAGGAATGTTCCTTAAGTGAAGGAGTTTCAATTTTGTGCGGTCATTTTGAAGGAATTGATCAAAGAATTATTGAAAAATATGATATGGAAGAAATTTCAATGGGTGACTTCATTCTGTCCGGTGGTGAAGTGGCTGCAATGGCTTTTTTAGATTCGGTTATTCGGTTATTGCCCAATACAATCGGTAATATCGAATCGACTACAATTGAAAGTTTTTCTAATGGACTTTTGGAGTATCCGCAATACACCAAACCCAATGAGTTCGATAATATGAAAATACCAGAAATATTATTGTCAGGGAATCATAAGGCGATCGAAGAATGGCGTCAAAACCAATCGATAGATTTAACAAAAAAAAGAAGACCAGATCTTATTTTGAAAAAAAAAGATAAAATATAATAAAAATAGGGTGACTTATGGTCAATGTCTGTGCTAATTGACCTATCTCGATTAAAAAAATAATTTTTTAATATAAACAAAGTTGAATGTTATGAATATAGTTGAATCATTAGAAGCAAAGCATGTTGCTGAGTTAACAAAAGATAAGGTTATTCCAGATTTTCGTCCTGGTGATACTCTTAAAGTTAATGTACGTATAAAAGAAGGCGAACGTCAGAGGCTCCAGGCCTATGAAGGTGTTTGTATTTCACGTTCAGGAAAAAGTTTAAATCAGAACTTTACTGTAAGAAAGATTTCTTACGGTGAGGGTGTTGAGAGAGTATTTTCTCTTTACGGTCCTTCTGTTGATTCAATTGAAGTTGTTAGATCGGGTAGAGTTCGAAGATCGAAATTATACTATTTAAGAACTCGAAGGGGTAAGTCTGCTAGAATTACTGAGCGTAAGACCTATACGTCTAAAAAGGCTTCTAAAGTATCTGATAATTCCGAAGCTTCTCAAAGCGACTCCTAGCATATATACTCCTTATATAGAGGGGCATTATGTCTGAACCTAAAACAATATATGATAAAATATGGGAATCGCATCTCGCCTATGAGGGAGATGGAGATTGTCTTTTATACATAGATCGTCATCTGATACACGAGGTAACTAGCCCGCAGGCTTTTGAGGGATTAAGAATGTCAAATCGAAAGGTTAGACAGCCATCAAATGCCTTAGCAGTTGCTGATCATAATATCCCAACCACAGATAGATCTCTTGGTATTGGGGATAAGGAATCAGAGATACAAATTCAAACATTAGAAGATAATTGTAAAGAATTTGGTATTGAATATATAAAAACTAGCGATAAGAGGCAGGGTATAGTTCATATAATAGGGCCTGAGCAAGGATTCACTCTTCCAGGCTTAACTATTGTTTGTGGTGATAGCCATACTTCAACCCACGGAGCATTTGGCGCATTGGCGCATGGTATTGGTACATCTGAGGTTGAGCATGTTCTTGCGACACAAACACTAATTCAAAAGAAAGCTAAGAATTTTCAAGTAAAAATTAACGGAGCTTGCAAAGATAGTGTAACCGCAAAAGATCTTGCACTTTCTGTTATAGGTGCAATTGGGACGGCCGGTGGAACTGGATATGTGATTGAATATACTGGAGAAGCAGTTACTTCTCTTAGCGTTGAAGGAAGAATGACTTTATGTAATTTAACAATCGAGGCTGGCGCCAGAGCTGGATTAGTCTGTCCTGATGAAAAAACATTTGAATATTTAAAAGGTAGGCCAATGTCACCCAAGGGGAATGAGTGGGACTTAGCTGTAGAATATTGGAAAACATTATCGAGTGATAGTGGAGCGTTTTACGATAAAACTATCGAAATAGATGCAGGTAATCTTACTCCGCTAGTAACATGGGGAACTAGTCCAGAAGATGTTATATCTATCGATGGTAATATTCCCAATTTAGAAGATATCAAAGATGATTCTAAAAGGAGTGCGGTTAAAAGATCACTTGATTATATGAATCTTATTCCCGGATCACCTATAAAAGGAGTTCCTATAGATAGAGTTTTTATTGGGTCATGTACAAATGGACGTATTGAGGACCTGAGGGAAGCGGCTTCTATTTTACCAGGAAAAAAAGTTTCAGAAAAAGTTACGGCAATGGTTGTTCCTGGTTCGGGTTTAGTAAAAGAACAGGCCGAAGAAGAAGGCTTGGATCAGATATTTATACAAGCGGGCTTTGAGTGGCGTGAACCAGGATGTTCAATGTGTTTGGCCATGAATGCAGATAAATTATTGCCAAAAGAAAGATGTGCTTCGACCTCAAATAGAAACTTCGAAGGTAGGCAGGGCCGTGAAGGACGCACTCATCTTGTCAGTCCAAAAATGGCAGCCGCCGCCGCCATTGCAGGTTGCTTGACAGACGTAAGAGAGATGGAGATTTAAAATGGATAAGTTTTCTTCAGTTAAGGGCATAGCTGCTCCGATGATAAATAAATCAGGGAATCAATTAAGTTTAATGATGAATATTGATACTGATATGATAATTCCAAAGCAGTTTTTAAAAACAATTAAACGTTCTGGTTTAGGTAAGAATCTTTTTGATGAAATGCGTTACGACTCTAATGGTAACGAGATCGATACCTTTATTTTAAATAAAGAACCATTTAGAGATGCAAAAATATTAATTGCTGGAAAAAACTTTGGGTGTGGATCCAGTCGTGAGCATGCACCATGGTCAATACTTGATTTTGGTATCAAAGTTATAATAGCACCTTCTTTTGCTGATATTTTTTTTAATAATTCTTTTAAAAACGGAATTCTTCCGATCAAGATGGATGAGGATATTATCAACTCAATAATAGATGAATCAATGCAAGGAGAGCATTTAGAGATAAATTTAGTTGATCAAGAAATTATTCTCAAGAATCGAAAAATAAATTTTGATGTGGATTCGGTCAATAAGGATTGTTTAATTAAAGGACTAGATGATATCGGATCTACTTTAGAAAAGGCCTCCTATATCGATGAATTTGAAATTGAGAATGCCAATAAGCGTCCTTGGAATATCCTAAGCTAAGAGGTGTAAAAAATGTCTAATAAAATTTTAATTTTGCCCGGTGATGGAATCGGACCTGAGGTTATGAAAGAAGTAACTCGAATAATAGAATGGTTTAATGAAAATAAGGGATTCAATGCTGAATTCGAATTTGATGAGGTTGGCGGAACTTCATACGATTTAAATGGAACTGCTATTTCAGAAAACGCCATGAAATTAGCAAAAGAATCAGATGCAGTACTATTTGGTGCTGTTGGCGGACCCAAATGGGATGATGTTGAATATGAAAATAGACCTGAGGCAGGTCTTTTGCGCTTAAGAAAAGACCTAGATTTATTTGCCAATCTTAGGCCTGCAATTTGTTTTCCTGCTCTAGTTGATGCATCGGCATTAAAAAGAGAAATTATTGAAGGTCTTGATATAGTTATAGTAAGAGAGCTCACTGGAGGAATTTATTTTGGGGAGCCTAGAGGCATTGAAGATCTTGGTTCAGGTAATAGGCGTGGAGTTAATACCCAGGTTTACGAAACTTGGGAAATAAAGCGAATAGCCGAAGTTGCTTTTGAGCTTGCCAAAAAAAGAAATAATAAAGTTACCTCATCTGAAAAAAGAAATGTTATGGAATCAGGATTATTATGGAATGAAGAAGTAACTAAACTTCACAAAGAAAAATATTCCGATGTCGAGCTAGAGCATATGCTAGCGGATAATTGTGGAATGCAGCTTGTTAGATGGCCAAAACAATTTGATGTCATTGTTACAGATAATTTGTTTGGCGACATGCTATCAGACGTTGCGGCAATGCTAACTGGATCTCTTGGTATGCTCCCATCTGCTTCTCTTGGTAAATCAGATAATGGTACTTTTAAGAATGCCCTTTATGAACCAGTACATGGTTCAGCACCTGATATTGAAGGACAAGGAATAGCAAATCCGCTTGCTTCTATTTTATCTTTTGCAATGGCACTAAGGTATAGTTTTTCTATGGAAAAAGATGCAGATCTTCTTGAAAAGGCAATTTCTAATGTTTTAGATTCCGGATTGAGAACTAAGGATATTTCGACAAAAGGTAGTAGTATTATCTCAACAGTTGAGATGGGTGATGCAGTAATATCTGCACTTAATGATTTAATTTAGGAGCTAAGGATGGGAATTAATAAGCTAGCAGTAGTAGGTGCAACAGGAAATGTTGGCAGAGAAATGCTCAATATTCTATCTGAAAGAAATTTTCCATGTGAAGAAGTTATTGCACTTGCCTCAGAGAGAAGTGAGGGAGATGCAGTTCCTTTTGGAAAAAAAGAATTAATTGTTCAGAGTTTATCTAGCTATGATTTTTCTGAAACAACCATTGCTCTTTTTTCAGCAGGAGGTGCAATATCTGAAGTTTATGCTCCAATAGCTGCAGAACAAGGTTGTATTGTTATCGATAATTCATCAAAATTCAGAATGGATAATGATGTTCCTCTTATAGTGCCGGAGGTAAACATAGAAATGCTGGAGCACTTCAGAACCACTAATATTATTGCAAATCCAAATTGCTCAACTATTCAAATGGTTGTTGCTTTAAAGCCTTTAGAGGATTTAGCTTCAATTAATCGTATAAATGTCTCCACCTATCAATCAACTTCCGGCGCTGGGAAAGTTGCAATGGAAGAGCTTTTTAATCAAACCAAAGGAATTTTTTCCAACGAAGAGGTTGAGCCTGATAGCTTTACCAAACAGATTTCGTTTAATGTTATTCCTCAGATAGGCTCTTTTTTAGATAATGGAAGTACTGAAGAAGAACAAAAGATGATAAATGAAACTAAGAAGATAATGAGGCCCGATATTCTTGTTAATGCGACTTGCGTAAGGGTCCCGACTTTTATAGGTCATGCGGAGTCAATTAATTTAGAATTTGACTCACCAATATCTGAAGATGAGGCCCGAGAAGTTTTAGAGCAAGCTAGTGGGTGCACTGTTTTTGATGAAAGGGAGGATGGTGGTTATTCTACGCCAGTTGATTCTGCTGGAAATGATGCAACTTATATTTCAAGAATAAGAAGAGATGAGACAGTCGATTATGGTCTTAATTTATGGGTTGTTTCTGATAATCTTAGAAAAGGTGCTGCCCTAAACGCAATTCAAATTGCTGAAGCAGTCAATGAAGATTATCTTTATTAAATTTTCATTTGCATGATAATACCTTCGTTATCCTTAATTTTTTTATCTGGAATATTAATTTCCTGACCTTTAGATGCCCTTATTGCAGACCAGAGAAGTGAACAGGAATCAATAAAATCATCATTTTTATAAAAACTATTTTTTTGGTTAATAAACTTATTTATAAACTTCTTATCAAAACCATTTTTAACTAATAAATTAATTCTTTCCTTAATTCCCTCCGGAGTACTTTTTTTAGTCTCAACTGCTTCACCTTTCATTACTTGAAATATTATTTCTGGGTGAGATTCAAATATCTTTGGTCTATGTTTTATCTTTAAAAAATTATCTACTTCTTTGATTTTTTTAAATAAGAACCAACTTTGTTTTGAAAGACCCATTCCGTGAGCTTTATTAATTATATTTGCTTCTTGGTATTCTTTAGCATTCAAAGCCATTCTTGAAGGCGAATTAAATATACTAGACTTATTTTTTAAAAGCATTCTTCTTGCTTCGCGATCAACTACTCTACCGCCCTTATATAATTTTTTGTCTAATCCAATTGGCATATCTACTAAAATTAAGTCGAACTTTCTTTCGATTACTTCCTCGAATTTATTAAAAATATCAAATTTAGGTTTTATTGTATTGTTTGTGTCTGAGCTAACGCAAACCCATCCACCTTTTGAGCCATCGATACCAGCTATTAATTTATTTTGATTATTTTCTTTCATAATTTTGTTTACACTATAAGCGTAACACCATAAAAATTATTATCTTTGATGCTATCTAGAGAGTATAATCTAAGAATGACAAATAAAAATAAAATAAAGACTTCGGTCAGACCATTGTCACCTCATTTACAAATTTATAGACCATCCTTTACTATGATGATGTCTATAATGCATAGAATATCAGGAGTTATACTCTATTTTGGAAGCTTTTTATTATTGGCTTGGTATATTTCTATTGTACTTGGGCCTGAGGTATATCAATTACTGAATACATTATTTTCTTTTTTTATTATTAAGGTTGCTTTGTTCCTCTTTACATGGATTTTTTTCCACCATCTTTTTGGTGGGATACGACATTTTATTTGGGATACAGGAAGAGGTTTTGGTTTAAATAGTATTGAGTGGATGGCAAGACTGACTGCCATTTTATCCTTTCTTTCAACATTAATAATTTGGTTTCTATAGGTTTTAAATATTATGAATAATCGTCATTCAGAAGGAACTCACCATTTTATTTTACAAAGATTGACTGCAATAATTAATCTTTTTTTAGGTGTTTATGTATTTAATTTTTTTATTAAAAGTGTCGAGGACTCGCATTCTTCAGTAATCGAAGGTTTGGGTAATAATTTTTCTTGGCTAATTATAACAATTTTTACCTTATCAATGTGTTATCATATGTGGATTGGTTTTAATCACATTTTAGATGATTATGTTGATGAAGTTAAGGCCAGAAGCTTATTAGGTAATTTGAATTCTATTATGGTCGTTATTGTCGCATTGGCAACTACTCTTTCAATGATTACAATTAGTTTTTTTTAAGTTAATTTAAAATAAGATTGGAAAAAAATGTCAGATTATAAATTTACAGATCATGAATACGATGTTGTTGTTGTTGGAGCAGGCGGTGCAGGACTAAGGGCAACTTTAGGTGCTGCCGAAGGTGGACTAAAAACTGCATGTATTTCGAAAGTTTTCCCTACTCGTAGTCATACGGTGGCTGCCCAGGGCGGTATATCTGCTGCATTAGGAAATCTTGGAGAGGATGATTGGCGTTGGCATATGTATGATACCGTTAAGGGTGCAGATTGGTTGGGTGATCAAGATGCAATTGAATACTTATGTAAGAATTCTGCAAAAGCAGTTTATGAGCTAGAGCATTTTGGTGTTCCATTTTCTAGAACTGAAGATGGTAAGATCTACCAAAGGCCATTTGGCGGGATGACAACTGAATATGGTGAAGGGCCTCCAGCTCAAAGAACTTGTGCTGCTGCAGATAGAACCGGACATGCAATTCTTCATACGCTTTATGGAAAATCTATAAGTGCATCAGCTGACTTTTTTATCGAATATTTTGCAATTGATTTAATTATGGCTCCAACCGGCGAATGTGTTGGTGTGGTTGCTTTGTGTATGGAAGATGGATCATTACATAGGTTTAGATCCTCACAAACTATATTGGCTACTGGTGGTTATGGAAGGGCATATTTTTCTGCTACTTCTGCTCATACTTGTACTGGCGATGGCTCAGCAATGGTACTTCGTGCAGGACTTCCGTTGCAAGATATGGAGTTTGTTCAGTTTCATCCAACTGGAATTTATGGTGCAGGTTGTTTAATTACTGAGGGTTCTCGTGGAGAGGGTGGATACCTAGTTAACTCTGAAGGCGAACGCTTTATGGAGAGGTATGCCCCTAAAGCAAAAGACTTAGCCTCAAGAGATGTTGTTTCACGTGCCATGACCGTTGAAATATTAGAAGGAAGAGGCGTTGGTCCAGAAAAGGATCATATTTTCCTTCACTTAGATCATATTGATCCAGCCATTCTTGCAGAGAGATTGCCTGGTATATCAGAATCTGCAAAAGTTTTTGCTGGTGTTGATGTAACTAAAGAACCAATTCCTGTTCTGCCTACTGTTCATTATAATATGGGTGGAATTCCAACAAATTATATGGGTGAGGTTCTTAACCCAACCCCTGACGACGAAGATAATATTGTACAAGGATTAATGGCTGTAGGTGAATCGGCATGTGCATCAGTTCATGGTGCAAATAGGTTAGGTTCAAATTCACTCATAGATTTGGTTGTTTTGGGAAGAGCTGCAGCCATAAGGTGCACTGAAACCGTTAAAACAGGAATCTTCGATGTAGAATTTCCAAAAGATGCTGGGCAAAATTCAATTGATAGGCTTGATAAGTTCAGAAATTCAAATGGGTCGACGCCAACCTCTGAATTAAGGCTAAGTATGCAAAAGGCTATGCAAAATAATTGTGCAGTTTTTAGAACTGATGAGGTTTTAAAAGAAGGTCGAGTGCTCATTAATAAAGTATTTGAAAATATGTCAGATATTGGAATAAAAGATAAATCTCTTATTTGGAATTCTGATCTTATTGAGACTCTCGAATTCGATAATATGATTGTCCAAGCCATAGCAACAATATCCGGTGCAGATGAAAGAACGGAATCTAGAGGAAGTCATGCCAGAGAGGATTTTCCTGATAGGAATGATGAAGATTGGATGAAGCATACTCTCGCGTGGGTTGACGAAGATGGGAAGGTAGATATTTCATATAGAAAAGTTCATGACTATACACTAAGTAATGATATTGCTTATATTCCACCAAAAGAAAGGGTATACTAGGTTTGATATGGCTGAGCTAACACTTCCAAAGAATTCCAGAGTTGAAAAGGGTAAGAGTTACCCTCTTGGCTTTGAATCGAAAGATAAAAAAGGTTTTTCAATATATCGTTGGAACCCTGATGACGATGAGAATCCGCGACTTGATTATTATGAAATAGATTTATCAAAGTGTGGCCCAATGGTTCTCGATGCCATAATCAAAATTAAGAATGAAATTGACCCAACATTAACCTTTAGAAGATCTTGTCGAGAAGGTATATGCGGGTCATGCGCTATGAATATTGATGGTGTAAATACTTTAGCTTGTACAAAATCTATTAATGACGTGAAGGGTGAGATAAAGATTAATCCCCTACCCCATCAGCCTGTCGTTAAGGACTTGGTACCGGACCTAACTAATTTTTATGAACAGCATAAATCGATTGAACCATGGCTTAAAACAAAATCATCTGCACCAGATGAGGAATGGTATCAGTCTAAGGATGATAGAGAGAAAGTTGATGGTATGTACGAATGCATATTGTGTGCATGTTGCTCTACATCTTGCCCAAGCTACTGGTGGAGCTCTGATAAATATCTTGGCCCAGCAGCATTGCTGCAAGCACATAGATGGATAAGTGATAGTAGGGATGATTATAAAGAAGAGCGCTTAGATGCGTTAGATGATGCATTTAAAGTATACAGCTGTCGAACTATTATGAATTGTGCGAAGGCATGTCCTAAAGGACTTTCACCTGCAAAGGCAATTGCTGAAATAAAAAAGGAATTAGCTACGAGGAAATAAATTTTCTTCCCTAATTATTTATGAATGAAGAGTCCTCTCTCAACATATAATGATTATTTAGATAAAAACCTCATTCAAGCTGATGATCAGCAAAAATCAGTTATTAAAGAAATTGACTCATTTTTATCTGAATCTTTAAATAAAAGTTCATCTATTTATCTAAGTATTAAAAAAAGAAAGAAATTATCCAGAGGAATATATCTTTATGGTGAGGCCGGAGTTGGTAAAACTATGCTCATGGATATTTGCTTTAATTCAATAAATATCGAGAAAAAAAAACGAATACATTTTCAAGAATTTATGATTGATATTCATAATAGACTTCATGAAAAAAGAAAAAGTAAAAATATAAGCGATCCATTGCTCTTAGTAGGTCGTGAGGTTGCAGCCGAAATAAAGTTTCTTTGTTTTGATGAATTTCAAATTTACGATATAGCGGATGCATCTATAATAGAAAGACTATTTACGATTCTTTTTGAAGAAAAGACGATTATAATTTCTACTTCCAACCTAAGGCCATCAGATCTTTATTCCGACGGTCTTCACAGAGATAGATTCCTTCCTTTTATAAAATTTTTAGAAGATGACTGTTCTGTTATAAATTTAGATACTGGAAAAGATTATAGAAAGAATAGGCTGATTGATGTTGAAACATATTTTTCTCCATTAAATGATTTATCAAAAAAGTCGATTGATCAAATGTTTGAAAAATTTTCAAATGGATCACCTTACTCAGAAAAAATATTATTCATTAAAGGGCGCGAGCTAAAAGTTGAAAGACAAGCGCTTGGATGTGCAAGATTTGAATTTAATGATTTGTGCGGAAAGCCGCTTGGTGCAGAAGACTTTTTGAGTATAGCTAGAGAGTTCGATATCATTTTTATTGAAAATATTCCTAAAATTCCATCTGAAAAGAGAAATGAAGCTAAAAGGTTTATCTCACTAATAGATGCATTATATGATAATAAAAATAAGGTGTTTATTACAGCTGACGGCGAACCTGAGGAGCTTTATACAAAAGGTGATAGTAAATTTGAATTCCAGAGATGTATCTCAAGACTCCATGAAATGAGATCAAAAGAATATTTATAATAATTATTTGGTTTTTAGCTAAACCATTGCTAAGAGTATCATGAAATTTTTTTAAAATGCTTTAGTGAGGAAAATTATGAAAAGAAATAAAATTGCTTTAATTGGTGGCGGACAGATTGGCGGAACCTTAGCTCATCTTGCAGGCTTGAAAGAGCTTGGCGATATTGTCATTTTCGATATAGTTAAAGGAATACCTCAGGGTAAAGCTTTGGATTTAGCTGAATCCTCTCCCGTTAGTTCTTTCAACTCAGAAATGAAGGGTTCGAATAGTTATTCTGCAATTAAGGGATCAGACGTAGTTATAGTCACAGCCGGTGTTCCGAGAAAACCAGGAATGAGCAGAGATGATTTATTGGCTATTAATCTTAAGGTGATGTCAGATGTAGGCCAGGGTATTAAAAAATATGCTCCAAATGCTTTTGTTATTTGTATAACGAATCCCCTTGATGCAATGGTTTGGGCTTTAAGAAAATTTTCTGGACTTCCAGCGAAAAAAGTTGTGGGAATGGCCGGAGTTTTAGACAGTGCTAGGTTTAGATATTTCCTTTCAGAGGAATTTAAAGTTTCTGTGCAAGATGTGTCTGCATTTGTTTTAGGTGGACATGGTGACACAATGGTTCCTCTTACAAGGTACTCCTCTGTTGCAGGCATACCTATTCCAGATCTTATTAAAATGAAGTGGACTACTCAGTCTAGAATTAACGATATAATTCAGAGAACTAGAGACGGTGGCGCAGAAATTGTTGGGCTATTAAAGACTGGATCTGCTTTTTATGCTCCAGCTGCCTCAGCTATAGAAATGGCTGATTCTTATTTAAAAGATAAAAAACGAGTACTGCCTTGTGCAGCTAATTTGACTGGTCAATACGGTATTAAGGATCTTTATGTTGGCGTACCGGCAGTGATAGGGTCTGGAGGCGTTGAAAGAATTGTTGAGATTTCATTAAATGCAAAAGAAAAGAAAATGTTTAATCAATCTGTTTCTTCTGTTAAGAACCTTCTTAAGGCATGCACAAAGATAGACAAAAGACTAACTATCAAAAAATAATAACTAACTAATTAATCAATCTTTTAACTAATGAGAAAAAAATGAATATTCATGAATATCAAGCCAAAGAGTTATTAAAAGAATACAATGTTCCGACTGTTCCTGGCTTTCTGGCTCTAGATTCAGAAAGTGCTGTCGGTGCTGCAAAAGAAATAGGTGGTGATGTTTGGGTTGTTAAGGCCCAGATTCACGCGGGCGGAAGAGGTAAAGGCGGTGGCGTTAAGGTTGTAAAATCTCTCGAAGAAGTTAAAAGTATTTCAGAAGAAATATTAGGTATGAATTTAGTTACCCATCAGACTGGACCAAAAGGTCAATTGGTGAGAAAGGTTTATATTGAAAAAGGTACCAATATTTTAGACGAGCTTTATTTATCTATTGTTGTAGACAGAGCAAACTCTCGTGTGAATTTCATTGCTTCAACAGAAGGTGGAATGGATATAGAGGAAGTTGCTGAAAATACACCTGAAAAAATCTTAACCGTCGATATTAATCCTTCGTCAGGTATTGAAGAAAAAGATGTTATTTCAATTTCAAAAGCCTTAGGTCTGGACGATGACTTGTTGATGAAAAGCGGAGCTTTACTAAAAAATCTTTATAAAGCATTTGTTGAGACTGATATGAGTTTATTGGAGATTAATCCATTAGTTTTGACTGGCGACAGAGATCTCGTCTGTTTAGATGCAAAAGTTAATTTTGATGATAATGCACTGTTTCGTCATCCACAAATCGAAGCACTAAGAGATCCAGATGAAGAGGATCCGTCTGAGCTTGCAGCAAATGCAATTGGACTTACATACATTAAGCTTGATGGTAATATTGGGTGCCTTGTAAATGGTGCTGGATTAGCAATGGCAACAATGGATATCATTAAACTGTATGGGGAAGAGCCAGCTAATTTTCTTGATGTTGGTGGGTCCGCAACTAAAGACAAAGTAACGGAGGCTTTCAAAATAATTTTATCTGATAAGAATGTTGAGGGTATTTTAGTTAATATTTTTGGGGGCATTATGAGGTGCGATGTTGTGGCAGAGGGCGTTCTTGATGCTGCAAGAGAAATTAATATATCCGTTCCCCTCGTTGTAAGACTTGAGGGTACTAATGTAGAGGAAGGTAAGAAGATTATTGAAGAATCAGATCTTACTGTTATTAGTGGTACAGACTTAGATGATGCCGCACAAAAAATTACTCAAGCAATATCAGGAATAAAATAATGTCAGTTTTAATAAATAAAGAAACAAAAGTAATTTGTCAGGGTATTACAGGAAGCCAAGGCACTTTTCATAGTCAACAAGCCATAGATTATGGAACTAAGATGGTTGGGGGTGTTACACCAGGGAAAGGGGGGTCAAAACATCTTGATTTGCCAGTCTTTAATAATGTTTCTGAAGCAGTTAATGACACTCAAGCAAATGTGTCGGTAATTTATGTCCCTCCTCCATTTGCCGCCGCAGCAATAATGGAAGCAATTGAAGCAAATATAGAATTAGTTGTATGTATTACTGAGGGTATACCAGTAATGGATATGGTTAGGGTAAAAGAGGCTTTAATAAACTCTAATACACGATTAATAGGGCCTAATTGTCCGGGTATTATTACACCAGACGAATGTAAGATTGGTATTATGCCAGGGCATATCCATCAAAAAGGCAATGTTGGCATTGTTTCTAGATCTGGAACTCTAACCTATGAGGCTGTAGGACAAACTACTGCGTGCGGCCTTGGTCAATCTACTTGCATAGGAATAGGTGGCGATCCTGTTAACGGAACAAACTTTATTGACTGTCTTGATTTATTTTTAAATGATGAAGAAACTGAATCAATTATTATGATTGGTGAAATTGGTGGATCTGCTGAAGAAGAAGCAGCTGATTTTCTTATTTCTTCGTCAATAAAGAAACCTATTGTCGGTTTTATTGCTGGATTAACAGCTCCTCCTGGACGAAGAATGGGCCATGCCGGAGCAATTATTTCAGGTGGTAAAGGTGGTGCTGAGGATAAGATTGCAGCTCTTGAAAAAGCTGGAGTAACTCTTGCTGATTCACCTGCCGCTCTAGGAAAAACATTACTTAAAGTATTGGAGGGTTAATAATGTCAGAAAAATATGATTTAGCTGTTATTGGATCAGGACCTGGAGGTTATGTCTGCGCGATTAGGGCAGCACAATTAGGTTTGAATGTTATCTGTATTGACAAAAGAGGGGCTCATGGAGGTACATGTTTAAATGTAGGGTGTATTCCCTCTAAGGCTCTTTTACATGCTTCTGAGGTTTATCATGAAACAAAAAATGCATCTTCTATGGGAATAAATGTAGAAAATGTGTCGCTTAACTTAGATGATATGATGAGCTATAAAGATGAAGGAATCGATGGAAATGTTAAGGGTATAGAATTCCTTTTTAAGAAAAATAAAGTAACTGGAATCTTTGCTCAGGCTAAAATTATATCTAATAATCAGATAAATTTAAAATTAGCCGATGAATCTGAAAAAATTATTGAAGCCGATAATATCGTGATTGCCACAGGATCGTCTTCAGCCTCCCTTCCGGGTATAGATATCAATGAAAATAATATTGTTTCTTCAACGGGTGCTCTTTCTTTGAAGAAAGTTCCAGAAAGGCTAGTGATTATTGGCGGTGGATATATTGGTTTAGAACTTGGTTCTGTTTGGAGTAGATTAGGTTCTAATGTAACAGTTATCGAGTATTTAGAAAAAATAGCCCCAGGCTTAGACGGTGAATTATCGGCTCAATTTGAAAAAATTTTAAAGAAACAAGGCATTAATTTTCTTCTTGGAAGTAAGGTTACAGGAACTAAAGAAATTGCTGAGGGTATCAATGTAGATATTGAGAATGTAGCAACATCTGAAACTTCTTCTCTAGAGACTGATGTAGTTTTGGTCTCAACTGGAAGAGTGCCTAATACAGACGGTCTTTTTGATGAATCTTTAGGTGTTAAATTAAATGAAAAAGGATTTATTAAAACCGATAAGAATTATCGTACTGATGTCACTGGTATTTGGGCCATAGGAGATGTTATTGAAGGTCCTATGCTGGCTCATAAGGCAGAAGAAGAAGGTGTCGCGGTAGCTGAGTTAATTAAGGGTAAGCCTGGGCATGTTAATTATGGAATAATTCCGAGCGTTGTATACACTAATCCAGAGGTTGCATCAGTAGGCATGACCGAAGAAGAACTTAAAGAAAAATCTATATCTTATAAGATTGGTAAGTTTCCTTTCCTGGCAAACGGTCGTGCAAAAGTTAACAAGATGACTGATGGCTTTGTGAAGATTTTATCATCCGATGATACCGATCAGATTCTGGGTGTTCATATACTAGGGGCTCAAGCTGGCACCATGATTGCTGAAGCTGCTGTTGCAATGGAATTTGAAGCAACCTCAGAGGATCTAGCTCACATATGTCATGCACATCCGACTCTTTCTGAGGCAATAAAAGAAGCAGCCTTAGCTATAGATGATAGGGCAATACATATGTAACTAATCTTTCTTTTTAGAAAGTGGATGTGATTTGTCATAAACATCCAAAAGAGATTTTTCGTCTAGCTTTGTATAAATTTGAGTACTGGTAAGGCTACTGTGCCCCAAAAGTTCTTGTATACTTCTTATATCGGTTCCCCCTCTTAGGATATGTGATGCAAAGCTGTGCCTGAGTGAGTGAGGTGTGGAAAACATAGGGTGATTTCCTTCGAATTTTTTAATATGATTTTGCATTGTTCTTTGAATATCTCTTGCAGATATTTTTTTTATAATTCCTCTTATTGATTTGATAAATAAAGGATCTTCATTTGATAGTTCAAATCCGTCGGAAGAATTAGAATAGCTGTCTAAGTATTTTTCTATCTTTTCATTAACAATACCTAAAACAACAATAAAACGTTCTTTACCACCCTTACCTTTGATCTTTGTAAACTCTTTTAATGGAAAATCGCCTATCTTAAACTGTAATACTTCAGAGATTCTTAAGCCCGAAGAGTATAGAAAGTAAAAAATTGATAAATCCCTCCTATGTTCCCAGGTATTAAATTCTTCTTCGTTTTTGAGGCTTTTTTCATCTGGATCGAGATACTTTAGGAAATCAATTATCTCACTTTCCTCAAAAACTTTATTATCAGTTCTTTGTTTAAATTTTGAGGTTTCTATTTTATTTATATTATGACCTTCCCATTTATTATTTTTTATTAAATAATTAATAAAGGTTCTTAGAACTGAAGTACATCTTGCGACACTTCTCGCAGATTTTTCAAAACTAACATTATAGAATTTAATACAATTATTTCGTCTTAATCTCTCAATTTTATGTTTTAGATTTTTATAATTTTTAAGTTTATTATCAAGTTCCAATCCTGACCTGACCTGCCCGTCAAAAATTTTCTCTAGATCCACTAAAAGTGTATGTGTTTCTTTTTTTTCAAAAAAACTAATATCTTGTTCTAAAATATTTACTGGATTTCTTGATAAGAAGAAATAATTTTTTTGGAGGAATTCTTCTTTTAAATCTGTAATGAACTGATTATTTATTGGCTTTTTATAGTATGATAAATATGAATTTAAGGCTATTTTGTCTAGCTTCTCTATATCCTTAAGCTTAACCTTATCTCCCAAATAACCTTTTAAAAAATTTATAAAGTGAGAAATAGTTCTTGCATACTCTTTGATTGTTAAAGGGCTTCTGCCCTTTTGAAATAAGCTTTCTATAAAATAATTACATTGAGAGTGGAGGTCATCAGCCGCAGACGTAAACTTGATCGATTTTGGAATTAAATCTTCTATTTCTTTCATTACATTATATTATTTTTTGTCCTGTTTTCTCCCAATCATCTAGAAAGGCCTTTAACCCACTGTCAGTTAAGGGGTGTTGTGCTAGTTCACTTAAAACAGATGGAGGAAGTGTTGAAATATCGGCTCCAACAATTGCCGCTCTCCTTACATGATCAGCTGACCTAATTGATGCGGCTAATATTTCTGTTTTTAAATTGGGGTAGTTATCGTAAATACTTCTGATATCCTTAATAAGATCCATACCATCTTCTCCAAGGTCATCTAAACGACCAATAAATGGAGAAATAAATGTTGCTCCAGCTTTTGCAGCCAATAATGCCTGCTGTGCTGAGAAGCATAACGTTACATTAACCATTATTTTTAAATCAGAAAGCCTCTTGCATGCTTCTAGACCATCCCAAGTAAGTGGAACTTTGACGGTAACATTTTTTGCGATTTTACTTAATATTAAGCCTTCCTCTACCATTAGACCTGACTCAGTTGCCGTTACCTCTGCGCTCACTGGTCCTGGAACAATTTCACAAATTTCTTTTATAACTTGCTTAAAGTCTTTACCAGATTTTGCAATTATCGAAGGATTGGTAGTTACACCATCAACCATTCCACTTAGTGAAAATTTCTTTATGGCTTCAATATCTACGCTATCTATAAAAAATTTCATTTTAATTCTTCCTCTTGTTTGTTGCGACTCAATAGAATTGCATGCAAGTGTAACATATTTTGTGTAATGTGAATTTGATAAGATGAAAAAAATTTCTGTTTTGTTGGCTGCCAATATTCCAGGCCCCTATGATTACCTCGTGTCGGACGATCTTGATATTAAATTTGGTTTTTTTGTTAGGGTTCCGTTCCGCAATAAAGAGTTAATTGGAATTATTTGGGACGATTCTTCGGAAAATATTGAAAAATCAAAACTAAAAGAAATTATTGAATATTATCCATCCTTTAAACTATCAGAAACTATAATAGATTTTATAAAATTCTTTAGCCGTTATAACTTCACTTCTTTAGGAAAAACCTTAAAACTTTTTATTCCTCAGACTTACTTAATTGAAGATATCAAAACTTTAAAAAAATATAAAATAGATAAAAAAAAGATTGGAAATATTAATATAACAAATGCGCGTCAAAGTGTTTTGGATTTGTTTGAAGAACCTTCCAATTTATTTTCATCTTCTGAAATTATCAAGACAGCCAAAGTTTCTCCATCAGTTATCAAAAAGTTGATTGAAGAAGAAGTTCTAATAAGCGTTGATTTAGTTTCTCAGCAGAGCCTTATTAAGGTGGAACATAAAAAATTTAATTTAAATACTGATCAATCTATAGCAGCAAAAAATATTATTTCATCCATGGGAGACAAAAACTTTAAACGTTTTTTAATAGATGGGGTAACTGGGTCAGGTAAAACTGAGGTATATTTTGAGGCTATAGAGGAAGCCTTAAAAAGAAATAAACAATCATTAATTTTATTACCTGAAATCTCTCTAACAGAGTCGCTCTTCGAAAGAATTAAGATTAGATTTGGTTTTGAGCCCTCCCTATGGCATTCAGATTTATCCAAAACGAAAAGAAGAAAAATTTGGCAGGATGTTTATTATAATAATGCAAAATTAGTAATAGGCGCTAGATCCTCTTTATTTTTACCATTTAAGGACCTTGGTTTAATTGTAGTTGATGAAGAACATGATAATTCTTACAAACAACAGGAAGGGATTATTTACCAAGCGAGAGATATGGCCATCTCTCTCGGATCCTTTGAAAGAGTTCCTGTTGTTATGGTATCAGCGACACCATCACTTGAGACAGTTTTAAATATTAAAGAAGGAAAGTATAAGAATTTACCTCTTCCTGAACGTATTGGTAAGGCCTCCCTCCCTGATATAAATTTTATTGATATGCGTGATGAGGAATATATAAAAAATCAATGGATTTCAGAAAAACTAAAAACTGAAATTCAAAAAACCCTTGGAAGGAAAGAGCAATCATTAATTTTTTTAAATAGAAGAGGTTATGCACCAGTCACTCTATGTAAAAGTTGCGGATATCGTCTTGAATGCCCTAAATGTGATTCCTATCTAGTTGAGCATAAATATAATCCAAAGCTTATTTGCCATCAATGCGGATTTTCTATTAAACCTATTGATTCTTGTTCAGAATGTAATTCAAAGGATAGTCTGGTAGCTTGTGGTCCAGGTATCGAAAGGATCACAGATGAGATTTTAAAAATTTTTCCTGAGGCTAGAATTGCCACTCTTTCTTCTGATAATGCTAAAGATACTAATATAGTACTTAAGGATATGAGGAATGGATTAGTTGATATTTTGATTGGTACTCAAATAATCTCAAAAGGCCATCACTTTCCATTGCTAACCTGTGTAGGTGTAATTGATGCAGATTTAGGTATGGCAAATGGTGACTTAAGGGCCGCAGAAAGAACTTATCAGCTTTTACATCAAGTTTCAGGAAGAACCGGAAGAGAAAAAAGACCCGGCAAAGCATTTCTCCAAACTTATTTTCCAGCACACCCAGTTATTAAATCACTTGTAAGCAGTCAAAAAGAAAACTTCCAAGAAGCTGAGCTAAAAACAAGAAAAATTAATAATTTACCTCCATACGGAAAATTGGCATCAATAATTCTTTCTGATACTGACTCATTAAGGCTTATTAAATTTTGTAAAATAATGAAAGCTGCCATTCCATTTTCTAAAGAAATAATTGTTCTAGGTCCGGTTCCTGCACCAATCACAAAGGTTCGAGGTAGGGTTCGGTATAGATTTTTATTAAAAACAAATAAGGCGGTTAATTTACAAAAGTATATAGAATTCTGGATTAATATTATCAAAAAGCCAAGCTCTATAAGACTCACTGTGGATATAGACCCTTATTATTTTTTATAAGAGAATCGTCATCAGATATTGCATGGATTAGAAGCTTGTGTTACCACCATCTAACAAGAATTTTTTAAATTCCTTTTGGAGACAATAGTTAATAATTATCATTAGTTTTCAATAACTTAAAAATACCAGGCTATCTTTTATGGATCAATCAACAGAAGATTATGTAGTAGGCTTACCCGGGCGGTATGCATTATCTCTTTTTGAGCTAGCTCAAGAAGAAGACGAAAAAGATTTTGTTGAAAAAATTGATCAAGAATTATTGACTGTTGGAGATATTATAAATTCGAATAATGACTTAAGCGCTCTAATAAAGAGCCCAATTTTTTCATCTACTGAACAATTATCATTAATGACCGATATCTTAAAAAAGATAGGAGTAAATCCTATGATAAATAATTTTATCGGAGTTTTATGTGAAAATAGACGATTATCTTTGTTGCCAAATATCATAAGAGCATTTCATGCTCATTTATTAGTTATAAATAAAAAAGCTACTGCGAAGTTAATTACAGCTAAACCAATTAGTGACAAACAAAAGGGTCAGATTGAAAAAATTTTATCAGATCATTTTGATCTTGAGGTTGATATTAATGTTGAGGTCAATGAGGAAATATTGGGCGGTCTTATAGTTCAAATGGGTAGTAAGATGATAGATAGTTCGCTTCTTACACGTCTTAAATCAATTAAAAATGTTATGAATGAGGCTTAGTAATGGATATACAACCAGCAGAAATATCAGCAATATTAAAGAAAAAAGTTAAAGAGTTTGGCAAAGAGGCTGAAGTATCAGAGATAGGGCAGGTTCTATCTGTTGGAGACGGTATTGCTAGAATTTATGGTTTAGATAATGTTGAGGCTGGAGAAATGGTTGAATTTCCTGGCGGTATCAAGGGCATGGCATTAAATCTAGAAGAAGATAATGTTGGAGTTGTTATTTTCGGTGACGATTCTTCAATTAAGGAAGGTGACACTGTAAAAAGAACAGGTTCAATTGTTGAAGTTCCTGTTGGAAAAGGTTTATTGGGTAGAGTTGTTGATTCACTTGGCAACCCAATTGATGGCAAGGGACCAATAGAATCTACTGAAAAAAGACGTGTAGATGTAAAGGCGCCTGGTATTATTCCTAGAAAATCAGTAAGTGAACCAATGCAAACTGGATTAAAGGCAATTGATTCACTAATCCCTATTGGCAGAGGGCAACGAGAGTTAATCATCGGTGATAGGCAAACTGGAAAGACAGCAGTTGCTATTGATACTATTCTGAATCAGAAGGAAGTTAATGCCTCTGGCGATGAAAATCAAAAATTATACTGTATATATGTTGCCATTGGTCAAAAAAGGTCTTCAGTAGCTCAAATTGTAAAGACTCTTGAAGAGAATGGCGCTCTTGAGTATTCGATTGTAGTTGCAGCAACTGCCTCTGAGCCCGCCCCACTTCAATTTTTGGCTCCATTTACAGGATGTGCAATGGGAGAATTTTTTAGAGATAACTCAATGCATGCTTTAGTTGTTTATGATGACTTGTCTAAGCAAGCAGTTGCCTATAGACAAATGTCTCTTCTTTTGAGAAGACCTCCTGGAAGAGAAGCTTATCCTGGTGATGTTTTCTACTTGCATTCACGATTACTTGAGCGTGCCGCAAAGTTAAATGATGATAATGGTGGTGGATCTTTAACTGCGCTTCCAATTATTGAAACTCAGGCAAACGATGTTTCTGCTTATATACCCACTAATGTTATATCAATAACTGATGGACAGATCTTTCTTGAAACCGATCTTTTCTTTCAAGGAATAAGGCCGGCTGTTAATGTAGGACTTTCAGTCTCAAGAGTTGGTTCATCTGCTCAAACAAAAGCCATGAAAAAAGTTGCCGGCTCTATTAAAGGAGAGTTAGCCCAATACAGAGAAATGGCAGCCTTTTCTCAATTTGGATCTGATCTTGATGCTTCTACACAAAAGCTTCTTGCTAGAGGTGAAAGATTAACTGAATTACTAAAGCAAGGACAATTTTCTCCCTTAGCATCTGAAGAGCAGGTTGTTCTTCTTTATGCAGGTGTTAATGGTTATATGGATTCTATAGAAACTAATCAAATTGGAGACTTTGAAGAACAACTTCTTAGTACTATTAAAAAAGATTATATGAATATTCTTGATGACATTAAAACGACTAGTGCTTTGAATGAGGAAAATGAAACTTTATTAAAAGAAACACTAGAAAAGTTTTTAGAGAATTTTAAAAAGAATAGTTAATTAATTATGGCTAATTTAAAAGAACTTAGAAATAGAATAACGAGTGTTACTTCAACTCAAAAAATTACTCGTGCAATGCAAATGGTTGCGGCTTCTAAATTAAGAAGAGCTCAGGAATCAGTTGAGGCCACTAGGCCATACTCCGATAAGCTTTCTGCTGTGGTCGGAAATCTATCCAAGGAGATGGATGGAGATGATAATGCACCAGAACTATTGGTTGGTAATGGTAAGTCTGAACGCTATTTATTTGTTGTTGCAACATCTGAAAGAGGTTTGTGTGGTGGCTTTAATTCATCAATTACCAGGCTAGCCTCTAAAAGCGCTAGGAATTTGATTAAAAAAGGTAAAGATGTAAAATTTATTTGTGTAGGGAAAAAAGGTAAGGCCGCATTATCACGTGAGTTCGGCGAAAGTATTATTGAATTTTTTGATTTTTCAGATGTTCGTAATCTTGGTTTCGCTGAGGGAGATTCAATCGCTAAAAAAATTATCTCACTTTTTAACGAGGATAGCTTTGATGTTTGTCAACTTTACTATTCTAAATTTGAGTCTGTACTTACTCAAATACCAACAGAACAAACTATTATTCCTTTTGGACTAAGCAATGAAAGTAATGAAGATATTTTAGCCCAAGAAGCTTGTTATGAGTATGAACCCGATGAAGTTGATATTCTAAGAGACCTTTTACCAAAAAATCTTTCAATTCAAGTATTCAGAGCATTATTAGAAAATTTTGCTAGCGAACAAGGTGCAAGAATGAGCGCTATGGATAACGCAACAAGAAATGCTAATGAAATGATCGATAAATTAAAGATTACATATAATCGATCAAGACAAGCGACTATAACTTCTGAATTAATTGAAATTATTTCAGGTGCAGAAGCTCTTTAAAAATTAAAAGCGAGGAAAATTATGAGTGAAATTAATCAAGGAAAAGTTATTCAGGTAATGGGTGCGGTAGTAGACGTTAAATTTGAAAATAATTTACCGGCTATTCTTGAGGCTCTTGAGATTGAAGCAGATGGAAGGCGTCTAGTTTTAGAGGTTGCCCAACACTTAGGAGAGAATTCTGTCAGAACTATTGCTATGGATACAACTGAAGGACTTGAAAGGGGTCATTTAGTTAAGTCATCAGGAAAGCAAATATCAGTTCCAGTCGGCGAAGAAACCCTCGGAAGAATTATGAATGTAATTGGTGAACCAGTTGATGAACGAGGTCCAATAAAAGCAAAGAATGTTCGAGGAATTCATCAACCTGCTCCAGACTTTATTGAGCAATCTACTGAAAGTGAGATGCTTGTTACAGGCATTAAGGTTGTAGACCTTTTGTGTCCTTATTCAAAAGGCGGAAAAATTGGTTT
>Ga0114998_10000788_pt1 | contig 23842 bp, 16 predicted proteins | sample ArcticOcean_MG_C_5_FD_87044 | JGI IMG/M metagenome (GOLD analysis project Ga0114998, IMG submission 87044) | Marine microbial communities from western Arctic Ocean - ArcticOcean_MG_CB4_138 | ecosystem: Environmental > Aquatic > Marine > Oceanic | place: Arctic Ocean: Canada Basin | collected... | reverse complement strand
TGGGAAATATTGGGAAATACTGGGAAATACTGGGAAATACTGGGAAATACTGGGAAATAATGGTTCAATAAAAAGCGCATATTTGTGCCGACTGCATCATTTGTAGTAGATAGATATCTTAATAAATGTCGCCGTCGTACGGATTCATATAAAACGCACGCGGTTCAGAGCGAAGAAAGTGATCGTAGAAGAGTCGTTGCAGCTTTAATTAACTTTGAAAAGAGCTATTTCGTAGTACCGCGCTGTACGAGTTTGTTGACACTTTAGCTTTGTTTTTTACTCGTATATACACTTAAGAACAATCATCTCGAACTGCATGGAACGAAGCGAATGGTAGAGGGAGAGATTAGAGAGACTAAAGAGAGCGAGTAGAAGAGCGTAGGGAAAGGGAGCGTTTTTTCGTTTGTTTGTTTGTGTTCGATTAAGTCAATGCAACGACAGTGTAATAACGATAACACGAATGGACAACAACGACAGAGACAGGGACGAGGACAGAGAATAGAACAGATGACGAGGACGACGATTTTGATCTTGATCTTAAGCGCTATGATATACTTCGTGATGCGCGTGTTACCGAACACGATCGAGGGCCAACGAAGGAAATATGTAGCCATGACCGGTGCGAATAGGCTCGATTATTACGACGAAGGGCAAAAGACGAGCGCGGATGATTTAGTGTATAGGAGAGTTAACGGTGATGATGACGACGAGGAGGCTAGGAACGAGGAGAGGACGCAGCACGATAGCGCAGATGCGAGTTCGCGCGCGAACGATGTCGCAGACGACGACGCTTCTTCGTTAGCTATCGAGGAGTCGGCCGAGAAAGCGGGGTTGGATTATACAAGGTTACCGGTCGCGCAATTGAAGGGCGATAAGTTACAGTGCAAGTGCGGGAAATATCAGTGCGAGAGCTTTGATCAACCCAGGGTGAGCTACGTAGTGAGTAAGGATATTGAAGATGTTCGAGAGATTTTAAAGGTGTTGAACGCGATCGATGCGGGCGCGAGTAAGGCAAAGGATTGCGAGGTTTTAGTAAACGCGGACGCTTTGAAATCTTCTAGCAGTAGTAACAGTTTGAGTGGGATTAATTCGTTGATTGATTTAATTAAAGCACAAGGTGGATTTAAAGATGCTCTAGCGAGTTATAGGAACGAGCCTTTGGAGAGAATCGTTCTCGTGAAGAGCGAAAAGCATCAAAATAACGATTTAGTCTTGGAAAGATTAGTCTCAGGAGCGCTCTCAGCAAAAATTAGGTTCGTAGAGAATAGTAAAAAAAACATCGATGAAGCGCCCGAGGAAATGAAAACGACCGTTTTGAAACGTTTACGTTCAATCGATCAACGTTCGACGACGCCGACGAGTAAAAACGATGTTTTACCGCGCGTTTCGTTCGCCTTGCAATATTTCAAGCGACCAAACTTAGTGCAGAAAATCGCCACGCAACTCGTTGGGTACGCAACGAAATACAACTTTCCTATTGAAGTTTTAATCAACGACGATTCTGCGACTGAGATTCAAGAATGGCACGAAGCGTTGGAGAAAATTCCACACGCGATTGTTTGCGCCGGGAACGTACACGAGATTCGCGGGTATAACCGCTTGGCTTTAATGTCCAGAGCGCAAATCGTAGCCGTGATTCAAGACGATGACTTGCCGCCTCTTGAACCGAATTGGTTGATCCAAGCCGAAGATAACTTTTATGAGCATAAAAATTTAGCCTTAATAGCCGGCCTCGTCGGTCAAATTCAAGGCGGGCCAGATACCGGTCGATGGGGGAAGCAACGCGGGAGACACGTAAAACAGATTCCATATTACGATAAAAAAGGACGTCCGTTTATGTTCGTTTCTTGGGCAAACATTGGGCCGTTTGTTTTGAAACGCGACGCGTTCTTAATGAGCGGGATGTTTCACGACAGTTATTCATGCAGAGGCGACCCTGGTATTGGTTTTGATTACGAGTACGGCATTCGATTATGGCGAAATAATAAAGAAGTCGCTTTAACGATTATGCAATTTAGGTATCACGTCGGCGCTTCGCGCTCAAGTGGAACGAGGAGCTCAGTCGCAATGAAAACTCGACGCGATAGTATCGAAGCACGGAACACGAAGTTGATTCACAACGTACATAAAGGGTTCTATGTCAATCACGCTCCGGAAGGTGCGAATAAGAGTCCAAAAGCGAAAGCGATGACGACTCGACAGATTTGTAAAGCTGCCGCTTTGCCAAATTTAGCAAACAAAAGATTGATAAAGAATAAAAAAGGATAGTAGGAGATGTACATAGTAGTAGCATACATTAGAATAACAATAAATCAACCAATAATTTTTAAGCCACACACAGCGGTTTATTCCTCATACATCATCATCTATGATTCTCCTTGTTGAGTAAGCGAATTTAATGTTTTCTGTGCGCTCGTATCTTGTTCACTTTTATGTTTGTGTGTGTGTGTGTGTGTTAAGTTACTCTCTTGTTCAAAAGTCTTACAAAGTTAAAATTTACACTGCTACAAACTATATCTACTACTATTTCGATTACTATCGACTACTTGTCTATTTCTTGAGCGTCGTTAATTTCGGCTGCTTTGGCTCGGCATCTAAATAATCACCTCGAACGAATATAAATTTCAGAAACGATTTTTCAGAGCTTGCGCTGCTCCTGAAGCCGTTACCGACGAAGACGCCAGGGCCGAGCGGTCGCAAATAATCCGTGAGCACGTCGAATGGGAAGAAGTTTGCGACGACCTTGGGCCATTTCATTGGGACTTGACACACTCTCGGTTTCGTTTCCATTTTAGTAGTTAATTCAGAAACCTCTCCAGGTGCTCGAAACCTTAAGTACTCGATTGAATAATGTAACGAGCACGGATCGGCGTATTCCATCGTGTTTTCAATTTTGATTCTATCCGAGCTCACGTTCGTATCGCTGGTTGAAAAATAGAGAGGAAACTTATCGCGTAAAACGTGTTTCGCAATTCCCCTCAACGGTACGCGTCCACGAAAGTGTATGGGTTGATATAAATCATCTTTCGCAAATCTTTTATTGCGCGGAGCTTTATAGAAAACTTTCTGAAACCTGTTGAGCCATTTCGATGGTACGTTTGCCGCTCGGCCTTCGTATAAGACGCAATTCACCTTCTTCTTTTTTTGTTTATATTCATCATCATCATCATTTTCTACATTATTATTATTATTATTATTATTGTTGTTATTTTCCACATCATCATCATCATCATCATCATCATCATCATCATAACCGAACTCCTCCAAGTACTCCTCTGCGTCAGCCTTGAACGTCATAGCCCTCCCGGCGACGCACTCGCGCTCTACGGGCCCTAACCTATACCCCTCCCCAGCTAACTCCCACGCGTTCTCAATCCCGCGCGAGCTCAACATCCACATAAAACGTCCCCTGTTATACATATCCATATCTCGAATGTTTTGATAGACATACATCGCTAAATTAGTCCCTTTAGGTAAAAATGGAGCGAACTCTAAGTGATAGTTCTCGATGACCATCAAAGTGCGTTGGAACAACATCTCTTGTTGGTCCGACAAGATGTCGTAATCGTCGAAAATGTCATAAAAATTCTTTTCGTCTTCGTTTGCATTTTCTTCTCCGTCGATGATTTCTTCCAGTTTCCGTTCCAGTTCTACGTAATCGATCGTCGTCTGCCGCCGCGCTCTATCGCCATCATCATCAGCAGAAGCAGTCCCCTTCGAAGCTGAACAAAGTTTCCAATGTTTTCGTTCAGACGAAGAAAAAGAGGAAGAAGAAGAGCGTTTCCTGTCGTTCGCGCGATGACGATTACGACGAACGCAGTATCGTCGAGTACTGCTCGCGCACGTTTTGTTCATTCACCTCTTCTTCGATGCGTTTATCAAAGCTCTCTCTCTCTCTTTCTCTCGTCCCTGTAAAGTCCAATTTGAACAGAACTCCCAAGCCTATGATCGTTCTCGCGCTTAACAGAATAGAACCAATATATCTTATGCGAGAGCTATTCAAAGATGGTACTGTTTTTATAGTTCTCGGCTTTGAGAACTATCGAGATTTCTCTGCGTATCACTTTTATGGGTATTATTACACTATTGAATGCGGTGTTCGTCGTTTGTTTTTGAAGAATTCGAGACAGTAGTTTTATTAGTTCCTCTTGATTTCTTCTTCTTCTTCTTCTTCGTTCAGTTTTTTGACGCCAATAGCGGCAGTCAATGATGGTCACTGTGTTCGTATCGTAATGGTCAGGAGGAAGAGTACACCGGTGAGGAATTCAAGAGTGAACGTGATTGGTCGTTCGAGATCGAGAAGTTCTTCAACAGAAGAAGAAGAAGATCACGAAGAAGAAAGTGAAAGTGAACGTGAATTAGAATCTGAAGAAGAAGAAGAAGAAGAGATTGTACATGAAAGAGAACGAGGAAGAACGAATGATGATAGGAGACGACATGTTTGTCACGTGTGCGATACAGGGTTTCCGAGTAATAGTCTTTTGGATATACATATGCGCGTTCATAATGGCTTGAAGCCGTATAAGTGTCATTTATGTGATAAAGCGTTTGCGCAATCTGGTCAGTTGACAACACACTTGCGCAGTCATACTGGATTGAAGCCGTTTAAATGTCATTTATGTGATAAAGCGTTTGCGGAATCTGGTGATTTGACGAGGCACTTGCGCACGCATTCTGGCGAGAAGCCATTCAAATGTCCTGGGTGCGAGAAAGCGTTTTCGCATTCTAGTGCTTTGACAGTACACTTGCGCATTCATACTGGTTTGAAGCCGTTTAAATGTCATTTATGTGATAAAGCGTTTGCGCATTCTGGTCATTTGACAACACATTTGCGCACGCATTCTGGCGAGAAGCCGTTCAAATGTCCTGGGTGCGAGAGAACGTTTACGACATCTAGTGCTTTGAAAGTTCACTTGCGCATTCATACTGGATTGAAGCCGTAGAAGTGTCATTTATGTGATAAAGCGTTTGCGCAATCTGGTCATTTGACATCACACTTGCGCGTACACGCTCTGCGAGACGCCATTCAAGTGCAACGTTTCTCATCACGCGCGTCAAGATATCTGTTCATTCAACAGCGCGCACGAACGCACGAATCACATACGTCGACGACGCGTAACGATCGCGTACAATCAAGACAGACGGACGACGACGAGATATTTCAAAACCGCGTCGATGGTCAAATACTAACGCGTCGACACAAGCGCTCGCACTCGTTTTTAATCAAGAATATTGTCCCTAAACGCTCTCTCTCTCTCTCTCTCTCTCTATGTGCGCACTCTTATCACTCGTCCATGAAACGTCCCGCGTGCAAAACGACCCGTAAATTGTCTAAAATAGCCACTCATCAGCAGCGCGCCTGCACTGCTTTTAACACGTTTCCTCTCTTTATCCACAGTCACAAAAGAGAAGGCGAAGGCGAATAAACTAAAACCGCATCCAGAAAAGCGAATCGCGAAATCGAAATCGACATCGAATGCAATCATCCCCTGCCCCGGTGCTCGTAAAACACTGCGCTCTAGCGCAGTCTTCTTCTTCGATCGATCGAAGGAACCTAGCGCGACTGCGACGGACTACTGCTTCGCGATTGGAAAACGTCACTCGATGGAAACCGGGGAAAAGATTGGAAAAACGCGAAGAAGATGGAAAGAAGGCGCTGAGAACACGAGCGATTTTCGATGGGTTCAAAACTGCGTTACCTAAGCTGGACTCGTTGAACCCGTTTAAGTCGGACCCTGCGCAGAAGACGAAGCAGCGATATGACCCAATAGTGCAAAAAGTGAACGAGTTAGAGGAACGAATGCTAGCGAAGACGGACGAGGAGTTGAGGAAGATGACGGAGGAGTTTCGAGCGAGGATTAATGGGGAGAAGAAGGAGTCGTTGGATAAGTTGTTACCGGAAGCGTTTGCGGTCGTGAGAGAGGCGAGTAAGAGAGTGCTCGGATTAAGGCCGTTCGACGTGCAAGTCATCGGGGGCGTTATTCTACACGAAGGGCAAATAGCCGAGATGCGAACTGGAGAGGGGAAGACGTTAGTGAGCGCTTTGCCTGCGTATTTGAACGCATTGAGTGGGAAAGGCGTGCACGTCGTTACAGTGAATGATTATTTGGCGAAGAGAGATATGGAATGGATTGGGCAAATTCATAAGTTTCTCGGTTTGAGCGTTGGATTGATACAAGCGAACATGTCCGAAATCGATAGGAGACAAGGGTACTCGAAAGATATTACTTATGTAACGAACTCCGAGCTCGGGTTTGATTATTTGAGAGATAACTTGGCGCAAACGCCAGAAGATTTAGTTCTCAGAGAGTTTAACTTTTGTATAATCGATGAAGTCGATTCTATTTTAATCGACGAAGCGAGAACACCTTTGATCATTTCTGGAGTCGCGGATAAGCCTTCGGAGAGATATATTCAAGCCGCGAAGATCGCCGACGCGTTTCAAAAGCAAGTGCATTATACAGTTGATGAGAAGCAGAAATCTGTCCAATTAACTGAGGAAGGCTATGAAGCCGCTGAAGATTTATTAAACGTCGTCGATTTGTACGATCCAAGAACGCAATGGGCTTTATACATCATCAACGCAATTAAAGCGAAGGAGTTACAATTGAAAAACGTGAACTATATCGTTAATGGACAAGAAATCATCATCGTCGATGAGTTCACTGGTAGAACGATGCAAGGCAGACGCTGGAGCGATGGTTTGCACCAAGCCGTAGAGGCAAAGGAAGGCGTCACCATTCAAAACGAAACAGTCACAATCGCTTCTGTGACATATCAAGCATTTTTTCGAACTTTTCCAAAACTCGGTGGTATGACCGGTACGGCTGAAACAGAATTGACAGAATTTGATAAAATTTACGATTTATCCGTCCAAGTCGTGCCGACGAACAGAACTACCGCTCGCGAAGATGCCACCGACGTCGTCTTTCGATCAGAAAGCGGGAAGTGGAACGCGGTGAGAAGAGAAATCGCGAGAATGCACAAAAAAGGACGACCAGTGCTCGTTGGTACAACCTCAGTCGAGCGCTCTGAAGCCATTGCAAGATTACTTGACGAAGAAGGAATTGAATACGAACTCTTGAACGCAAAACCAGAAAACGTGGAGAGAGAATCTGAAATCGTCGCGCAATCCGGACGTAAAGGCGCCGTGACCATTGCGACGAACATGGCCGGTAGAGGTACGGATATCTTACTCGGCGGTAACGCCGAGTTCATGGCTCGTTTGCGCGTGCGTGAAGCGTTGTTGCAGAAAATCGTGAAACCGGAAGACGGCGACCTCGCGTTTGAAAAGAAAGGTAATTTGGGTAAAGCGAAAGAGAATAGGTGGAAAGTTAAAGACGGGTTGTACCCGTGCGATATCTCACAAGATGCGAAAGCGGCACTTACTGCTGCGGTTGAAAAAGCAGTGAGCGCGTGGGGTGAGCGCACTCTCGATTTGCTCGAAGCCGAAGATCGCTTATCTTTCGCTTGCGAAAAAGGTCCAACCGATGACGAGGCGTTTCTTGCCATTCGAAGCGCGTTTACAAAGATTGAATCAGAATTCGAAACGTTCACAAAGACGGAAAAAGCCGAAGTCTTACAGCTTGGTGGATTACACGTAATCGGTACTGAACGTCACGAATCTCGACGCGTCGATAATCAGCTCCGCGGTCGTTCAGGTCGTCAAGGCGATCCTGGTTCGACGAGATACTTTTTGTCTCTCGAAGATAATTTGTTCCGCATCTTTGGCGGTGACAAGATCCAAAACATGATGTCAATGTTCCGCGTAGAAGATATGCCGATCGAATCGGGAATGTTAACCGCATCGTTGGACTCTGCACAGTCGAAAGTCGAGACGTACTTTTACGACATTCGTAAGCAACTCTTCGATTACGATCAAGTTTTGAACTCGCAAAGAGAAAAAGTGTACTTTGAGCGTAGAAAAGCTTTAAAATCAAACGAAAATAGTTTGAAAGATGTCATGCTCGAATATTCTGAAAAAACAATCGACGACATAGTCAAGGCGAACATCGATACTTCGGTTCCAGTTCCGGAATGGCCTCTAGATGGACTCGCAAGTAAATGCGCGCAATATTGCAAATTAATGAACGATTTATCAGAAGACGTTCTTCGTGCAGAAGCGAATAAAGGTGGCATCGAAGGTTTACGGAACTATCTCGTGAAGAGAGGAAAAGATGCGTATTTGCAAAAACGCGGTGAAATCGAAGCGTTACAGCCAGGATTAATGTCCGAGGCTGAACGATACTTTGTCCTATCGCAAACCGATAACTTATGGAAAGAGCACTTACAAGCAATTAAGTTCGTTCAACAAGCTGTTGGATTGCGCGGCTACGCACAAAAAGATCCCCTCATTGAATACAAGTTGGAAGGTTATAACTTATTTGTTGAAATGATGGCGCAAATAAGAAGAAATGTCATTTATTCCGTCTATCAATTTGAGCCGAAGAGAAAAGTCGAAGTAGTGGACCCAGTTCAAGACGATCAATCAATCGGCTCAAGAAAGAAGAAGGATAAAGAAGAACAAATTCCATTAATCACCGGTTAGTTTATAGTTAGATAAACAAATTCGTCACCATCTTTTAATATAAATAAGCGCCATATCTAATTTTTACTATTTCTAGTCGCTTTTCCTAATCGCCTTTGAATCACCAAGAACGCTCGCGGCGACGAGATCTTTCAGAACTCTAGCTGACGCCGATGCAATATCTCTCGCTTTTTCGGATTCTGGGTCAACTTTTGCGTCTGAAGAAATAGTAGTAGGACTCGAGCTTATGTTGCTATTATCATCTTCTTCTTCGTCGCTCTCGTTACATTTCTTCTCATTTTGTCCTCTGCGTTCGGCTAATCTTCTTTTTGCGTCTTCGACTAAGCGTTTTTCCTGTTCTTTTGTTGACGCTAGTATATCAACCAATGTTTCATGAAACGCTCCCTCTTTTCTCCATAGAGCAGATGAAGGAATTCCATCGTTGTTGTTGTTGTTACCAGCAGAAGCGAAACATGCCGACAGAAGTAAAATCGTGTTTAACATTTCGATAGAGTTTGAATGATTTTCCGAAATACTTTTCAATCTCTTCGAAGCTTCTTCTTCATCGTTATCGATCGCTAGTGACCATATAATACCGTGAGAGGTTTGCGTGAACGCTTCCAATTTTGCAGCATCTACGCACGCCGGAGCTTTTGAAAAGAATTCCCGAGTCCCTTTGGATGAGACAATACCTAAACTGATACATCTTCTAGCCGCTGCCGATCCTGGTGCGTAATATAAAGATGAATCACTATCGTTTCTAATAACTCCTTTCGATGCAAAATAGGCTGCAATCGAAGCAACACAACCAGAACTTAACATCATTGCATCCGAGTTATTGTTCGTAAAAGCGTAAGACAAGAGTAAAGCGCACGCGTTCAGCGCCGAATCTTCCTCGTCAACTTGCGACGATGATTGATCAGAGTCTTCTTGCGAAAAAATCCAAAATCGAGCGGCAATGACTGCGAGTGAATCTGCTACGAGTGGCGCAAACGAACGCCTCGCATTCGCTAAGTTCGCCGTACTCGTACTATTTTCTAATTGTCCCAGAACTGTAAAATTTGCACCGAGTGCATTTTTATCAGCAAATCGAGCAGCTAAATGTGCTAAGAGTGCCAAAGCTTCTATGTCATCTTCTTTCGCTCCATCGCCTTCGTTCATTTTCTTTTCTGCTTTCGTTCGTTTTGCGTATTCGCCGAATTTTAACGCTTTCATAATTCTTTTCAGGCACTCGTTTGAATTAATTTCCGTTGGATTGACGAGAAACCTAGATCTGAGACAGTTCATAGCGGCCGTGCGCATCGTACGATGTTGCGTTATATTCTTTTCAGCGTCCGCACGCATTCGCTTAGAAAGTGTCTCAAAAAGCCTCACGAGCGTTTCTGTGGTTTTTCTTGAAACGTAAGGCGCAGAACCGTCAGATACGCGCGAATTGTCATCGGCGCCAATCAACGCTGGCGTTAAGTGTCTCAAGAGAAATTGCGCCTTTTCAATCCTCGAATATGTTTTCGTTTTTTTCGCTGACGTCGCCTTCGTCGCGTTTTTCTTACTATTGTTTACAAGTCCACCAGTCTTAATCGGTGCAACGTTATTTTCAAGCGGAATCCAATTTGCAACATCATCGTCGTCGTCGTCGTCGTCTTTGCTAGCGATGATTATATCATCGACATCGTTCTCGTCCGATATCATAGCCTTTTTTCCGTTTTCTTCCGCAAACTTCATTACATCTTCCAACTCAACATCATCATCGTCATTATCGCCCCAACCATCTCCTTCTTCATCATTTAAATCTCCTAAAATTCCCTCGACTGCGTTCGCCCTCTCTTCCGCTCCTTCGATTAAGAACGACGCAAACTCTACAAAAACCTGAATCGCGAGCTTCCGAAACCCATCCCTCTTCACATACACTTCATTACCATCATCAAAATCACGATCACGCCTTGCAAAATTTTCTCTCTCGACGACTCCGTCCATACCTTCCTTATTCGCGCCTACCGAAATATTCTCTAAAACTTTCAAATCGAACTCGATTTCAACGCCTTCATCATCAACACGACCGTTGGCCTCCAAATCTCCCCTCTCTCGCACTCGATCGACCATTAAATCAACCTCTCGCGATAGCGATTGCAACTCTTTCGAAGATACTTCTGCGTAATCGAATTTCATCTTCCCAACGCATTTCAAAGCGATTCCTTTCTGCGTTTCTTCCTCGGACTTCGTGACCTCGTTTTGCTGTTCGATGCACGAGATGAGATCTTTAACGAACAACTCGCGAGTCAAATCGTGTTCTTCTTTTTCAGAGCTCGGCATTATTTTGCGAGAGAATTAAGAGAGAGAGAGATCGAGAGATTAAGAGAGACAGTGTTTGATTTGGATTGTTTTTTTTTTCGCGTCGCGTCGTTGTTTGATTTAATTGACCTCTTTCACAAACGTTGAATGTGAGGACAAACACAGAGACAGAGGTTGTCCCTATGAGTACTGTCGTCCTATGCTCCTATCGCTCGCCGTAAGATGTTCATCGAAAACTTCCTCTCGATTTGGCGAAAGAATTGCACGGATTCGGTTTCGCTTCGGTGTGCCATGGCCGCGTTCTTCCATCCAACGGTCCATCTCTCAAAGCTCTCTCTGATGAAAATCTCGCGTCTCTGTTCCGATTTGTATCGCGTTAAGACTTTCCAAAAACTTCCACGGAACGAATCTCTCTCGTCGCATCGCCCGGTTTCGTCTCTTCGTCTTTCTCTTTCGCTCGCTCTCGCTTCTTCTTTTCTTTCGCGCGTTACGTCGTCGTCTGTTCCGTCTTCTTTAGCGCGCGCTGAATCACGGTCAACGGTTTTTGTTTTCAGATCCGTTTTTAAGTTCCTCTGCATGTTCTTCGCATGTTGGATAATCCAAAATCTCAAAACGACGACACAAAAGAAGACGACGACGCAGCGACCGTCGGAGAAAGGGCGGATTAAAACGAAATAAATACGACCCCGTGCGAGCAGTGTATCGATCGATGACGACGACGATGCAATCGCCGTATCAAGAGATCGAACGACCTGCGAGAGAGATCTTGAACCTCTCGAATGGATCTTCCAACATGTTTTCCTTTTTCGTGCCCGCAGGAACTGCGCGAGTGCTAGAGCAACCTGAGATCAGGATCTTGGGCGAACAGGTTTTAACGAAACTTAGAACGAGTCCGAGACATTTTTCGTTCGTTTCGTTCGTTCATGAGAACGAGGTGAGTCGTGTTCATTGCTAACAACGAATCGGATATTTTTTCTTTCTATTTTCGCGGTGTCTGTTTTTGTTTATTCGCGTTTTATTGGTACTTTGGGAGAGAGAGATCATAGGGCGAGAGAAGTGATTATCAGCGGCGAAACGCTAAAGTATGTTCTCGCATTCGTTTTTTACCGGCACAGGCAATCGTGGACTTATTCTTGAAGGCGCTGAAGAACGAGGAGTCGATCGAGATGTTCTATTATGGATTAGAAGGAATGTTGATATTGAGCGAGAACGAGTGCGTTCCGAGGAATCGACAGGCCGAGTGCGTTCAGGTTTCGGCGCGAATAGCGGAGTTGTACTTATGCGAGAACGCAAAATCGTGGGATTTGCAGATGAGAGTAATCGCGAGTTTGATCTTGAGTAGGAATAACGTGCCGAGGGTGAGCGATGCGAACGTATCGATTGCTCTCGGGTGTTGTATGCGTGGGTTGTATTTAGCGAAGAAGGCTACTGCAGTTGAGTCCGGTGCGATCGTTGCGCGGGCGATCACTTCGGCGAGAGAGATTTTGAAGCTCGTGTTTGAGGAGGCGTTGAATGATAAGGATGCGATGGAAGTCGCGGAACGCGTGTTTGCGGATTTAGTGACAATTGCAAGGAGCGAAGAAGATGGGATTTTAAATGGATCGATTAATTGCGAATATAAGAACGTACACGAATCACTCGTGTCGACGATTGCATCGTTAGAGTTATGCAATACGCTCGTTGAGTTTTCATCGGAGACGTTTAGAAAGTCCAAGAAGTTAATGAAAGAGTTCAAGGACAGGTTTTGTCCAATCGTCGAAGCGACATTGGAGAAGAGATTCTTCAGCTTAGCCGAGGCTGAAGATTTCGCGCAACGAAAAGTTGTTTTGCAAACGTTCCGAATCATCGTCGAAGAATGGCGTAACGATGGTGCACACTTTGAAGATTTTATTAAAATGTCCATATCTCGATTAAGTTCATCTCTTGAAGGCGAAATGCCGCCATGGCTACGCGTGTCTTCCGTGGAGATTTTGAAAGATTTCTGCGCAAACGATAAGGTGTGTACATTTTTACACGAAGCGTATTGCGACCCGAATACAGTAACCGACGACGCAGATGATGCCGAAACACCTTTCGCGAGCATATGTTTGATTTTAGGACGAATTGTTCAAGCTGGATTAAGCTCTACGAATGATTCTGCGAATAAAAATGAATGTGTTTACGACGTCGTTCAATCCGAATTCGAAAAGAAGATGTCAAAATTATCAATTACTAAGGATAATTCTCGCAATAATATAGAGCACGAAGATATCTCGAATAATATTGAAAACACGAACGCGTACATCGCGCGCGCCGTCACTATTTCTATCGAAAGTTTGTTAACCGTCGCAAAAGTTATAGAAGAAATGGCATTTTCTGATAACTCTTCGGAGACACGTTTTCAATCGGCGAAGAAGATGTTAGACGCAGTCTGGGAGACTTTGGCGTCCATTTTTTCCTTATCGCTCGATCTTGCCGAAAACGAGTCGACGTGCTTATATTTATTCGAAGCTTATCAAAACGCAGGACGCGCGGCAGTGAAAGCAAAACATAAACTCGCTAGAGAAGCGTTTCTAGGGACGTTATGTCACTTTGCTTTGCAAACAAAGAAGCAGAAATTCGATGAAAACGGAAAAGCCGTCCCAAGATTGTCGTTGAAAAATGCTTTGAGTTTACGTGCTATATTCAACATCGTAGACGCGTCTGAAGGAAAACTTTTCGAATCGTGGTTTATGGTCTTAGAGACGATAGCGTCGTTGGAGCGAATGTTAGGTGTTGCCGATAAAACCTTACGCACGCGCGTACGGGAATACTTACCAACTGGATTGAAACCCTCGAATTGGACCGGTGCAGAGTATGAATACAAAGAAGAGTTCTACGTCTTTTCCGAAGCTGCACAAGATATGTTTAACTCAATGAACGTATACGAAAACGATGACTTGATGTACGTCGTCGATGCTTTGATTAAAGCAAACATTCGAGAATTGCGAGAGGCGCGAGCTTTGGCAGAAAGTAACAATAATAACATTAGCAAAAAGAAACAAAAAGTAAACTTTGAGGTAAGATTAAGAAACTTGGAACGGCTTCGAGCCGTTATTGAAGTCAACGCGTCGACGCGTTTCGCTTTGTTCTGGGATGTCTGCTCGAAGCATTTTTGTAAAATTATATTAGAAGAATCGGGGCATTCACGAGAGCAAGCGTACAAAATTTTTGAAAAAATTGCAGTAAATATACTCGCAACTGATTTAGATGCAGATGAAAAGAACGTTGCGTATGCGAAAACTGCTGGTGGCTTTGAGACCGTTGAGTGCTGCGTCATTTCTTACGTAAAGACGTTTTACGAATCGTCGAGAGATTATCGAGGGAAACAAATCGCATTGTCCATAGCGCACGCCATTGCGAGTAAACGCGCGAATAAACTCAAAACTTCGTGGCCAATACTTCTGGACACTCTTTCAAAAGTAGCCGTAAACGAAACAGATGCCGATTTAACGATTGATTCATTTGAAACCATAAAGGTGATTGAAAGCGAGGCGTTGCATTTAATCGGAAAAGAATATTATGGGGATGCGGCAAAATGCTTCTCGCGCTACGCAAAGCAGAAAAATGAAACCAACGTCGCTTTATCAGCTATTGATTCGTTACAGAACGTCTTGGAGTTTTTTGGTAACGAATGCGTAAGCAATGATAACGCAACAGCAGCAAAGAACGCCATCAACGCTAACATGACACAGGTTCGAAATGGAATCAAACTAAATTTGCTCACCATAGCAGGTCTCGCAGATTTTTCTATTTCTCCAATCCTGACATATCTCTGTGAATCATTCGATGATACGAGACTGGAAGTAAGCGTCGCGGCTTTTTCAGCCTTGATAGAATGCTTCGTCTCCCGAGCTCAATTATTGAGCAAAAACGAGCTAAAAGAATGCGTTCAAAAAATTGTATTTCCCTCGATCGATAAATACCGAAAGATTGTTAAGAAAGTACGCAATAACGATAACGAATTATTGGTCAACATGCTAGAATCTTACTTAGGGAACATGCTGCGAAATTCGTTACCACTATTGGTCTCGATTGAGAATTTTGATAAAATTTGGGACGACGTGTTGTTATTCTTCATCGATTCAGTCATCTCGGATTGTGAAGAAGTGAGCATAACAGTTTTACATAATTTTCTGCCTATTCTACTCGAAAATGATGAAGTTAACGGTGGTATGCCGAAGGCGCTTTGGAAAAAATCGATGAAGACCTTACACGCCGTGACTGAAAAAGTAACAGCGCCGACTTCTTTAGCAACCCAGAGTACGCGCATTGAACTAGCAACATTATTCGGTACTCTTTTTGAAAGAAGACGCGATTCTTTCGACGTTGCCGATAGTAAAGGAACAATACGTGCACTTCAACAGTTGATAAATTCACCGTGCGTTGGTAACGACGTACAACCGCTTGATGGTGCTCTTTGGGACGTGCAGAAAAGAGCACTAAAATCGATGTGCTTTATGTGCGCAAAATCGAAAGAGGGTAAGAATAGAACTTTAATTTGCATAGAATCTATCAACGTGCTACTGCAAGAGATGACCAGATTTGGTGAACGGCAATCGACGCAAACAGCTGCGGATTTGGCATTTGCAAGATTAGCAATGGAGGCGTTTTATGAAATATATGATATTGTGGCCAATGATGAAACGAGGGTCGAGACGTTTTGTGCCGCGATGACTGCTATTTCAAAGCTTGCTAGACGACGGAACAACGTACAAGCTGCTGCTGATGACGAAGATGATGACAAAATTGTCAATTATTTGAACTATAATACGATATTACTGCAGAAGGCAGCCTTGCAAGCGCTCGTCGTTGTTTCGAGAAGAGGCGTAGCATCGTTGAGTTTGTCATCGACATTGACTAGTGGGATATCTGCGCGCGCGGCGGCAAAGTCAGACTGGTCAGCGGCTGCTGATGCATTCGAAACTGTATTGGGTCAAAATGTCGAAATCATGAGCTCAAACGATGATAACGACGATGAACAAGAAGCGATATTAACTTCTTCTTTTGACGATGACCAAGATGATGATTTTGTTGAGGAAGTAGAGCGCGACATTTCTCTTCGAGTTAAAAAATCGAGAACTTTCTCTAGCCTCACCATCATCGCGGCGACTGCACTTGGCCAAGTCGTGCTTAGACAATCTGCAACGGCTGAAGATGATTGTATTCAGCGATTTTTGCGTTCCTTAGCGCGAGGTTGCAAGGCACCACGTATCGATATCGCCACTGAAAGCTACGCTCAGCTATGCGATCTCGCGAGATTCTCGTCGTATAGCGATCTAAAAAATATAAACGAAAGCGTGTTTGCACATCGTGCACGAGTAGCGACCTTTGCGTTCCCTCGCGTGGTTTCATGTACGAAAAAATTCCTCGAAGAACACGCAAACGCGTGTACGGATTCTTGGACGTTTGATACTACTCGAGACGCTCTGAGAATGTGTTCTACTTTGGCCGTGTCCGTAGACGTATCACATTCAAAAAATACGTCATTGAACGCTATGCTTCAAAAAGCGAGAGAGAGCAAAGGTAGTAGTGATGATATAAAAGACGAGGAACTCGTTTTAGGTGTTTTTGTTTTTTCATCTTTATCGAAATGCGCATCTGCCGCAGTCGAAGGTGATATTCAAGAGTTGGCCATGTTCGCTTTGCTCGGTTCTGGGAAGTATTTAGGAATAATGTAATGTAAAAATATAACTATGCTTTGCTTCATGTATTTATTGAATGCTATGACTATTATTAGTTAAAAATCTTTCTTGTTAAGAAGATTTTTAGCTTCGGCTTCATTTTTTGATAGACCCGCACTTTGATATTTTTCTAACAACTCTCGTTTTTTCTTCGCCAAGACGAGCGCTTCGATGTCCGCATCGTCTGGTAGCGGGACGTAAGCTGCCATCGTAGGCGTTGTTGTTGTTGTTGTTGTTGTAACTTCTTTGGCAACTTCTTTGGCTTTTGTCGTTGTAGTAGTTCTATTCGTTGTCGTTGTATTAAGGGCGTTATTGTACGTTGTATTTGATCTGTTTATAGCGGCTTTTCCAATCATTGCGGCGCCCGTTCTCTCATCAATATTGACTCCAGCATCAGCGGCTTTTAGCAACTCCATCGCTTTCCAATTCTCAACAGCGTCGTTTCTAATTTCCTCTTCCGCCCTTCTCTCTGCTTCCAAAAAATCCTCATCTTCGTCGTCGTTAAACCCAAAATATTTCGCATCCGCTCTTTTCAACATCTCCGTCTTTGTTCGTTTCTTCTTCCTCGCTTTTCCTTCTTCGTCCTCGTCTTCACGTTCGAACAATTCTTTCACGCCAGGTAAATTCTTCGCCGCCCCGAAATACTTATAATGCCTCTGCGCGCCCTCTAACTTCTCAAACCCTTTCGGCTTCACGGTGACTCCGCCTTCCTCGATTCCGCCGCCTCTAATGATATAATTCGGCCCTCCCAACTCCTTTATTCGCATTTCCCATTGCCACTTCTCCTTCAATAACTTATTAATCTCATCGTTCAAATCGCGCAAGCGATGTTCGCCTAAACTCTCGTTCTGAATCTCCATAACCTTCCTCCCAACCTCTCTTAAAATTTGCGTCCTGAACTTATCCGCCTGCGATACGTCGTCGCACTTCATCGTATGGTTCGGTCTGCGTCCGGATCTGTCCACTCCAGATAATAACTCTTGCTTCCCTGCGACCCATTTATTGAACATGCCCTGTCGTTTATGTGTAATTTATTCATTTTATTCGTAATCAGTACGTCTCTCTCAATCTTTAACTCTCTCAATCTTTAACTCTCTCAATCTCGAGGCTCAAAAACACGCGCAGAAAAAAGAAACGATCCCGACAAGTAAACATCGCTCGCAGTCGTTGAGAAGAGCAAAATCTGCTCTCTCTGCTCTCTCTCACACACACAAACACACGCGTTTTTCCTCTTCTCAATCATTGACCTATTAAACAAACACGTAAACGAAACAAATCGTTTCCAATTCGTAAAACATAAAATCCTCTGCATCGCGCGAAAAATCATCCGAAGGAAGAAGAAGGCGGAAGACGAAGAGCGCGCTAAAAAAAACGGGGACAGAGCGTGGCTAACTCGACGCACGTTCGCCTTTTCCTGATTTCGAGCCATTCCGAAAACTCTCTCTCTCTCTCTCTCTCTCTTTTATTAAGCTTTGCCGTATTGGAAGCGTAAAGGGGTGCAAAGTAAAAAAAAGAAAATGAAGGGAGATATGAAGTTTATTAGGGTTTAGGGTTTAGGGTTTAGGGTTTCTATATAAAAGAAATCACTCTACACATAAACGCTTAATCATAATAAACACGCGCACACACACACAGAGAGAGAGAGATTAAGAGGGAATAAATGATCACGATCAGAGTGCGCACGCGCGATGGCACCGAGCGCCTCTCGATCGATTGCAGTAAAACCTTAAAAGAGCTCGCGCTAGAGATCAGTCAAAAGCCGTGGGGATGCGAAATCGATTCGTTCCAGTTATCGTTCGATGAAAGATCGATATTAAGCAAAGCGAGCAATCGTCGCGATGAAAGTAAGATCGAGTTATTATCGAAGGAAGATTGGGAGCGATCGTTGAGTATGCTTGGCATGAGATCAGGGACGATCGTTTACATGAGCTACGAATGCGAGCGAATGAGCACGAGAACGAGCGAGCGAGCGAAGGACGGGCAGCAGAGGTTCGGTCAGCGCATGTCAATCGGCGAGATGATTAAGAAACAGGTTAGGGTTGGTATGCAGGACCGCGCGTTAGTGAAATCGGTATCGTTTTGTGGACCAGCCGCGAACATGTTTCAGGCGTACGTGAACGCGACGCTCGGGTTTAAGCAAAGCAGGTTCGGGTGGTTATACGGCACGAAGACGAGGAGAGAGGAGAAGAAGGTTTTGACCGAGAAGGAGGAGGAGGAAAGGAAGAAGATGATACAGATGAATAGAGGGATGACTGCTGCCGCCGCCGCGAAGGCGATTTCGACGAAGAAGGAGACGGAAGGAGACGAGGTTGAGATCGTATGCGAGTTGTTCGCGGATGTGATTTATGAACCGAAACAATCCGGGAACGCGTACGTTTCAGTTTTTGACGAGGAAGACGAGGAGTCAAAGACGGCTGACGCGCTCGCGACGGCGATGGGGTACGAGAAGATCGGGTGCGTCTTCAATCAAAGCGATTGCGATCGAGGAACGGAGTCAGTGAGTGCGATGAGTGCGCACGAAGTTACGTTATGCGCAAAGTTACAAGCGAAGTATGGGAAAGAGTTCGTGACCGTAATCGTGATGCAATTTGCTGACGAGGACGAAGAGTTGCAAGTGACGTTTGAAGCGTTTCAGGTTTCGGAGCAATGCGTGAAGTTATATAACGAAGGTTTTTTTGAACTCGATGAAACGACCGGAGTAGCAAAGCTTCCACAACAACAACAACAAAAAGATCAAAATACTAGTACGACGACGACGACGACGACGACGACGGCGAATAAAAACGGGCAGCAACAAGAATTTAGCAACTGGGGCAGTCACACGAAGATGACGAAACCGGTCATGGTCGAACGCAAAGACGTCTTCGAAGTCGATAACGATTTCTGGATCGTAGCCGTTCCAATCAAAGACCATTCGGGGACTTCTCAATCCGGGTTTCCAATCGAAAACAGGATACATCCGCCGCAAACTATTGACGATTTGAGGAGCGCGATTCGTTCGAGATCTGGTTCGACGTACGCCGAGAAATTAAGAGATTTCCATTTGTTGTTGTTTTTGTGTAAACAAATGGATAAGAACGATGTTATGGCGATCGCGCAGTCGACGAATGATTACGTCGATGGTGGCGACGTCGCCGATGGGTACAAAGTGCTCATAGACGCCATAGCCGGCTTATAGTATATAGTAGATAGTGAATATGCAGCGAAAAAACCACTCGAGTTTACTCTTTTACAACAAGCTGTAACTGCCTGAAAAAATCAGAGTAACGCATATTTTAAACAGTAGAGAACTTAAAAAAATTCTTCATAAACATACATCAAAAGCTAAAATAACGACCGCGTTAACGATGCCAGCGAATGCTCAAAATAGAGAAGAAGAGGACCAAACGGACGACGATACCAGGAACGATGATATCGATACAAAAGATCCACTCGAAGCGCAGACGTTCGAAGGTATTCCTTTATCACGAGTCAACGAAGAGGATCAGGACGAGGGCGTCTATCCAAAGAAATTCTCTGATCCGAACGGTTTCTATACCGAACACGAACGAGCTTCGGACGAAGAAACGATCGTCATAAACGTGAAAATATCGCAAGCCTGGGTGAACTTACCATCGAGACAGCACATGCAGTCGTTACATCGAACGAAGATCCCGAAAAACGGGAAAATGACCATCGAAGAGTTCAAAAATCAACTCAGCGAAATTAAAGGCTTCCCAAAAGCGAAAGATATTCAATTACTATGGTTCGCGAAAGTCATCGGGAGAAAATACGACGACGACGTCTCCGTCACAGTCGACGGCATCGATGAGAAGAAGTTAACGCTGAACGATTATAACGTCATGCCGTGGTTAATAAAGTTCCCCGAGTGGCAAATCGTCGCGACCGTTCTCGACCAACCGCAGCTCGATCGCTACGAAGCGATCCATCGCGCGGTCGCCATCAGTAAAGGTTTAGATCCCGATAAGTACTGCAAGAAGTTACGAAAGACCGATAAATGGACGACTTTTTTGGAAACCGACGTCGAAGCTACGAAGAAAAACCGCGAGTTCCGTTTAGGCGCCGGGAATTAATAAAGCCTCGTTCCGAGACTCTACTACGCGTTCGTACGCCGTACGCGCTCGCGTACTCACTCAATTATTTATTCAATACGTATTCATTTATCGTACTTCTCTGTCTCTCTCTCTCTCAATCTCTCACTCATTCGCTCTGCTTCGTCGTTCATTTAACGCTCTCGCGTACTCCTGAAAACCGCGACCGGTGCTCTCAACTCTCTGACTCTTTCTACTAAAAAGTCAATGAAAGCTCCTCAAAAGGCACTTTTTTAATTCCTAAATGAACTGAAAGAACTTCGCTTTTAAAGTTCGACATGAAATGAATCCGCACAAATCTCGCGCTTCTTATTAATAGGATTAAGAACTTACGAGAGCGCTTACGAGAGAGAGAAGAAGAACAACTGCAGAGAGCGCTTTTGGTATAACTTAATCCGTGAGTAGTCGTAATCGTTGTCGTTAAAGAGAAAAACGGCAATTCGTAAGCGAAATTTGAGACTTCCTTATTAAGAAAGAAGTTTTGGAATCCGATTTGGTTTCGAAAGCGAGTTTAAGAAGAGGTTTACGCGGCAATTCGTGAGCGAAATTTGACACTTCCTTAATAAGAAAGAAGTTTTGGAATTCGATTTGGTTTCTTTGAAGGGAGTTTAAGAAGAGGTTTACGAAAATGAACCCGTTCGATGTACCGACACCGCCAAAGAAACAATCGAAAGAGGAGTACGAGGACATGTTCCCGAGTGGGCAACAGAATCACGCGGCGAGGATGTACGCCGAAGACGACGATGATTCACCGTGGTCTCAGGAACAACAAAGGAATACGAGATATACGCAGAGCGCGGAGTATCATCGATCGATTGAGAGCGATTTACGATCTGCGTCGAACGGAGTAGCGAGCGTTGCCAGTGAAGGGTATTATGGGAGGAACGAGTATGAAGAGGAGGAGGAAGAGGAAGTGGATGAAGTGCAGACGTATCAGACGCGATCGACGAATAGTTACGACTCGGCGATTCAGACGCAATCGACGACGAATACGCGTCAGAGGGATTTATTTGGGAACAATATCGTTTCTAACGGTGGTGGTGGTGGGATGATGAATGAGGCGAGGAGTTCAATACATAGTGGGGGATCGATTTCACCTTCTGCGACGAGTCCGAATCCTTTAGCTTCGGTCGGCGCCGCCGGGAGAGCGTCGCAAACGAGCTCGTTAAGGGCGTCTATATCAGCAGAGAGTTATAAGTCGTTCGGGAATAGGTTGAGAAACGTGGTTAAGCAATCGCAAGAGCATGGAAGTCGCGTGAAGGCGAAGAACGATGCCAGAGTTGAAGAAATCGCTATGAATCGAAGATATAAAGGTGGCGTTTTGTTGCTTCAGGAGAATCAGAGGCAAGAAGTGACCATGGCGGCGTCTTATGGAACTTTAGATGCGGCTAGGGACGAGAGACAGATGGGTCCACCACCTGGCATCGGTGGCGGTCAAAGTGCCGCCGCTGCTAATGCCGGTGTAGTCGCACCATCGCCGCAAAAGAAACCGGGATTCTTTGCTCGACGGCGCGGCGTGAGCTCAGAATCCGTCGATCAGCCGCCGCCAGAGCAAACGCCAGAACAAATAAAATCAAAGAAATCGTTGGCGCACAAAATGAGAAGTTTACAACGCAGAACTGGTCAAATGATGCTCGAAGGCGTTGGCGTCGTCGAGCGACCGAAAGATGAAGATTTCAACAATCTTTGGAAACGCGTTCAAAAATCTGATAAAACGTTGCAACAAATCAGTAAGGAGTCGGCGAAGTTTTTAGCCGCCTTGAAAGCAGTCTCCGTTCACTCTAAGCAAATTTCGACGTTACTTTTACAATACGCCGAAGGCGAGGAAGGCGAAGATCCAAGAAACCAAACCGCCGTAGTAGGCGCGTACGAAGACGCCGCGTTCAGAAAGCAAAAAGATCTCGTCATCGAAAAAGCGACAAAGTTATTAGACGTAACGAGATCGATCGATGACAGAATCATCCCAATGTGTTCGGACGCGATGGAAGCATCGTTCATGGCAATCCGCGATAAACGAATGGAGCAATTCCCGCCATACAATCCATGCGTCGATAAGCGAGTCGCGTACATGCGCGACATGGACGCATACGAAAGAAGACTCGAAGCCGCGCAACAAGCGAAGAAAAAGGACATGGAATACATCGATAAATCAAAACGAAAAGCCGAGCTCTCGCAATCGAGGTTCCAAAACTTCTCCAGTCGTTTAGTCGAAGACCTCGTGTTATTCGACGCGAGTCGTTTCGAAACGTGCGGCGAGTTAGTGGATACTTTCGCCGAAAGCCTAATCTTCACCGCGGACAGAGAACGCGAGATCTTACAACTCGTTAGCGCGAGCGGCGGAGGCGCGTCGTAATAAATAATAAATCATTAGCGCATCATAAACATCAAAGCATTACACACACACACACACACACACACACGGTACTATACCATAATCCTCTGTACTATGCATTCAAACGTACACACGCGCGCTGCTGCTTGGCGCTACTCGTTCTTCCTCCTTTCCGGTCTCTTCGCTACCACCTTCAAACCGGTTAACCTCTCGATCATGTCATAGGTTTGATTTATGACGTCGGCCTCGGCCTCGGCCATTTTCAGTATATCCTGCTCGGCCTCTTTCATAGCTCTCTCGCGCTGTTTCGGATCTTCTATATCGACATCGTCATCATCTTCGTCGTTAGAACGATTTCCTCTGTTTTCTTCTTCTTCTTCTTCTTCTTCCTTGGATTCGTTGAACTGTTTGGATTCGTTCTCTTCGTTGACGAAAGCTCTTAACGGTTTCTTGTGTGCGCATTGTTTCGCGAGTGATTTTGCGCAGTAATTCTTCTTCTTCTTCTGCTGATGCTGCCAAGATTTGTGCTGCCGCGTGTTTGCGTCAGTGCTTCGTAGAGCGAGCGAGCTCGTGAAAGCGTTCGCGATGGTGAACATTTTTTTTGTAAAGCCGGTGTGCGATGAGCTGTTCGGGATTTGTGGAAACGGATTTTAGCATTTTACGAGCGCGATGATTAGAAAACGCTCGTTCGCTCGCTCGCTCGCTCTTTTAATAAGTGCCGGTGTGTGTGTGTGTGTGTGCGTGTGTGTGTGTGTGTTCTACTCTATGTGATTTTATTATTACTCGAGCCGCGTTTGGATTTGCGCCGTATTCGCCGGGTCCGCGTCCTCACGTCTCTCTCTCTCTCTCTCTCTTTTGCGTTCTTCTATGTTTTTACTCTCTCTCTCTCTCTCTCTCTCTA
>Ga0114998_10000782_pt1 | contig 23895 bp, 8 predicted proteins | sample ArcticOcean_MG_C_5_FD_87044 | JGI IMG/M metagenome (GOLD analysis project Ga0114998, IMG submission 87044) | Marine microbial communities from western Arctic Ocean - ArcticOcean_MG_CB4_138 | ecosystem: Environmental > Aquatic > Marine > Oceanic | place: Arctic Ocean: Canada Basin | collected... | reverse complement strand
AGTATTAGCCTGAAGAGTATGCCCAAGCAGGGTCAGAATTAATTATAAACACAAGATCATTATTTCTTGAAGTTCCCAATGAAGTTGATGTTACAACAGATTGAGGATTTCCAATTGACCCCGCAGAGTATGATGATGTTGATGTTGGTGAATAACTTACTGCGGCTATTCTTGCTTTTGTGCCTATGGGGAAGTTTGCTACTGGTGCTAAAGTTGATAAAATAGTTGCTATCGAACCGTTGCTTAATCCTGATACATCCATTGAAAATACTAAATCAGTAATAATGCCAGACACCTTGCTGTCAACATACTGTTTGATTGCTCTTTCACTTACTAAAGTTTTTTCTGGATTTGCAGATGTTAACTGTGCATCGTCATTAAAATTATCAACCTGTGTTCGAGTGGACGAGTCGTCATTGCCTGTCGAAGGCATAATAATTGCACCAACTCTTACAATGCCAGCGGCTACGTAGTTAGAATCTCCTACATCAATATCACCAAAGCCTGCTGTGATTGACCCAGCGTTTAGAGCACCAACAGATGTCAACGATGATGCAACAACCGACGAACCCAAAGTAGTACTACTTAAAATAGATGTGCCTGCAATGTCATAGTCTTTGCCAGAAGCAACTGACAACCCAGATGATGATCGTAAAGGACCTCCATCGCTGACAGCGAAGAATGTAATATTATTACCACTGCTGGATCCTCTTATATCAAGTCCAGCGCCTAGGTTTGTGTCTGCAGGAGAATCATTGTTTAAAATTAATGTAGCATTTTCAAACGATGATGAAGCACCAGTTGTAACCAATGATCCATCAACTTGCAAGTCACCATGGACTCTTACATTAGCAAGATCAGTCAATGTTAATGCAGTAGTTACTGTTGATGCTTTGTTGATTTTAAACACTATTGTTTCATTAGCATTATTTTGTGTAAATGTTAAAGCATTATCAACAATAGAAATTGTAGCATCTGTGTCGGCGCCTAATGAAATTCCTGAATCATTTAAAACACCAAATGTTCCTGATGTTGTTTGGTTTGCATTGTTAACAAGATAACTGGATGCCTCTGAACCACCCAACTGGAGTGCATTAGTGGCTGTGCCATGTATTCTAAATGTTGTTGAGTCTGTGTCTTGATACAGAGTAAGTCCTGCCTGCAACGTTGCAGAAGTAAATCCAGATGGGGTTGATGATAGTGTTCTATCAGTTTTTGTAAGTATACCAACTCTAGTACCATCCATATACAATGACACCACATTTGCAGTTCCGCCTGCGGATAACGGTTCCTCGTCTACTAACCAACCTGATTTGCCATCGCTGGTTTTGTAAATTGGTCCTATTAGGTCAAATGCAGTTCCGTCATACATGTATAATTGGTCATTTGTAGTATCATTCCAAAATGTGCCTGTTGCAAGTGCAGAGGTTGGTGCACTGGCTGCATTTCTTATGCTGATTTCTGTAAATTGTGATCCATTGTATACTTTAAGACTTGATGCTGATGCATCAAACCATAATTCGCCTTTAAGAGGAGCAGTCGGAGCAGTTGTACTTGCTGAATTTTCTAAAAGTTTTACTAAATTTTCATTGAATGCTTCACCGTAGGATTGATAATTTCTACCTATTAAACTTAGCGAAGTTGTAGTATCAAGAATACCGTCTTCGACTGTGGCTACTATGGTGCCATCTGTTTTATTAATTGTGTATGCCATCGTCTATATTTACCGTTCCTTATACATCAACAAAGTTTGTTAAACTCTGTATTCTAATTGTGTAGTCTATTTGAATTAATCTGTTCAAAGATTTTTGTACTGGATGAAAAATCACGTGGGTCAACAAATTACCAGCACCCGCTGTGCCTTCCCATGAAAATAATGCAATTTCATCAAACACATAAGTGTCATTCACTGTGGTTGTGTTATCAAATGCAGACTGTCCTGCAGGCTCACCAAAATCTAGCAGACAAGATATAATTGTGTCTGTGTATGTTGTGCCATCTGTATGTGCAATAGTAATCTTGTTTCTTGTAATATCGGTGTTTAAGGATGAATTGTCATTTACACTTTTATAATATGTTCTATTATAAAGATTAGCATTTGCGCCTGTAGTGTTTGGAGTCAGATATGTAATAATACCTGTGTTATCTACAGAGGTTCCACCATTACCAAAATGCATTTCTTCAATGTATCCAGTTGTCCTGTTGGCCACAGAATTTGCTAGTGATTTAGAAAAGTTTTCATAGTGTATGGCATTCTTTTTGTCTACATATACAGCGCCTGAATCAGGGTCAAAAATCTTGATATAACCTTGAATGTCTAAGCCTTGCTGTTCATCTGGCTTTACAATAGTAGATTTATCAGAGTCTTTATTATCGGAGTCGCTCATACCTATTATTTAGTATGGATAAATTAACAGCACTTATTTTTTCTGATATAAATAATTGCACATGGCAACTCAAGTACAATTTAGAAGAGGCAGTACTTCAGAACATAGTTCCTTTACAGGAGCAATTGGTGAAGTTACTGTTGATACAGATTTAGATACCATCAGGGTACATGATGGCTCAACAGCAGGTGGTATAAGAATAGCAAAGTTTTCAGAAGTCAACAGTGCTTTTACACTATCAGATGCATCATCAAACACTATTAGTGTAACCCCTGGAGATTCAGATATCACAATAAAAGGTGATGGCAGTGGAGTTACTCCAACTGTGGCTGGTAATTCAGTCACCTTTGCATTAGACAATGTTGTAAATTTAACCAGCATATCATCATCAGATTCAACTGGTGTTACTATTAATGATGATCTTCTAATTACTGGAGTAATCAAAGCTGAAGGAAGCTCAGCAATCTTTATTGATGATGGTTTAAGTGTGTCAGGTGCTATAACAAGTTCCACAACAATATCTGGTACCACTGTAACTGGTACCACTTTAACACTGGCTTCAGGATTTTCAGCCACACAATCAAGTGGTGATGTGACCGTAGCCAATTCAACTTCGGACAAAGATTTAATATTCACTGTCAATGATGGCGGGGCTGCCACTGAGGTGTTTAGACTAGACGGCGATGTTTCTGCATTGCTTATAGCGTCAGGCAAAGAACTTAGATTCGCAGACTCAGGAGAAAAAATTGCCAGTGATGGCACCGACTTAACAATATCCTCAGGTGCAAAAATTACTTTGGCAGCAACTTCAGATGTGTTTATTCCTGTAGACATTGGTCTTGCTTTTGGTGATGGTGGTGAGAAGATTGAAACAGACAACACAGATTTAACAATTACATCAGGTGGTAAACTTAACTTATCTCCCAACACAGATGTACACATTCCTGCGAACAAAGGTTTAGTGTTCGGTGCTGGTGAGAAGATCGAAGGCGATGACACAAATTTAACAATCACATCAGGTGGCACAATCATAGCCGATTGTACTTCATTGGTCACTACCACACTGGATGTGAACATAATCCAATCAACTGACTCGGCTGAGATATTAATAAATGAGGCATTGCGTGTCTCAGGCACTATAACTGGTACAGTTACAGCGGCACAATACGCTGACTTGGCTGAAAAATATACTGCTGATACCCAATACTCTCCAGGCACTGTGATGGTGTTTGGTGGCGAACAAGAAATTACCCAATCCACATCAACACATGATGCAAAGATTGCAGGTATTGTATCCACTGATCCAGCATTTATCATGAACAATGATTTAGAAAATGGTGTACTGCTAGGACTTACTGGTCGTGTGCCTTGTAAAGTAAAAGGCCCAATTGCTAAAGGTGACATGGTTACTTCATCAAACACACCAGGTGTAGCATGTAGATTAAACACTGCACAATATACACTAGGCTGTGTGCTCGGCAAAGCACTAGAAGACTATAACTCAGACGCTGAAGGCGTTATCGAAGTTGTAGTTGGACGTTTATAATTTTTCCAATTTTTTTTAGTTAACTATTAGGTTCAAAGAACTTGAGCCTTTTTGTAAAAATTCTACCTGAACACCAGTGGCTGATTGTAATCCTAATCCATTTGATGCTGTTGATGTGCCTTGATCGTACCATACACTGCCAACTTTTCGTATCACTCTTATTTCAACACCTGAGGCTGGTGCAGAAGACAGTGTTAATGCGGTGCTAGAATCTGAACCTACTGTATAGCCACTCACTGTTTCTCCTCCTACAAACACAGTCAATTCGTTTGCAGAACTAGGCACATAGTCTAAGGCAAACACTAGTGTTGATCCATCACCAGTGAATTTTGTAGTTGTTGTGGTGTCCTCGTATGGTATATTTTGTATTGCACTTGCATCCACAACAGGTAAACCTGTTGCATGTGATTGAACCGCAGTGCCTAGAGTGCCTCTGTATAATCGCTTCAATGTGTTGCCGTCTTTTTCAAAGAATGCAATACGTTCAGTACCAATAAAAACTACACCAGGTGTGTTGGTTGTTGGTGAAGGGTTACCTAGCACAGTGGCATCATTCACTGTGATTTCTACACTGTCTTTAGTAATCGCTGTGGTTAATTTGGTGCTGTGTTTTTCTGCGACTCGCTTGTAGTGATATCTATTAATAATGTCTTTGAACACTCTATATCCTATGGAAGGATTCACTGGTGCACCTCCAAAGTATGTCACGGTAATAATGTCACTATCTTGGAAGTTTCTGTTTGCAAATTCTAGTATACTGCCGTTGAGTCTGTAATCAAAATTTGATTGCACATACTGTTTGTTGATAGACACCATTGTGAAATCAGGATTCGACGGAACTGTTGCCAATTGGAATCTGGTAGTTTGTATATCTGGTAGCAGGACCGCGGCACCAAGGAAACCAAAGTCTTCTGGGGAGGCTGTTTGTATGCCTAGATCGCCAAAATCTTGTGTTACAGTAACATTGTTCACTGCTGTAGTAGAAAAAATATTGCCAGTAATTGCCCCAGCATCATTTGTACCAGTGACACTAGCACCCAGAGTACCAAAATTTAAACTTGCAGAAGCAGTGGTTAAATCTCCACGATCATCAATGTTGTTAACGACTGATACGCCTAAATCGCCTCTGTCAATTTCTGGCAGAACAGCGCCTGACACAGTGTTTAAGCCAGCAGTTTTTGCCAACACTTGAGTACGTATGTGTTGTTGATCAGAATTAGCAAACGTAGTTACAAATATTCTGCTGTTATCAATACTGGAGTCTCCAAATGCTCCTGGTTGTATTTTTAAAACACCTTGAGCATCTAATTCATAATCATGATTTCGTTTGTATACCACAGCAAGTGTGTCATCGGCTGTTAGTGGACCATCCAATGTGATCGCTCTAAAACCTGCCAGGGTTGTGCTTAGGAAAAAGTCTTGTCCTGCTTGTAGTATGATTCCATTTTTCCAAACTTCCACAGTGGCAATGGTGGCGTCTGCGGATGGCTCTGGAAAATTAGGAATGTCAAAACTCAGTGTGGAACCATCTCCCACAAAGTAACTAACTTGTGGCGGATCTAATCTGTATCTGTTTGTGCCAGTACCGGATGCCACACCCTCAACAATAACTTTGTGATGATGCGGTCCAAGCACTAGATTAGCAGGATCTATTTGAATTTCTATTTCTGCGTTGTTAATAAATCCTGGAATATCAGCATATTCTGTTGTAACCACTTCAGAAAATGCTTTTGTTGATGTGGCTAGATCAAAAACAAATATTTCAATGTGTGCATTGTCTGGAGCGTCCTGTATGGTTACGTCTGTGCCACCATCAGAATTAACAGATATGGAAGCAGTTTGTTTTTCACCATTCACTAACACATATGTTTGAGTGATAAGATCAAAAGTCACAGGAATATTAAATGTTGACACTGAGTCACCACCTTCAAAAGTAAATTTCCCAATCAGATTTTCTGTTGCCACTTGTATGGCTTGCAAACCAATCACAGCATCTACAGCAGGCGCAGTGGTAAACGTAATTTCTTTTGTTTTGAAATTGACTGTGTAGTCAACATCTTTGTTTTTGAAAATATTGTTTACAAAAACTCTTAAACCGTCACTAGTGCCAAGATCTGGAGTATCAAACACAGTGGTTGATCCATCACCAAAATAAGCACGTTTTACAATCAGAGATGTGCCGTCTGTCTGTCTTGTAAACACTTTAAGATCCATTGTGTCGTACACACCCCCGGGTATAACTTCTTCTGGAGCGTGTGCAGAATATTCTGAAATAAATGCATCGCCTACCACGTTTATATCTTCAGCTCTCTGTCCTAACTGCGTTGTGAATGTTCTAGAGTCTAGAATTTGATCTAAATTTCCTACAGTGGCATCATCTGTTGCTGTCTGTACATCATACTGATTGTTATCAAAACTAATTTCATCATAACCAGATGCAGATTGGAAAGCATTTGATTGAACTTTTACTCCTAGGTACTCTATACCAGTCATTAATTGAGCATAAGTGTTAATTGTTGTCGAACCATCTCCTATAAGTCCTGCCATACCAGTGGTAGGTCTATAATAAGCATGTATTCTATCTGTAGCAGTCCAACGCACTAACGGTGCTGTACTCACTACAGACGACGAGTCATTGAGTGTCACATTGCTAATAAACGTTGAATTACTTGTAAAGTCATTGGTTACTCTGTATATTTCATTCAAATATCTTACGTTTTGCCCTGCGGTATATGATGTGTTCGCAGTCCAATTTAATATGACTGTGTTTGTGATTGTTTTTAAAGTGTTTATCCTATCAAATTTTACAGTTGTGTCTATGTTCCTAACTTTAGTGTTTTCTAAAACTGCAAATACTGTTGCTGTCTTAGTGACTGCCGAGCCTCCACCGCCTGTTACTGTAATTGTTGGCGTTGATGTATAGCCACTACCTTTGTTAGTCACTGTTATTTTTGTGACTTTGGCATCACCTATGATTGCTTTGGCAGTGGCTCCTGATCCACCTCCGCCGCTGATAGTAATGCGAGGTGCTTCTGTATAGCCTTCGCCACCATTGCCTACTTCGATTGCTCCAATGTTATATTTGAAGTTATCAGAATACTGTTTCCATGGGTTAGTATCGTACACATCAAAGTATGTGCTGTCATCTATAGACAGTGCAGGCGTGATGTATTGACCAATAGTTTTGTCATAATAACTCTTGTTATCAAAGTCAGTGATATCGCCTTGCATAATATCTTGATTTTTATACGAGGTTACATCTTCTCTCACAGTAGTTTTGAAAGGTAAAACTTCTCTAAAAAATTCTGACACTGAAGCAGATGCATCAATTTGGAATTCACGCAGTTGTTCTAGATCAGAATAAGTGTTTAATAGTTTTACAAATGATGTTTTAAATGTCCAATCAATATCTTTCTGTTCAACCTGTGCAATACGTACTCCTAAGAAGAATATTTCATTAAACAGATTAGCATCTTCGTCTACTGACCAAGATTTAACTCCTTCTAATATATTACGTAGTTCAGTAATTGCTTCTGCATCGTATAATCCTGATGCATATGCTGTTGCTCCGAACCCTACTGCATTGTTTGCATAATCATATAACCTAGTACTAAGTTGTAGTGTTCCATTTTCAATTATTATAGTGTTGAAAGATGCTGAAGTTTTCACGTAAAATCTAGATTCTCCACCATATGATTTACGCACTTTAACAATATCACCTTTATTATATGTGCTGTTTAATCTTGTTCTTTCATCTGCTACCACATAGTCTGCCACTGTGTTTTTATCATAGCCTGTAGCGTGCCAATCAGAATATGACCAATAGTTTGTAGTGTCATAAGTTTGTTGTGAACTTCTTATCCAGGTTTCACCATTCCATGTGTAGACTGCCCATCCGTCTACTGTGTCAGAATCTGTAAAGACTAGTACTTTGTAGCCAACATCAAGTAAATCAGTGTCTATGTATGTTAGATCAATTTCTGTATCCACTGATCTATCAAATTCACCCAAAACAGCACTAGGCAATGGTGTGAATTCTAAAAATTTTGTAAGATTTTTTTCAACAGCATATGCTTTTAATAATAATTTGCTGTTTATGAATTTTACAATAACTTTAAGTGCATTCAATTTGTCCTTATACCAACTTTGTCTTGGACGGTCTAATGATCCGTATCTAAGACCTTCAGGCTGTGTCATGTCTGGTACTGGCTTTCCATTGGTATTAAATCCAACTAAACTGTCAAAAAACTTGTCTACAAGTTGCTGTGGTATGGCAGAATTTGGATCATTTTTAGAAACTAACGCATATTCTGTATGTTTCTGTAGTTGATCACTATCAGTTGTATTTTCAAAATGTAAACCTATTTTATTTTCTTCTAGTTGTGTTCTATCTAAATTTAAAAGAATAGATTCATTGGACACCATAGCAATAAAATTGTTAGTAAACGTTGCTGGATCTGCAATTGATGATGCAATTTGCGATGCTGACACAGAGTCACCAGTTGCTACTGTGGTGCTGTTTGTGACCCAATAAAAATATCTATTAACAAATATGGACCTGTTGTCATCAAACACACGTTTGGTTACAAATTTTGAGTTTGCTGTGCCTGTTATGCCCTGACTGTCACCTTGGTTTGTTCCTGTAAGTGCGTTATATTGTGTAGGTGTAAGGCTACTTGCTACCCATTGTCTAGCTTCTACGTTTGAATCAGGATGCAGTTTACCCCAATTGATTAATCTTTCATCTAACGAGCCTTGCTCATACCACATGTATTTGAACGTTGAAACATCTAACCAAATTTCACCAACATGGTCTTCGTCCCATAATGCGTAGTCAGCTGGATCAAAAGGTACTTGATATTTTATGTGTTCTTGTACTTGCGGAAATAGTTTGCCTTTAGCAGGGTCTATTATCGATAAAAAATTAACAACAGTGCCGGTTGCTATATTATATGTAAATGCACTTTTTAATTTTTGTGTATCAACTAAATTAGGTTGTTCAATAACATTATTCCATCCTAATCCAGTTGTAGGTTTGTTAAATGTTAATAGTTGACCGCTGTTTGAAAAACTTTGTAAACCTGCAAACAGGTTGTTAAAAGTAGTGTCATTATTTTTTGCCCCAACATACACACTTAAATTAGAAATAGCAATTGAGGAACCAAAGTTTGCACCACTTTTTAAAGCCACCGGTGAAGTTAAGTTTTGCACAAATTGAAATTCTGTATTCAATTTAACAAACACACTCACTTGTCCTGAATCATAAGAAATATCATTGAACTTAGTTGCGTTGTTGTCAAAAGTTGTTTCAAGTAGTACTGTGGATCCATCTGTTGATATTGAATCAAAAGTAGTTAACCGTTTACTATCGCCCTGTTTGCTCTGCACTATAAGTGTGTTGTCGTCAATGCTTACTGTGTTTCCAAATCCTTGATTCACACTTGGTGCTCTTGACACTAAAGTTTCCACCAACTGATATTGACTTATTGTTATTTGGCTACCAGAAGCAGGCGCAGTGCTGAATGTGATACCAGTACTAGAACCATCTAAAATGTAGTATGGTGTGCTACTGCCATCATTAGTAAATGCAATATTTTCATCGTCGACAAACACACCCACAGCGTCAGACATATTAATAGCAAATCCAGATTCAAAAGCAGTTGTGCTACCATCTCCTTGCAAGGTGCTTGTTTTTAAACTATAATGAAACACACCGCCTTGGGTCGACACTGTGTCAGTGTAAAGCGGTGCACCAATGACTACATCAGAACCATCTGAGTCTATTGCTACAGACGTCCCAAATTCTATAGCGTCAAAAGTTTGAGGTACCAGTGTTTCATGCTCATAGTAAGCATCATTTTTGAATCTGTACACCGTGGCTCTTCCGTTGTCTGTTGTAGTACTATCATTATCATACTGAGCAGAAGTTACAATCAATGCACTTCCGTCCTCAGCAAACTTTACATCAGTTCCAAAACGTGCTCCAAGTTGACTGTTAGTTGGTACCAGTGTCTGATGAATATCATATCGTGTGCTGGATCCATCTTTGGCATATTTGTAGATGTACACTGTGCCTCTGCCTTCTGCACTGGAATCATTAGGGCCTCCAGGAGCACCCACTGCCAAATAGGTACCATCACCTGACACTGCTACAGATGCACCAAATTCACCACCTGCATTTACATCAGGAGCAACAATAGATTGTTTGATACTGAAACTGGTGTTGACGTCTTGATTAATCCAATGCACTGCACCTGTCTTTGTGTTGTCTGTGCCTAAAACAGCTGTAATTGACACAACTGAAGACGAATCTCCTACTGACACTGGTTCATTTTCAAAATTAGCAACACTTGTAACTTTTACCCAATACACATTATCGTTGTGATCAACCTCTAATATTTTTCCTGTTGCTCCGCTGGTGCCACCAGTTATTGTCACCGCTCTTGTTAGTTGTACATCAGTGGTATCCAATGTTAATCTAACAATGTCATTAGTTTCTGGAGATCCAGCAAATAGTCTGTTGCCAGTTTTTGTAGAAGCAAGACTTTGACCAAATTTGTCTCCACCTAGAGGATTGGCTATGTCAAGTTCTATTTCGTTACGTAAGTAAAAATCTTCTGCAACTTGATTTCGTATGTAGATAAAAACTTTATTAACGCCTGATGCTCCTGTAGCTAAAACCAAGTTATCCACATCAACTACAACCGATGTACCAATTTCTGCGTCAGACTCATACTCTGTATCAAAACTTACTGTGCTGTTTGTATAAGATGTGTCAGTAGATTTTTGTAATACTTGCCACAGTCCGTTGTTTGGTTGACTTAGTGTGTAATTATTATCTACATAGACGTAATCACCTATTACAAAACCTTTGTCTGGAATAATACTATCCAAGTCATCCATTGTGTTGATTCTGATAGTTTTTAAAACACCTATTGTACCAATTGTATTTGTACTGTCAAAATCTCCTGCAAAATCTACAGAAAAAGTTTTTTGATCGTCAGTGCTATCATCTAAATTTACTTTGTATACACCGTTGATTGTTTCATTTGTGTTTGTTATAACCACATAGTCATCTGTAAACAAACCATGAGGCCCGTCTGTGGTAATTTGTAGAACATCATCAAATTGTTTGTATATTATTGTGCTTAAATTTGATGAACTAAATCTTTTTACATCCCAATCATTTGCATTTGTGTTGGCAATCCACACAGTTGTGCCTTCAGCAAATGCTGTGACATCTAGGGCAAGTAGATCTGATTCATTGTACACAGTAAAATCTACTTGGCTTGGCAAGACATATCCTGCCATATTGTATTTGAATATATTTTCTGCAGAATTTTGTGTAGCAGTGTAATCAATTGTGCCAAACACATCGCCACTAAATGCATAAGGCTTCAAAAACAAATCAGTGTTTTTGTTGACATTTAAAATAGTGTCTGTATCTGCGTTAGCACCTTCAGTGATTTGATAAATCATTCTATTGTGATCGTGCTGTTTTTCTGATATGACAAATGCAAATGCTTGATCAGTTCTATGACCGCCGTATTCTCCAACTCTAAATGCATACTCTTCAAATATGTTGTAAGCAGAAGTTTGTCCACTTTGCGGCTGTGATTTAAATTTTTCTATTGGACCTATAGTTCCTTTTTCTTTAAGCATTCCTTGGTAAAATTTAAATTGTGTAAGTTCGTTCAATCCTAGATCTTGGAAATATGTTCTAGGCTCGTATCCAATAAGGTGTTGTGCATATCTTTGTTGTTCTGCATCAAAATTATCTGAATCTAATGAATAAAAATCTTTAAACGCTTCTGCTTTAGAATCCCAGTTAGGCAACATAGCACCAACTGGTGCACTCGCTCTTTGAGTAAAGTATCTGCTTTCAAAATTGTCCGTGGTAGTGTGATTAGTTGTAACAACATAGTATTTGCCTTGATGTGTTATGTTAGTTCCGATCCTTAAGTCAGTGTAAGGTGTCCAATCAGCAACTTTGCCTTGGTCTAGAATATATCCAGGAGCATAAAGATCTCCATTCCAATTTGCAGTACGGAAACCAACTAGTTTTACACGGTCTTGTCTATTACCAATTATGTCATCAAAAATTACATCATTAAATTGTGATACATTTTCTAAAAGTAAATGATGTTCTTTTTGTACAGCACGAATATCTGCATTGTAAATGCCGTCTTCTGCAGGATTAGTAATAAGTTGAAAAATACCATCTTGCCTTTTTGTTGCAAAATTGTTAGGATTGATCGGTAAACCATCTTGTTGTAATACAGAATAAAAGTGATCTGAGTCTGTAAGATCATCGCCTATAGTGTTTTCCTTTTGAAATTTAAGTGTTGACGCCGCTGGTGACAAAGATATTACAGAACCTATATTCCAGTTCTGTGTAGTCCAGAATAAAAATTCTTTTGCACTAAGTTCCCAATTGGCTGGTTGATTCAGTTCATTTATATATTCATCAAATACAAATCCTATTTCTTGTAAGTACTGATCATATCCAAACAAAAAGTCTGCAACTTCTTGAACGTCTTTAAATTCGTATCCATATGGAATAGTGGTTGTGACTGGATTATAGTTTTTATATTTTTTAACACTGACTCCGCCTTTTAGTGGCAATGTGTTTCCAATCTCTGCCCAATCGTCAGTGTTGAACGATTCACTGCTTGATACTGCATTCTTTGCTCTATAAAAAACTCCTTGATTTTTTGCTATAGTGCCTTTACTATAAAATCCGCCACCTTGCCATTCCACAAAAGAGTCTGTTACTGCGCCAACTCTAATTAAGATAGAATCATTGAACTGTCTTGGTTTACGGTATGTAAATGTACGATTAAAATTAGCATATCCAGAAACTTTGTACCCTGTATCAGTTTTTTGTATAATTACACCACTGTAGTTTGCGTTCACTAATGGGGCACTTTTGTACAACAATATAGAAAAGTCTTGTTGTGGTAAAAATACACCACGCGATGTACTTTGAGGTGACACACTTCCAACTGCAACTTGCATGTTGTCTTTGTTTGTAAATCCACCTAGTTTATAAGATAACTGAATCGAGATGTTGTCTAATCTATCTGCCAAATACGTAGAAGCAGTGTATCCTAAACTCTTAAGATAATCTGATACTGTGTTAATATATCCAGCAGTAAAAAAAGCACCTGTCGGCAACACATAGTCTGTGACCTGTTGTCTATGTAACGAGTTGTACACATATTGACCTATGATGTTTTTGTTTATTCTTGACCTATCAAAAAACAACCCAGCATACCTACTTGGCTTTGCAAGAAATTTTGCTATTTGTTCTGCAAACCTATAAGACGAAGACTTCCGCCACGCAGTTTCAGGTGGACCACCATCTCCATATTGCCAATTTTGTTTTAATGCAGATGGGATACTAGTGTTGTTGTTAATGATGCCGGCATTACCTGGAGAAGCTAATTCTCCACTTTCTGTAACAGGTAATACATTTAAAAAGTTAGAGCCTTTTGCATACCGAGGATAGAATCCTTTACGGTTTCCCTCAGCAATAAATCCATTTGCAATATCATTCCATAAAACTAAGTTGCCTCTAGTGTAAGGTGCAGTTCCATATCTCGTGTCCCAATAATCAGGCTTGATTGTAAAGCCTAAAGATTCCCATGGTCTTTTATGTGGTGCATCTGTGTCAAACCATTGTCTATATATAGCACGCCAATATCCAGGCAGTGATGTTTGATCTATTTTGTTTTTGTAATTGCTATAATTCCAAGTAAAATCATTACTAGCAGAATATGTAGTATTTGTAGTATAGTCTACACCATTGGTACCTGTCCAATTATAAAAGTCTCTGCTTAGTAAATTTAGAATCTCTTGACTAGAATATTCGTTGTCTCTAAAGAAACCATAATCTAAATTTATTATTTCTTCATCAAATTTTATTTTAATATTGTTGTAAATTCTTTTTTCAAATTCAAGAATAATGTCATCACGGAAATCGCCGTATGCAACTGTGATAGAACCATCATGACCTCTTATAACATCAACGCCGGTTACTTCACTAGAACTATCAGTTGGTTGATAAGTGTCGTCTGTGAACTTTTCCGGTCTCCATGCAGAAGCAAGGCCTAATTTAGTTGGAGTAGCAGGTATAAAACAACCATCTGAACTGGTGTACTCAACAATTTTAATAACATCATTTGTTGCCAACGCAGTCATAACTTCAATACCATTTTGTGCCGCGGAGTCAGCAGTGTCAGTGAATTGATAATCTGCAAGATGTGTTAGTTGCACATCATTTAGATATACATACACAGATTTGTTGCCGAGAGTTGTTAGATTGTGTGATGCACTTATAGGATAATTTACAATGGCTGGATCTGTTACTGTGTAAGATAGTGTGACTTGATCATCGCCATATGCTAACATATCAGTGTCATAAAAAGGCATTGTAGAATTTTTATTTTTGTTTATTAATTTTATAAGTTCATCAAAGTTTTGTGCAATGGTGCCATCTAACGACACCTGTCTGACTCTGTCGACAAGACTTTGTTTAAATTTTTCATACTCACGACTGCTGTGCCTCATTGCTCCAATTAAGTTAATGGATTTGTCTTTAACTAATATGTGTGATAAAGAATCATTTCCAGAGTGTTGCATGATTAGAGAACCATAAGCAAAAACATTATCTAAATCTCTAGAATTATTTCCTCCAATTGCAGTGCCTACAAAATTTGGATGTTCATTGACTGCTAAGTTGTAGTGTTTTACCATGTCTCCTAGTGTTAATTTTTTAATATTTTTATTTTGTGAATTTCGCTGTAATCCTAAAGGCACTTCAAAAAATCCATTGCCACTAGGAGTACCTGTCAAAGAGTGTGCTTTTATTGTGATAACATTGCCTGATGCAATTATTGATGTAGTTTGCACATAATAATGGTCATTGATCGGAGTTAACTGATAATCATTAGTTGTTGCACCGTTTAATAAAACTTGCACTGTGAGATCAGATAGTGCTGTTGGATTTAGGTATTGGTCAATTTCAAAATATTGTTGATCCTGATCACTTTCATATACTCTTATTATTTTTTGGCTATTTTTAACAATAAATTTTTTCCAGTTGTTAGTGTATTCATAGTTGTTCAGTGTGCTGTTAAAGATCCTGTAAAAATACTGACGTAGATTTTTTGTTACAATGGCTCCTTCAGTAACATAATCAAATGTTCCACTGTTAAAAGTATCGTTTGCACGTAAATCATTAATTAATCCCAGTCTTTCATATATGACGTTTGTGCCATACACAGTGTCAGGTGTGCCTTGAGTGTCATCTGTTGCAATCTCAAATAGTGTTGAGCCTATAAAACTACTTGAAAGATAAACATCCGCGTCACCTAACGAATTTCCGTCAGTGTCATATACATTAAACAAAGGTTTTTGATTTAATTTTGTTTTTTGTTGTGATTTTTTCCATGCTCCATTTTCAATATGATATGGTTGTCCTTTGTTGTCACCTCTACGAGACACAACAGTAACTGACTGTGCATCTGTAAACGTTTCATGTTCTACCAATCTTATAACTTGTGCTACGGAAGAACTGTCATCAGCTAGGCCGAATACAGATACAAAATCTACACGATAAATTTTGTTTACTGTGTTAGGATCAGCAGTAAAACATATTAAATCATTTTGACGCAGTTGTGAACCGTCAGCCACATATGCTCCTGCACCAGACACATTACTAAAAGCATCTGTGTTAGAAGAATCAATAATGTCAATTAACCTACCAGTGGTACCATGACTAAACAGTTCTAAATTTGGAACGAACTCAATGATGGGACGTTTTGCTCTTGCGTTTTCTGGTAAACCTATTGTGACGTTTAATTTGCTTTCTGTCTTTTGTATTGCTTGTGTGTGTACCCATCTGTTTGCTCTGCTCCATGCATTTAAATCTGCAGATGATCTGTCTATGGTCCAATAATCTGGACTGGAACTTTGAGCAGTGGAGTTATCAAACCCTACTGTATCAAAACCTTCTGTACCATCTCTGTCCCATACTTCTCCTTTTTCAACACCATATGCCTCAACTACTTCATGCTGTGATATATCAGTAAAAGTTATGCTCTCACCTACTCCACTTATGAAGTATTTTTTGTCTTGATAATTTGCAACACTAGAAGATGTAATTTGAACATTGATTGTATCAGTTAACTCTAACCCAGATGCATCAGTAAATTTTTTACAGCCAATGATATTTTCTGCTGGATCAAATAGTACGTCGTCAAGGTCTTTGATTATAATTCTACCACGCATTGCTGTGTGATTACCGCATTGATAAAATAAAACTGTTTCTGCGTTGGTTGATGAATCACTAGCAGGAACTTTCAAAGTTACTGTTCCGGAAGTTGCTCCATTGTTAGAAACATGATCATTGGAAAACTGGTAGTCTGTGCCAGTTGCATATTGTGTTTTTATGTAAAAAGGATGTCCTGGAGCATCTACTTCAAACTCATATGTACTGCCTTTGTACACAATGATATCAGGGTTATTTTGCCCATTTTTGTTTGAAAATACATAAGCACCGAAACTATTATTAGTAACACCTATAGTGGTTTTTGTGCCACTGGATAGTAACAAAGATATCGGTGTAAGTCCTTCACTGATCCAATAATATTGTCTATAATTTACAAACTTATCTGGATCTATAGGTGGAGCATAAGCATAAGATTCTTGTTCCCACAGTCGATCATGCTTTGCGTTGCTACCGCCTTGTGACTCAATTTCATTCACAGCATCAATGTACTGTGAGGCAAAGTCAATGGTGTTACCGTCTGACTTATAGGTCACTGTAGGTTCTAATTGATAACTCTGTCTTTGTTCTGTGCTTTCGCTGAGATATTGCTCTGTGGTGTTGTATGATTGACGATACTTTTGTCCTATAAACCCATTCAGTTGATCTAATACACTTGGTTCAATTAATTGATCAAGTGTGCTGTTGATAAACCTTTTGTTCTTCTCTGTTTGAAATATTTGAGGTAATAATTGAGAACTTGATCTAGTAGATTTGCTCATTAGTAATATCCTCCACTGGATGAACCAGTGGTAGATACTGTGCCTGATGTAGTACTAGTTGCAGATACTGTACCTGTAGTTGCTGTTGAAGATGCAGAACTAGTTATTACTGTACCGGTTGCTTTAAGTTTTTCTGCTGAGATCGAAGAAATAATTTCAACATTATCTACTGTAGCTGATGACACAAATATTTCATTGTCTTCTGCATATATTTGAAACAAAGAACCAAATCCATTAGTGCTTTGAGATGGCACAATCACAACACTTAATAAATCTGGTGCTAGATTATTGTGTATGTAAGCGGCTAATTCTGTATAATAAAAAGTATCGCCAAAGTCCCAAAAGTCAATTTGAAAATAGGTATCTATAGCAGAAATTACTAATGATTTAATTTGATTATCACTGACAGTGCTTTGTGGATTTTTAATAACTTTAAACTGTGCTTGTAATGAAGCGTCCGCACCTGGTCCAAACAATAGTTTATATTCGCCTGGATTAAAAACTATTTCATCACTTATAGCCTTGATCCCATCCAAGGATGACAGGTACGCAGTTTCTAAATCAAATATTGTAGGTGTTTCAGGCTTTGCTGTTGCTTGACTATTTCTTAACCATGTACGCAGTTGTTGATCAAAAGATCTTGTCACAACATAAAGATCTATAATGTTCGATACACTAGGATCTATTCTTCTACTTCTTACAGCTCCATGATTATAGTTGTAAATTAGGTCTTGTCTACCTAGTTTAGCAGTGTAAATTGTAACTGCTGTTGTGCTGTTAGTGGTTGCGGAATACTGATAAAATGCATCATCTCCATAATAGTAAAACAATTGGTTATCAGGATAAACTGCAAAATTTGTAACTTCTAAAGCATTTTTTACAACAACAAATTGTGTTTGATCCACAATACTATCTTGATCATATCCTTCTACTGTGACCGTTTTAAAAAATACGTATTTGTTGTTTATGTTTGTACTCGGATCTACAATAATTGTGAATAGATCAGGATTATCAATAACTCCATCATCATCAGAATCAAAGAAACCTACTTCTATTTTTCTAGTATCGTTGTAGCCATCTGACCCTACAACATTACCTACAATTTGCCAATCATAATTGTATGTTAGACTGCTAGTGAAATCAGATGCTGTGTTACTAGCCGGCAATCTGATCTTGTCTTTTATAGATACTCCAGTTTGCGGATCAATTACCTTTGCTGTTGGATCAAAGTAAAATTTGTTTCTTGTAGCAGATTGAAATACATATTGTGTTTTTCTATGTGTTACTGTGTAACTTACACCATTGGTTATAAACTTTATTAACCATGAATTATCTAAATTTGCTCCTGTAGTATCACCTTGATGTGTTAAAGCAAATGCTCCACTGCCTAGATTGGCTTCTGTCACAATATCAAAAGTTTTTGCAGTTATGTTGTAACTTAACCCAAAATTGTCAAATTCTACAACTAGATCTATGATTGATGCTTTTAATGTATCCGAAATAGAATCTATAAACTGCGGAATTATTTCAGACAGTACAGCATCAGTTGGTACTAAATCATTTAACACTATAGGACCACTCCCGTCTGACAGATTGCCTAGACCACCATTTGACCCATCGCCTTCAACAGATATAATTTTAGTCCATATAGTGTCTGTAGACCCTGGATGACCTCCAACACCTGGTCTCTGTGTGCCATTACCAGGCATAAAGTAATTGCCACTAGTTGGTGTAAATTTTGCAAGAGCACCTGCAGTCAAGTATCTTAAATTGTTTGTGGTCGAACCTCCAACACTCAACGCACCGCCGTTAGTAAAATATCCTGTGGCTTGATTCACTGTCTGTGTAGACTTGTTCCAAAGTGTACCAGTTGGTGGAGTAATTCTTGGATGATTTTTATAGTAGTACTGTTTAAAGTCTGCAGAAGTTAATACATCTGTAAGAGATGTGTTGATTACTTTTTCAACATCATCTCTTGTTAAAAATTGAAAATTAAAAGTATTTGTTCCTTGATCTTGATACAACACACCGTCGTCTGCTACAATATTTGTTTGCGAATACACACCAGTTGGATCTGTAATATCTAAAAATCTTGAGACACCCGATGCTGTTCTTACTTGTGACTTGGCTTTTGCAATTGATTGATTTTGTGTTAATGGTAAAATTTGATAATCTTCTGCAGATATCATTCTATTATTTGAATAATACGACTGTGGTGCAAGTGTTTTAATATCTGCCACAGACTCAGAACTTGATGCATTTGTGATAGTGCTCTGCAATGAAGTCTGAATTGTTAGTGTATTTGTTTGGCCGTTTTTCGAAATATAATCAAAAGCAATAGAAATATTCTGCATGTCGGAAGTATTGATGTTGTACGTTAATCCATTGCTTTGTCTGTAATAACATCTAAAATTTCCTTGTGGTAAAGTGCCATACACTCCATCGGAAAACACAAGATCAATTTGATCGTTGTTTTTAGTCACAACAGCAAATTGATTTGTGATATTTTCTGCTAGATTATTGTAGATAATATTGTTACCAACTATTGCAGGAACTTTTCTCCATCTCTGCTCAAGCACACCGTTTTGGTCTAATTTGAATAAAAATACATCGTCATTGTTAATGTTGTTTTCCTGAATCGATACCACAGTGTTCGGCGCTGTGTTTGTAATTGCAAAGTCTTGAGAATTAAGCACACCTTGTTTAAAGTGCAAGAAATACCCTGTGTTGTTCGACCCAAATCCTCTATTGTCGTTTCTGTAAAGTAAAGACATAGAGTTGCCTGGTATAGGTGGTTCTTCATACACAAACTTTTCGCCTGCAAATGAACAAGGCACAATGGAAAATTCCATGCCCACACCGTTAATTGTTTGACTAAAAGGCACTGTTGGCAGATCAAGATTTGCACCATTGATTCTGTACAACTGTGAATTTATTCCACCTATGGTGTCACTTTGTTCGGGTTTGTTTACAAATTGATTTTTTGGTAGGCTTGCATTGATGACTGTGTTGAATTGGTCCTGCCAATTGTCATTAGTAAGATCATTCCAAAGTATTGGTGTGTTTGCAATGTTTTGTCCATTGGAGTCTGTGACTGTTTCTGATGTTGAAACTGATGTTATTTTTAAAAAACCGTTTCCTGCTGTGTTTCTTTTTGGTTGATATGATATTAGTCTTGCTAGTCTTAACACAGAATCTTTACGTTCTGCTAGATCTATAAAATTTTCTCTGGCATTTAAGTCTACTCTATAGGAAATTGACTGTGCCACATAGGATATCATATCAATGAGTGCAACGTATTCCGACGACTCAATAAAGTCGTTAAACGATTCAGGATAGTTTAATTGTAAATAATCAATTAGGGTACGTCTAATAGTATCGAAATCATATGATTTAAAGTCAGCCTGTTGAAAGGTACGATAAAGTTTTTGCCATACTGTATTGGCTAACAGGGTATTTTGTCGGGTGTTAGAAGCCATGCAAGATATTTATTGCTTTAAAAAAGTGTATACTTAATAATTTGCCTGAGATGAGTTAAACACTTGACCTGGACCTTGAAGTAATCCTTGTTCAGAGTCAAATAACAAGTTTAAAGTTTCGCCGATTGCGTAACCAATGTACAGTACAGTTATTTTGACTTGTAAACCATTCTCGGCTTCAAACACTTCCAATTGATCTAGTGCCACTCTTGGATCATAATTTATAACTGCTTCTACTTCTCTGATCACTGCATCTTTAGTGTCTGCATCCAACGGATCAAACAGATAGTTCCATAAATTAGTGCCAAAGTTAGGATTTTCTAATTTTTCACCTTTGCGTATGTTAAAATTATTAAGGAGATCCTGTTTGACCAGTTCAATGTCATACAGTTTTGGATCTTTAAACTCACGGCCTATGGTTGAAAATCCGTTGAATATTTGATTTTGCTGTACCTGTTGTGTGGTTCTTTTTGCATCTTTGAATGTTACAACTGCCATGACTAGTATTTAATCCCCTGCGTACACTGTGATTGCACTGCCAGTAATGGATCCTGCGTCAGCACCATCTTCTAGTCTTGCACATCCTATGCCAACAACAAACACTGTGCCGCTACCTTCATTGATAGGAGCAGTGTGTGACACACATAGCAACTCTTTCAATATATCATGAGACACTGTTCTATCACCTATTCTACACCATAATTTTGCTTCAGCAAACACTGTAGACTGACTGGGGATGGCCAAGACTGTAGCACTATCACAGTCATGACCTGTGCTTACTGCGTCTCCTTGTCTGGCTGCCAGTAGCGTGTGAATCATTAGAATCTATCCTCAGGTAATTCTCTGTCTGTTGCTGTGGGTGTGGTTTTGGTTTTGCGTTTGTTTTCATGTTCTGCATATGGTTCTGCTGTGGGCACACGTTTCATAATGCTTTCTCTTGCATTAGGATTACGAGTAGGACTTACACCTGCATTGTCATATGTTTCCAAATTTGACAGCACAGTGCTTAAAACTTTATCCACAGTGTTAAAATGTATTTCATGGTCTGTGTTTACAAGAAAATCGTTGCCAGCAAAAGTTTTTATGTCTGTGCCTGCTTTGATAAGACCGTTCGACCCTATGACCAGTTCATAGTTTGCACTGGATTCTATTCTGACTCGACCAGTGGTCAATGTTTGATCAGAGTTGACTAAATGATTATTGTTATCTATGGTGTTTTGTCCAGTGGCTTTGATGTTGACATTTCTGCCTGCTTCCATGTTGATGTCGCGTTCTGCTCTAAAATTGAAATCATTTTCAGTATGCACACTGACTGAGTCTTTGGAGTAGATATCTATTTTGCCATCTGCTGTGAATTCAATCCAAGCAGTGCCATCATTGTTGGTGATGTAGACTAGGCTTTCGGAATTGTGTAATAATAATTGTGCGCCTGAACGTGTACGCAATCTAATCAATTCGTTACTGATAGAACCTACTGCTTTTTTACCTGCAACAATTTCTGCAATGGCTGGTACGCCGTCATCCATCACAAATGACTGACCACCCAGTCTTGAATGATGTACTTTACGAAAATTGTATTCCTCTTTAGGATCATTGTAAACTTTGCCGTGCCTATTGATCGATTCTCTTGGTGCAGTCTCCTGTCCATTAAAATCAATTGGGCCAGGTGTTGAAATTCCAAACACCTGTGAAGGAGTTTCTCTTCTTGCAGATGATGATGTGGTGCCTCTCACTGTGTCTCTTATAAGGCCTTGATTAATAAGTGTTTCTGTGGCTGGTACATGCACTGGTCTGAATTTGTAGGCATTATCATTTCTGGCATCAGTGTTGGTCCTTGCAATGTTCGGTGTTTCTGCTTTTCTTTGTGCTTCTGCAACAGGAATTGGTGTTGGGTCATCTTGATCTGTGTTTTCATTATCTCCAAATTTTAAATCTTCAAAGTATCTTTCATTCTGTTCTGAGTTGCCTACAAAGTTGCCCGAGGCTGCCAACCCAGGAGTCATGTTGTTCATTAAATCTTCATACACACAGCCTAGCCAATAGCCTTGATTAGGATTGTTATTAGCAAACATCACCAGCACTTTGGAATCAATGTCTGGTGGTACCATCCAAAAACCGTAAGATTTTTGTGTTTGTGCAAATTCTCTTGTGCCTGATCCTGTTTCACTCAAAGGAGTTTGTCCTGCAAAAGGAGAACAGTACTGCACTGTGATTGTTTGTGCACCAATGTCTTTGTTGGTTTCATCGTATGCGCCATGGATATCAGGAATGTATACACCCAATCTGCCCATTCTATTTTGGTCAGTTGGATTCTTCACATAACCTATGTAAGGTCCGGCAAACTGTTGGATTTGATCCTGTACTGATCGTTGCTGTCTATCTAGTGCCATTAATTTATTTTAACCTATCTGTTTTGCTCTTATTGCCTACGAGTTCTATTAAAACGTTTGGCAAGTACAAGTCTTTATATTGGTCAGCTGGACCAAACTCTCCAGTGTTTACAGCAACATTGGACGTGGTGTTATTGCCAGCAACACTGCCTCCAGATGCATTTATTTGTGTTGGTGATCCTTGTGGTTTTGAGATTGCACTTTCTGACGAAGGTGTGCCCGTAGATGCATTTATTTGTGTTGGTGATCCTTGTGGTTTTGAGCTTGCTTCTGCCTTCTCATCAATTTTTTTGTCTGTTTCCTGGTGTCTCATTCTTCTCATCTGTAGTATATTAGTATATAAACCTCCTGCGAAATTACTCTCACACAGATAGACTGCGTATTTGCCTCCGAAGGATGCCGCGTCTTGTATTTTGAACAATCCTGTGTCATCGTCTAGATCAGTTGGTGTTTTAAAATTTACCTGCACATATACTTCGTATGCATCAGGAACCACAGCACCATTGGCATCTACTAGCGGAAAACTGCTCGTGTTATGAGACCCTGCAAAACTTCGATTGCTCACAGTTTTCTGTTCAATCCACAGAGGATCTCCCAGTATTTCCATTTGCACAACCAGTAAATCACCTGCAGGATCATTAAGAATTTGTTCGAACAGCGTGGTCGCTTCTCCATTCACAGTGTTTAAACTTGCAATGAAGCCGTCTTTTCTTGTGGGTGTTGTTTCTGATACGATTGATGACGTGCCTGCACCCTGTTGTCCTGTGGTGTTGATACCCCCGAAAAAATTTGGATCATTGGCGCTGTAAGCATCAGTTGGAGGCGCTCCATCCCCTCCTTGGTTGAAATATGGAATGGGTTGAAAGTAAGCAAATCGATAGGTGAGGTCAAAGGCTAAAATATCTTTATTTTTTCCTGTGTAGAGATAATCATATGTCCTCACTGGATCTACGTCTTTCACCAAATCCACTGCTTCTTTTTTAAAATAGTTTGCAGACACCTTCTGTGGTCTGAGTATCCAGATGAATTTATACACAGGT
>Ga0114998_10000781_pt1 | contig 23898 bp, 22 predicted proteins | sample ArcticOcean_MG_C_5_FD_87044 | JGI IMG/M metagenome (GOLD analysis project Ga0114998, IMG submission 87044) | Marine microbial communities from western Arctic Ocean - ArcticOcean_MG_CB4_138 | ecosystem: Environmental > Aquatic > Marine > Oceanic | place: Arctic Ocean: Canada Basin | collected... | reverse complement strand
GCAGTCCTTCCATCCCCCGGTGCCGTACGCGATTGCGTTCTTTTCACTAAGCGCAGTCGCGCAGAAAGTTCCTATTAAAACGGTCCTGATCAAACGCGCTCTTTGGAATTTTTCTTCGTTCGCATGCGCTTTAGTGCCGATGAGAACTCGCTCGGTTGACTCTGCGTCGTCGTCCTCGGCAGAACCGAGCGAGGTTTTCGCTCGCACTGCAGAAATGTTCTCGTGCAGGTCTCTTCTTCTTCTTCGTTTTATCAAAGAACTCGCTGGTAAGCTCGACCGCACGACGCAGTGCTTCATTTTCTCTCTGCAAAGAGCTGATCACTCGCTCTTTTCTGAAACGCGGTTTTGTTGTGTTTTGTAGACTCGGTTTTCCCAAGAAACAAGCTGCCATCAGCGGGTGGCTTATTTTGCTTTGGGCAGCAGGGGTCACTTTTTTTTCTAAGCCTGCATGAGAAGGGAGGCCGGGGAAAACAAGGCGTCGCTTTTATTTTGCTTTGGTGACCGGGTTTTCCCTGAAACAAGGGGTCGCTTTTATTTCGCTTTGGTGACCGGGTTTTCCCTGAAACAAAGGGTCGCTTTTTTTTCTAAGCCTGCATCATGAGAAGGGAGGCCGGGGAAACAAAGGGTCGCTTTATTTTGCTTTGGTGACCGGGTTTTCCCTGAAACAAAGGGTCGCTTTTTTTCGCTTTATTTTTTACCCCTTTTTTTTGCCCGTGATGGGAACCTGTTTGGGGTGACACAAAACTCTTCACTCACTGCGGCGGCTCAGCACGTCAGAGCAGATCTTCTTTTAACAATCACGCGTGGAAACAAATTCGTTCAAAAGAAACAGACAGAGAGAAACGAATATACGGTACATTAATAGTATATCATACATTAATAAAGCGCACACGTACCAATAGCTTTACGAGCGATACTTCTGTCTACAGTTTGTGCATACCTTAAATAAATAAATGGCCGGAAAGATCTCTCGCGTGAAACAAGTGAAACAAGGCCATCGTGGGAGCTTAGGCATCGCAGGAAAAACGCATCGCGCGCGGTCAAAGCAACGCTCGAAGAAACCGAACGCACACGTTCGAGCGAATGATTACGTGAAAATGGGAGTTTTAATGGAACGCGTGCAAGAGCTCGAACGAGAGGAATTGCTAGGGTTCGCGCAGTGTAAAACGAAAGCAGAAGTAGAAGGGAAGAAGAAGCTGTTGAAGAACTTACTGGCGAAGCAGAAGTTAAAACAAGAGAGGAAGAATTAAAGCGAGAGAGAGAGAGAGAGAGAGAGAGAGAGAGAGAGAGAGAGACTGATTGCAGATTGAGATTGAGAGATTGGGAGAGAGGGTTTTAGAGGGAGTTCTGTTTAGCGCGATTCAGTACGCGCTAGCGTCGTGCTCAAATCGTACTTATCTCATGCATGAGCTTGAAGAAAGCGTGAATGAAAGCGCGTACGAACGTTTCAAGGAGAGTCCGGATCGCGAAATTTCGCACGTGGTGAATGACTTGGATCCGTTCGAGATGAAATTACGTTCGCGAAGTTTCCGAAAAGAGACTATAGGCGCCGTAAGTACTTAGGGCATAATCTTCTCCCTCTCTCTCTCTCTATTCTTTTGTTCTATTAATTATATAATTACAATAATACACTTCTTCTTCTGTTCTTGTTCTTTATCTCGTTTTCGTGTTGTTGTTGTTGTTGTTGTTGTTGTTGTTGTTGTTGTTATGCTAATGTTTTGCTAAAATCGTGCGCAGCCGTCGGTTATAGGAAATATCCAGCCGCGATGTTCCTAGGGGCGGCCATGTTCGCGTTCTCTGTCGTTTCCGTGAAGTACTTCACCGATCGATCCATTTCAGAATCGAACGATAACAACGAAGCGACGTTGCCGCAGCGATAACAATAATTTGGCGCCGACCATACGGTCACTAAACTTCTCTCAGGGAACTGATACTTTAAACCTTCTTGTACTAATTGATGCGCTCGAGCGATGAGTTCTAAACCGTTCCCGTGATTGAACTCCTCGGCGACTTTTCGACCGAATAACCACCCAGCACCTCTCGGAGAAATAGCCCATCTCTCTATATCTTCTGGATCGGACCACATTAAATCACAAAACGCGCCTTCGTGCGGGATCTCGCACACGCGATCGACCGTCCTAATTTGATCGATCGACCTCACGTCCGGCGATAGTCCTCCGTGTACGCACAAAACCGACCCTTCGATTACGCAAGCTAAAGTTAAATAATCAAACACGTCCGTACACCATCTCCACGCGTTCGCATTCCCATACTTTCTCGTACATTCATCAAAAAATCCATACACTTGCGTTATTTGCCTCGACTCGTGATTTCCTCTCAATAAAGTCACGTGCGCCGGATATTTCACTTTCAATAACATCAACATCGTAAACACTTCTAATGAATTATACCCGCGATCGACGAAATCGCCCATGAACACGTAGTTCGTTTGCGGTACTTCCCCTCCTGTTTGGAACAACTTCAACAGATCGTGGAACTGTCCGTGTATGTCGCCGCATACCGTCACAGGCGAAGACACTGGCTGCACGTTACTCTCTTCGACTAAGATATCTTTACATCTAAGGCACAGTTGTTCGAGCTCGAGCTCGCTGATTGATTCGCATTTTCGTATCTACCACGAGTTTACCAATCGAAAGTACGTATCAATAAAGATTAAGTGAGAGAGTGTGCACGGTCAGTAAACACAGGGCACGAAGAGACCTAAGCAGAGAAATATATAATCATATTTCCAAATCGATGTTCAAAGTGTAACGTATTACTATTATTATAATATATTTGTTCAGTGCGCGTGCTCACGATAATTAAATACATATATATTCATGACAGGAAGAATTTGTTAGTTCGATTTACGTACCCGTTCTATGCACGAGTCCAAGTCGAGACCCATATTTATTCTCTCTTTATGAGTAGTATTTATGAAATGCGAGGAGATTTGTGATGAGTTTGTGTGCTTTGAACAGTGTATATATTTTCTTAAACGATAACAACATGTTTAGAATAACTACTGTGATAAATATATATGTATATATATATGTACCAACCAGTATATATATGTATATCTTTATATCACTCTTATATATTGGCTGAGGAAGTATTTAATTGGTTGATCACTCTCGCGTTTGCGACGCTTGTTTACGCGCTCAAATATCTCTCTCTCTCGAATATAAATAACTCTCTCTCTCTCTCTCTCGTTCTTTTTACATCACTCTTACGGCTAGAACGGATAAGTATTCACCTTCAGGGAACGATGGGTCGATCGGTTGATCACCACCAGCAGAAGATTCTTGAATCTTCGCGACTCGTCTATTCGCAGCTTGCGCGGCTTCGTAAACAATCGAGGGCAATAATTTTCTTTGCGTGATTGCTCCAGAACACGAACAGGAGATTAAAACGCCCCCAGGTTTTACGCAACGTAAAGCGCGACTGTTTAACCCGATATATTTCGATAACGATTTCTCTAAAGATTTAACAGTTGGCGCAAATTTTGGAGGGTCGCATACGACCACGTCGAATTGTTCCCCGCGTTCGATGCAATCGTCCAAAAAGTCAAACGCGTCCGAGGCGACGAACTTTATTTTATCGGAGACTTTGTTTAATTCTGCGTTTCGTTCGGCGATTTTGAGCACGATTTTTGAAGAATCCACTGCCGTTACCTTCGTGCACTTATTTAAGGCTGCATTTATTGCGAAACCGCCGGTATAAGTACATAAATCTAAAACGGAAAAATCATTATTATTAACCGCAGCTGCCGCTGCGAGTTTGCCAAGAAATTTTCTGTTTTCTCGTTGATCGACATAGAAACCAGTCTTGTGCCCATCGACTAAATTGACCATGTACTTGACGCCGTTTTCTAAAATTTCAATCTCATCTTTTAAGTCATCACCTTTATGCTCTACTTCGTTGCCGTTTTTATCATATACGGATGTTTTTTCTCCAGTAACGTCGACGCCTTCCAAGGCGTACATATCAACATCTCTTCTCCATACTACGGTCATGGTTTTACCATCATCGTTGCCATCTTCTTTTTTTGTTACCAAGAAAACTTCTCTCAAAGCATCGATTACGTCTTTTCTATGTTTCTCGACCCAAGAAGCGCTCGCCGAGACGACGAAGTGATTATCTGACCCATATTTATCAATAATCATCCCGCTTAACCTATCGCCTTCGCTATTAATTAACCTATACGCATTCGTTCCAGAATGTTCAGAAGTAATTCCTAACACATCTCTCAACGCTTTCGCTTCTTCAATGCGTTTCTTAATCACTCTCTTCACTAAGATCGCACCATCGATCTCTTTCCCGAGTTCGAGCACTCGGACCTTAAACATCGACTGCCCGTTCCAAACGCCCCACGCGATCGGGCGCATGTTATGATCAAAAACCCCAACCGCATCACCGTCTTTTATGTCTTCACCACCTCGCTCCTCAATAGCACCACCGTACACTATTGGGTTCCCATCCATGAACATGTTCGCCTTACCGGCTTGTAGTTTCACGAACGGCATCCCGGCCTTCTGCGCGTTCGTTAACGACCCAGAGCGCTCGTATTGCCTCGAAATATCTTCCGCGGAGTCGAACCTTTTCGAGGACTTCCTTAACCCTCTCAAGGTGTACAGATAATCCTCATCTCGAGCGTTTCTTTTATCTCTCTTCACGTTTTGGAACCTGTTATTCGCACCGTTACGTTCTTTCAAAACAGGACCCATTCTGTTTCCTTGTTCGTTTTCGTAGCCGTCATTTGCAAACGCGGCGTTCTTCGCCGCTAATCGTGTAACGATCGATTGTTTCTCTGGGTGATGATTGAATGATCGACGCATTAAGCGCGCGTTTAATGATAAACTTTTCTGTGTTCTTTCAGTGAAACATTGAACGATTTGGTTACAGCCATGATTAGCTTTATTAGCTGCGAAGAACATTTTTTTATCGATGCGCCTAGTTCCAATTTGCAATAAATGTACTGAGGAAAGTTGTCCTGATGGACAGACTGATGATAACGAACAATTTTTTATGAACTCTGCGTCTAGTTCCAACGTGCAATAAATGTAGTGATGAGGAAAGTTTTACTGGACAGAGTGATGAGCAGCAGAGAAGTAAAGTAGTAGTAGTGTTCTATAGTATACAATTTTAGTTAACCCCTTCTTCTTCTTCTTCTTCTTCTCGTTCACAGACGCACGCGCGCGCGCGAGAGAGAGAGAGAGAGAGAGAGAGAGAGGAAGAGCACACAAAAACGTGGACAAAAACTTAAGCGAGTTTCTCAGCCTGCTCTTTCTCTATTTCGGGTAAGATCTCGTCGAGCTTATCTTCCAAGATATCGATCGTTCTCTGTTTATTGACGACTTTGTCCAAGCCGAAGAGACCGATCCTGAACGTGAAGTTCCCGGCAGGTTCGTTGATCATGAATGGAACGCCGGCGGCGATTTGCATGCCTTTACCTTTGAAGATGTTGAACATGTTCGGTTCTGGGGTGTACGAGACGACTACGCCAGGGGCTTGGAATCCTGGAGCGGCGACGGATTTTAATCCTTTCGACTCCATCATCTTACGCGTTTCCATACCGAGAGTCCAGGCCATTTTCTTCACTTCTGCGAAGCCGATCTTTTGCGTTTCTTTCGCGGCGGCGTTGAATAACGATAGGGCATCAGTAGGCATCGTCGTGTAATACGCGAAACCGCCGTTGACGTACGAATCCATGACTTCTAACCATTTTCTCATATTAATAACCATCGAAGTCGACGTCGTATTTCTCGTCGCGTGCGTCCCTCTTTCGCCTAACATGATCACTGAAGAACACGCTGGACCGGTCCAGCCCTTTTGTGGGGCTGATAAAATCGCGTCGACGCCGGTTTCTTTCATATCGACCCAAATATGTCCACTCGCAATACAGTCCAAAACGAACAATCCGCCGTGCGCGTGCACGGCCGTCGCGACTTTCTTAATATAATCATCCGGTAAAATAATTCCAGTCGAAGTCTCGACGTGCGGCGCAAAAACAACCGCAGGTTTCTCGGTCATAATCGTCTTCACGACTTCCTCAATAGGTGGTGGTTGAAAGTACGGCTGTTTATTCTCCGCGTCGACTGGAACGCCCCTCATGACGATTGTCTCCGACGGGATCCCGGTTTGCTCGAAAATATCCGTCCACCTGTACGAAAAATACCCATTCCTTAGCACTAACGCCTTCTTCCCAGTACACCATTGCCTCGCCACGGCTTCCATGCCATACGTCCCGCTGCCGGGCATGATCACTACCGAAGTCGCGTTATACGCCTCCTTCAACGTCTGGTTCAAATTTTTCATAATCTCCTGAAACGGTCTCGACATGTGATTTAACGCGCGGTCCGTGTAGACGACTGAGTACTCTAACAACCCACCGGCTGCGTCGATCGGTAAAGGCGACGCGTGGAACGGCTTCTGCCAATCGTGTTGGCATCGCTGATCTTTTGTTTTCTGTTCCGGTTGCTCGTGTTTACCGCGCTTTTGCTGCCATAGAAACTCGCTTTGATTTAACGTTTTCGGGATTTGATTAGTACTTGCCGAAGACGATGTTTGGGCGATGCAAGAGCTGATTTGTTCCAACGTCTTATGCGCCCTGTTGCCATGTCTTCTGCATAAAACGTGCTTGAACATTATGATTAGCACCGTGTTATATGCGTGTTTATTTAATGCGAGCGTATGGAACTTCGATCGAGACTGACGTGTTTATTTATTTATAAACACGTACGTCGTTTTATTGAGTGAGACCGAAATGTAGTAAAGCGAGTGTACAGAGGGACAGCAAGGCAGGGTGCGAAAGCAATGTTTAGGGTTTAATAAACCCTAAACATTTTCATGTGGCGAAAGTATTTAGGGTTTAATAAACCCTAAACCCTTTTATAGAAAAGTAATATGTAGCGTTTCGTGATGGACTGACTATATACGGTCGCTTCATCGAGACGTTCATCGCGTACAATAATACAATACATACAAAAACAAAATAATTTAAAAAGTCGCGAAGCGCGCGCGCGCTATCTCTCTATCTCTCTATCTCGCGCGCGCGAGAGTCGAATGTATTGATATCGCCGAAAGGGCCCGAGAGAGAGCTTACTTACTCGTAGTAGTAGTAGCAGTAGTAGTAGCGAGCTTCGATAAGCAATCTTCCTTTCGTAGGTTTCGTTGGAACTTTTTAACTTTCGAGCGCAAGTCTAAGAGTTCGTTCTGTTGCCTCTCTAAAGCGTTCGATAAGTTCGAGCAATATTCATCGACGGCGGAACCGGGTTCGTCGACGACGCGTAAGAGCTCGGCGGCTTGCGACGCGCGAGAAACCGATTGTTCGACGTGTAATCTGTGCGCGTCGATCAAGTCGAATTCTTCTTTTAGAATTGTTTCGATAAGTTTTTCGTGTTTTTGTTGGAGCACGCGAGGCGATAACGACTTGGCGTATTTCTCAAAACGCGCGTGTTCTTCTTCTTCTTCTTCTTCTCCTTCGGCTTCGGCTTCGGCTTCGGAGAGAGTGTTAGTGTTAGTATTAGTATCATCTCGTGGTAGTAGTATTGGCGTTCTGCTAGTATTTTCATCTTCTTTTGTTTTCTTTTCCTCCTCCTTCTTCTTCTTCTTCTTCTTCTTCTTCTCCGCGAGTATTTTTTGTTCGGCAGAAGTTTTCTCTACTAAAGAGGAAGATGGATCTAGTGAAGAATCTCCTTCGGTTAAATCAACTTCAGAAGAAGACGAAGCCGAAGACGACAATGAAGTTGAACAAAACGACAGATCAAACGCCGGTCTTTGTTTCTTATTATCTTTCGTCGGAAGTCCATTAATAACACTCGAAGGAGACGACGTCGTCGTCTGGTGTTGTCGTTGCGAGGTGGAGCGCTCTCCTTGAAACGACGCTTTTCTCATATTATTATTATTATTATTATTTGACGACGACGACGACGGCATAGTACCATTACTTCGCAACTCTTTTACTCTATCGGCATAACGCAACGTATTCAAAGTATGCTCGCAACTCCCAGCGGCTGGAGAAACGCACGCGATCATCACCGTGCGACTATCGCCCAAGAACGAGTCGCGCAAAACCTCAGTCAGTTTCGAACCACGAAAAGGAACGTGCAATGCTCCACCATCTAAGGCCCGAATACATTCTTTCAAAGCGAGTAAGGATTTATTAATCTCCGCGCCCTCCGCGCGCGTTTGGCGATCTGTATCGGTCGTATCAGCACCACGCTCTGAACCGGCGAGATCGATGAAGGAAAATTTGCCGAGCGGTTTTCGATGGTATCTTTTGCAATTATTAGTATTATGAATTCCGCCGTTATTGATCATATCTTGATGTTGATGACGCTGGTAAATACTTGTTTGGCGACCTCTTAATCCTTCCTTTGGTTGAATTAATCTCTCTTTTATGCATAACTGAATGACTGCGTGCGAACGCGAGCTTTCGGAGTTTGCGCCAGTTTGACCAACGCACCTTTCCAGCGCAGATCTCTCTATCAAAGTTTCAACATCGACGACGTTTTCGCAGTGAAATTCGGACAAACCGACGATTTGCATCTGGTTTTTTGCATCTTCTAAAACCCGAAGTTTCTCGCGAGCGGCTAAGAGATCGTAAACTTTACCGCCATATATTTCATACGCGGAGACCCAAAGCTCAATCTTTCGATCGATGTTCACATCGTCTTCGCTATCGTCGTCGTCGTCATCTTCGTTATGGTTTTCGTTTTCGTCTTCTTCATTGTTATTGTTGTTATCTTTCTCTTTTTTCTTCTTCAGCCTTTGATTTTCGTTTAAAACCTTGTTGAACTCGGCAAATCCATCTAAAAGCTCCTTCGCAGCCCTCATCGGCAAAGGCGCCATGGTATACGTTTTTCCGCTCCCAGTTTGACCGTAAGCAAAACACGTCGCGTTCCCGCCACACAAGACAGAGCGAACCAAAGGACCGACTGTTTTCCCGTACACTCTATCGTCCGAGCAGAATCCACCAAAGACGTCATCAAAAACAAACTCGCTCGTTTCCGTATATTTCGTCAAATCGACCTTTACTTTTGGTTCAAAGACGGTCAAAGTTTTCAAGTCCGGATCTGCATCACAGACGATGCTCTCACTCTTCGCGATCTCACGCGGTGCCATAGGACGCGCGCGAACGACGACACGAATTCTCGGATCATTATCTTCATCGAAACAGTTGTTGTTGTTGTTGCTGTTGTTGTTGTTTTGCCATGATAAGTTTCTTTTCACGTTTTTGCTGACCAAGTTGTTCTTTTGCCAAGCTTTCTGTTGCTGCTGATGATGCGCGACTAGGACTACTTCTCCACTATTCGTTTTATCTGAATCTATCGTGGACGATATAGACGCACGTCTTCTCTGCTCTGAGTTTTGCTGTTGTTGTTGTTGTTGTTGAACGGCGTTGATACTCTTTTTCCTCGCGCCGACGACCCCCGCGACGTTATACCTCGGCCGCGACGTTCGCCCAACGCTATCAGTATCGGTATTCCTCGCAATACTACTACTACTACTGCTACTATTTCGATTATTGCCATTATTACTGCTCGCAAAAGATTCATCTTCTTCCAAATCGTCGCCGCTCTCTTGACTCCTCGGCGACTGCGCGTTCGTCAAAAAATCCTTCGTCCGCGCCTTTTGCGTCCTTTGCTCTTTCCTAAGCACCAAAATCGCTTTTTGTAACTTTTGCTTATCGTGCGTATCGAAGACCTCGAGTTTCCCGAAATCGAGCAGTTTCAGATCCAAAAACTGCTCGTTCGTTAAAGGTCTCAACTGCTCCGCGTACTTCTGTAATCCGAATCTGTGTAACCATCTTCATCGTACGTATTCAAAAACGAGCACGCGCGCGCGCGTCGGCGAAGAAGAAGAAGAAGAACGAAGAAGAAGAAGAAAAGTTTATTCATTTTAATTTCAAAATCCGATTCTTGATCACGGAATCGGTAGTCATCAACGCTCGCGACAAATAGCAAAACGAAAAAACGAAAAACACGCACTGTCTGACCCTCGGCGTATCTTCACCGGCTTCCATCGGCCCTCTTTCGCTGCGCGTATTGTTTAAGCGTTCTTGATCGATCGAAGAGAGAGAACGGAGGAGAAGAAATTTTAATAAAGATTTTGCGTTGACCAGCGAGCCTCATCGGCACAATCGAAAACAGCAGCAGCTTCATTTTTCGTTTCCTACAAAGTTCATTAAAGGTGTACTTTACACCACGCGAGCAAAAGTAAGACCAGTAAGAGCGAGAGCTGTTTTGGTAACGAAAAAACGATTCATGAGCGCCACGCACGCGATTCGTCGCGCAGTTTCTTGGCAAGAGCGATATCGTGATTTCGTTACTCGCGTTCAAAGCGCGCACGACAGAGCCGTTATAGATGTAGCATTTCAAGCCGAAGATATGGATTTTTCCGGAGAAGAAGAACGAGAGGAAGATGACGACGACGATGAAGTCTTAGAAGAAGAAGAGGAAGAAGAAGAAGAAGAAGTGGAGAACGAAGTCGAGGGACGAGAGGAAGAGGAAGAGGGAGAAGATACGAACGCAGAGCAATCGGTTAGGTCGGACTTGAGGATTTTATTCACAAAGATAAAATATCAGTTGCCATATATCGTGCTTTTGTTGATATGTTTCTTGAAGAGCTATTTCGTGATTTTGTGCGCGTGCGCCGCTTTGACGGTATGGCACGTGAAGACGACGGAAGAGCTCGTGAGAGAGATCGCGAAGCGCGAGAGCGGGTTCGATAAAAGAGTTATTTCGAAGATCCTTTTGAGATCGATCTTTGCGACGTACGCGTTCTGCGAGTACTGTCCTTCGAGGTTAGATAAAGGAGAGAGTAAGATGTGGCGCAGAGTTAGTTTAATGAAACCTACTGCGGATAAGATTGATTTCGTGGATTGTGCTTTAGAGGCCGTTGCGATTAATTTGTGTTTGAGGTTTGTCTTTGATGCATTGAAGGCTTCGTGCGTTTTGATGACGAACGTCAATTTTTTTAACATACCAATTATTACGAGTTTTATGAAGAAAGCGAAAACGGTTTCGTTAGAGTTTATGAGAGATTTGAATAAGAATCTTTTACCGATGAGCTTAACAAAAATGTTCGTTGCAGGGAAGATGATGAAGACGAGAGAGAAGAAAGACGAAGAATACGCTAATGTCGATATCGATATCGAATCTGCTAATAATAATAATAATAATAATAATAATAATAATAATAATAATAATAATAACGACAACGACGCTCTTGAGTCGAGTCAATCAAATATTTCGTTCGCCATTCTAAGCGGTGGTGGAAAAGATGAAAGAAGGCCGTACAGAATGCGAGGATTAACAATTAGTGCAATTGAATATTTTGCGTGTATAATCAAAGCTTTAGCGCCCGTGCCTATTTGGTTTGCATACTTTCAAGATGTGAACACGTTTGGTCTGTACACATCTAGTCTATTAGCCGGGACGTATCTTGCCTGCGCTCTGTTCAAATGTACGAAAACACTCGTCGATTTTAAACAAGCGTTTCAAAGGCGTTTGAATTTCGGTTCAAAAGCGTTCTCTTGCGCGCACGGCGTTCCAGCGACGAGAGGTGATATCGAAAGGTTGGGTGAAAATTATGAGTGCGCAATTTGTCAATCGTCAAAGATCATCGCGCCTTTAAAAGTAGAACCTTGTAATCACGTCTTTTGCGAAGAATGCGTCGAACCTTGGTTCGAAAAAGATAACACGACTTGTCCTCTATGCAGAGCTGTCGTCGTTGAAAAGAAGAAAGAATCTACTACTGTTACTGTGAAAAGCGGCGGACAAACGCAATTCTTTCCAGTTGTATTTTAGTTTGTAGCCCAAAAAAAAAGTAATAGTACATCAAATGATCAAGGAATTGTGTGTGTGTGTGTGTGTGTGTGTGTGTGTGTATGTAATAACAGTATAGCTATAATGGAAATCATATGTTCTTGGATTTTTTGTATGTACTTACGTAGTCATTCGTGTGTTGTATTTCAAAATATATATTCTCTGTTGTTGATGATTAATAATTATTAAATGGTTGTTATTTTAAACCTTCTTCGCCATCTTTCTTTCTCAACGCGCCCAATTCAGTCGGCGCCATTGTTCCGCAAATGGTCGATTTACCGAGGCCAGAAACATCACCAGTCTTCTTTTCTTCCTCAATCTTTTCCGCGATCCATTCAAACGTAACTTTGAGGCCGTCGGCTAACTTAACCGACGGCGCCCAGCCGAGCTTTTCCAAGCATAACTCGTTGTTCGAGTTTCTGCCTCTGACGCCTTCTGGACCTGGGATGTGCTTGATAGGCATATCGGCTTTGCCAGCCCATTCCAAAGTCATCGCTTGCATTTCGTTCATGGAGACCATTTCATCCGAACCCAAGTTCAACGGTTCGCCAAAGTCAGACTTTGTTAAGCGAATGATACCTTCGACGCAATCGTCGATGTACGTGAACGAACGTGTTTGCTTACCGTCGCCCCACATTTCGACTTCACCTTCGGCCAAAGCAGCTTTACGGCAAAAAGCAGCTGGCGCTTTCTCGCGACCACCCTTCCACGTACCGAACGGACCGTAAATGTTGTGGAAACGGCCGATTCTGCATTGCATGCCGAAATCGGCTTGGTAGTGCTTGTACACTTCCTCGGACGCGAGCTTTTCTAAGCCGTACGCGTCTTGCGGTTGTGCTGGCCACGCGGCAGCTTCCTTGAGACCGGCGGACAAATCGGTAACCAATTGCGCGCTTTCCGGGTAAATGCAAGCCGAAGACGCGTAGAAAAATCTCTTCACGCCCTTAACTCTCCCGGCTTCGACCATGTTGAACGAAATCATCATGTTGTTGTAAAAGATCACCGAGTGATTCGATTGAATGAAACCCATACCACCCATATCAGCGGCCAAGTTAAAGCAATGGTCGCATCCTTCCAAAACCTTCGCGCAATTCTCGAACAATCTTAAATCCGATAATATGAACTCGTCGCAAAACATCTCCTCTGGCATGTGTTCGTTACGCTTCCAATCCGCGCCGACGACGTAATGGCCTTCTTCTTTTAATCGTTTCGCTAAGTGCGACGCTGTTTATTCGTTCGTTTCGTTTATATTCATAAATAATTATACATACGCGTTGTCAGTATATTTTAAAGCGCGCATCATTTAGCTCCTTCTTTCGTTCTTCCTCTTCCTCTTCCTCTTTTTCTTTCTTTCGTTCTTCTTCTTCTTCTTCTTCTATTTTCTTCTTCCTCTTCTTCTTCTTAACGCGTTTCTGAGCCCCTGCTCTAAAACACACGCATTTTTTCACTTTTCCGAGACCGAAAGATTTGCAAAAAGAAGAAAGAAGAAGAAGAAGAAGAGGAAGAAGAACGCTCTTCTTCTTAAACGATCAAAACGATTCGTTTCACAAACACCTTCAATCGCTCTCTCTCTCTCAATCTCTCAATCTCTCTCGTTCGAAAAACGCGCGCATCATACAGAACGAAATAAGTAAACGAGATATAAAAAAACGATCCAAAACGATTCAAAGGCGCGTGTGAAGAACATCGCGCAGATCAAAAACGAAAAAAGAAGCGGCGTACCGATGAAACCACCGGCACCGGTGACGCAGATCTTCAATTTCTCCTGCGGCCAATACGGCTCGGTGCCGTAGATCCCTCTCAAGGCGTATTTCTCGCCAGCCGCGTTCGTTCGTGTGGACATTGTTCCGATTGTTTATTAGATATAACCGCGTGTTTTATAGTGAGAGGATTACCACAAGAAAAGTGGGCCAAAATCCATCATCAGAGAATGCAAAAAGAGTCATTTAGTACATTCATTGTGTGGCTGCGTGATCAGTATTTAATTAAGCGAGAGTTTTGAGACGAAATCGAACGCGGTAAAGAGCGAGAGAACGAGCACCGCGCGTTTGCTCCTCGGACTCTCTCTGAAACTTTTCTCGATCGCGCGCGCGCCCGTGTGTGTGTGTGCGTGCGTGTTTACTTCGTCAACGCGAGCGTAATCTTTTAAATCATGTACGTAGTTTTAAATTACTTTAAATTCCTTTGCTGTGCCGATGGGCGAACGATTTTGGAAAGTGGCGGCGGCATAAAAAGATCTCCATAACTTACTCGCGCCTTAGATAAAACAAAACATCGAAAATAAGAAGAAAAACAGAGACGAAGAAGAAGAAGAAGGAGAAAATGGTCACGACGAGATCGACGAGGACGTCGCAGGACCAAGAAACGAACGACGCAAATGCGAGAGCGCGAGATCAAAACGACCAAGAACCGACGATTGCTGATATACTGCCAATGATACAAGAGTACTTGAAAGAAACCGGTTTGTTCTCGAGGACGCTGACGGCGATGCAGGCAGAGACCCAACTGAAGAAAGTGAGAGATGCGATTAACGCGCGAGGGAGGAGCGAGGAGTTTGGGGAACGAGATGTGAGTTTAATGCACGTCTGTAAGACTTTTTTGGCGTTGAAGAAGAGGAAGGAGAGAGATGGGGGAGCTGATGATGATGATGATGATGATGACGACGACGAGAAGAAGGCGAAGAAGAAGGCGAAGGTTTCGCAGCCTTCGAGTTCGTCGTCGTCGTCGTCGTCGTCGAGTAGTGATTCCGATGATGATAGTGATAAAGAAGAAGAAGAAGAACCAAAGAAGAAAGATTCGTCATCTTCTTCGAGTAGTAGTAGTTCTTCCTCGTCTTCAGAGTCAGAGAAGAAGGCTGTCGAAGAGAAGAAGGAGAAGGCGATCGAGACTCCAAAGAAGAAAGATTCGTCTAGTTCTTCGTCTTCGTCGTCGTCTTCTTCGAGTGATTCTGAATCTGATGAGAAGAAGAACGAAAAAGAAGAAGCAAAGGAGAAGAAGGATTCATCATCATCATCTTCGAGTAGCTCTTCGTCGAGCAGCTCATCCGACGACAAAAAAGAAGAAGAGAAGAAAAAAGATTCAAGTAGCTCTTCATCTTCGAGCAGCAGCAGCAGTTCGTCGTCAGAATCTGATAAAAAGGAAGAAGAAGCGAAGAAGACGAAGAAGGATTCTTCCTCGTCATCGTCATCTTCGAGTAGTTCATCTTCTTCTTCTTCGGAATCTGAATCTGAAAAGAAGGAGGAAGAAGCGAAGAAGAAAGACTCGTCGTCGAGCAGCTCGTCTTCATCTTCGAGCAGCAGTTCGTCAGAATCTGATGAGAAAGAAGAAACGAAGAAAAAAGATCCGTCTTCTTCCTCTTCGAGTTCATCCTCTTCCTCGGATTCAGAATCTGACGATGAGAAGAAAGAAGACTCGAGTAGTTCGTCTTCAAGTTCTTCCAGTTCTTCGGATTCAGAATCTGACAAGAAGAAAGAGGAAGAAAAGAAGAAGGAAAGTTCTTCATCATCGTCATCATCATCAAGCAGCTCTTCTTCAGATTCTGAATCTGAGAAAGAGGAGGAAGCGAAAAAGGAAGACTCCAGTAGCTCTTCATCATCTTCATCGAGCAGTTCATCGTCTGAATCCGATAAGAAAGAGGAAAAAAAGAAGGAAAGCTCTTCGTCAAGCAGCAGCAGTAGCTCTTCAGATTCTGAATCCGATAAAAAGGAGGAAGAAAAGAAAGAAAGCTCATCATCATCATCATCATCATCATCCTCTTCTTCTGAAAGTGATAAGAAAGAGGAAAAGAAGAAGGAATCGTCATCGTCAGCCTCGAGTAGTAGCTCTTCGTCGTCGGAATCTGAATCTAAATCCGAAAAGAAGGAAGATAAGAAGGAAAGTTCAAAGTCGTCTTCTTCTTCGAGCAGCAGCAGCAGCAGTTCTGAATCTGAGTCTGAATCTGAAAAGAAAGCGGGAAAGAAAAAGAAGATTTCATCAAGAAATAGTAGCAGTAGTTCGTCGTCGGAATCTGAGGAGGAGAAGAAGGATGAGAAAAAAAAAGATAGCAGCAGTTCTTCGTCGTCATCATCGTCGTCGTCGTCCTCTTCCTCGTAAGTCCTTACTCATATGTATATAGTCTTTGTAATCTTTACTGATGATGAATTTCTCTCTCTTTCTCTCTCTCTCTCTCTCATAAAAAAACAGTGATAAACCTGCCAAGAAGAAAGCGAAAGCGTCCACGCCAGCGCCGGCGAAAGCAGAGAAACTCGTAGACGAAGCAAACGTCGTTCCAAAGGCGAAATCAGTGCCAGCAAAGAAAGGTCCTAATAAACCGTTCCAGCGCGTGAATAACGAAGAATGGTTGGGTAAAAAAGGAAGTTGGGACATGACGTACGAAGCCGCGTTTGGTGAAAAAGGCGTTGGATGGAAGGCGCAAGAAGTTCTCGGCAAAGTGAAAGGTGCTAGATTTACGCACGAAAAGAATAAAAGAAAACGTTCAACGTATAGAGGGGGGCTCATTGATGATAATGCCGTGAATTCAATCAAGTATCCGAGTGATTCGGACTAAAATTTTCTAGAACAATTAATATAAATATTTACTACACTATCACTATTGCACGGCGTCATCATCATTATTGTTACTTTCGACTCCTACAGAAATAATCGTTTTCTCTTTCAAAGTAGCTTTAAGCTTCTTCACTTTTTCTCTCAATTCTTGTTCTATATCATCCTTTTCGAATTCTAGCTTTCTATTCATGGCTTTTAAGTACTTTATCTCGTTTTCGTATTCGTATAATTGATTTTTGGCTGCCTCGAGCTCGATTTTCATCCTATCCGACTCCCAATCCGACGCCGGTCGATTAAATCCAGAAGAGTTTTTTCTACTACTGCTCGTATTCACACTGTTCCCCATGACAAAATCTGAACTGGAGAGATCTCCTGGCGATATGAAAGTATTTTGTTGTTGTTGCTGCTGCTGCTGCTGCTGCTGCTGTTGTTGATTGTTGCTTGCGATGCTCGACATCATTCCTAGAGTCGGGGCAATTCCACCAGAGTTAATATTATTATTAATGTTCGAGTTATTATTACTGACTCCATTTCTTGCAGATGCAATTGCTGCTAACTGAATAGGGACAACGACTAACGCTGTTAATATAGATATCACAGTCACTACTCTTCCTTCTGCGGTCACGGCTTCGAATGGCTGTCCGATGCCGGTTAAGGTAAGAAACGACCAATAAATTGCATCGCCGACGTCCGATATTTTATCATTGTGTTCGTATTCGATATCGAAGAATAATTCGGCGGAGATTAAAAACACGCATAAGAATTCGACTAAGACGGCTACTATTTTCTCAGTAATCTCGTTATCGGCTGCTTTTTGGTTTTCGATTTCAATCTCTCGAGCGGTTTTTCGTCGCCTCCTAAGCTTTCGTCTTTTCTCGGCCTCGTCTTTTTCGCTTTTCCCGAGTAAACGTAATAAACGAAACAAACGGAAAATCCTCAAAGGTCTGTATTGATTCGTCCCGCTCGCTAAAAGTGCGGCGCCACCACCGATGCCGAATAAGCCAAACGCGGAATCAAAAATCAACCCAAACGTTGGCAATAAAGCCAAGAAATCGATCAAAGCTAAAGGTTTCCTCGCATATTCAAAACTAAAATCCTCGGCCCATAAGCGCAATATAAACTCGAACAAAAAAACGCCTTGCAAAACGATCTCGCCATCGGCTACTCGATCCGCCGTAAACAAAGGCGCTAAAGAGTCCGGGAAACGCACCGGTAACAAATCGAACATCTCCAATCCTCGCTTCACGGCTTCGGTCTCGCACGATTCCAAATACGCAACGACGCCGACGCCGACTGTAGTAAATATGATCCAAAATCCATTATCATCAGCTTGTTTCAATAAATCCTTCGCTCGTAAGTTCAACGGTTTCGCGTGCCATTCAATTTTCTCGAAATCTTCCCTATTAACGAACTCGTCATAGGCTAAACCGTCTGCATCGAACGAATCATCTACATCGAACGAGCCACCGGAGCCGCTCTGTGATACGTCGCCATAATCCGACCCAGAGCCGGACCAATACTGAACCCGTTTTCTTTGTTTTCTGCTCGCGATTACTTTCGAAAACGCCGCGTTTACTTCCCCAATCCGCTTCGTTCCGCTTTCGTTATCTTTTGGAAAACGGTCCAATCGAAGAATAGTAGTCGTCGCGTGACTCTTCTTAGGACTACTCGTCGTCCAAGCAATCGTCGTTCGTAACGAATGAGAAGAAAATGAACGCATTGAGGGAGATTAAGAGATTAAGAGAGAGAGATCTCAATTGCTTAATTGATTTTCGATCAGTTTATATAGCGTATTGGATAAAATAGTGCTTTCCCTACTATTTCTCTCTACAGAGCTACTCTCTCTCAATTACTTTCTCGAGCTTGCTCTCTTTGTTTTGAAAAAGTTTGCCCTTCTCGCGAAAGCGCGAACGAAAACGCGAGGTCGAACAAACGCGCGTACTGTTATCATAGGACTGACGTGTCTCATTTTTGAATCGAAAAAAGCGTGAGATTAAACGTGTGCGCGCGTGCGCGTGCCGCGGTGTAAAATCAACACCTCTGTCTGATCCAACAAAAACGTTTTGACCGCGAGCGTGAGTGAGTGAGATATCTCTATAAAAACGCGCCGCGCGTGAATCGCGTTTCCGATCGTTCCGGATCGTTTCCTCTAAATTCGCTCTAGTACTGATATTGTTATTATTATTACTATCGAGAAGAAGATGTACTCTACATCTGATTTCCCGCTTTATATCACTAAAAAGCGTTTTTTTGTAACGACGGTCGTTTAAATTTTTTGGTTTCGTTTTGAAGAGCAGGTTCAAAATCGCCCCGTGCCGTGTGTGACGGCCGCACACAAAAAAACGAGCAAAAACGACATCTTCAATCCGTAAACAATCAGGAACACGAAGAACTTCGCTCTAGTACTGATATTGCTATTATCATTACTATCGAGAAGAAGATGTACTATATACATCTGCTTTCCAACGTTTAGGGTTTCATACAGTGCGCATACAATAATATCGTACGAGCGCGCATACAGCGTTCACACAGTTCAGGAACAAAAGTATTGCACGAACACTGCACACAGTGTTCACACAGTTCAGGAACAAAAGTATTGCACGAACACTGCATACAGTAGTGTGCATACAATTTCGTTGCATAAGATCTAAACGAGAGCTTTGAGATGTGCCTTTTTTGAAAATCCCTCAAAACTGACGGCCGCACTAAAAAAACGAGCATCAAAAACATCATCTTTAATAAACAATAATCAAAGGAACACACAGAAGAAGAAGAACGATGAGCGATAAGCAACAACAAGAACAACAACAACACGCTTACGCGAGAGCGATAGATGAACGAGAGCAAGAGCAGTTCGCAGAGCTCTTGCGAGGGTTAACCGCGAGCGATAACGAACAGAGACAACGCTGTGAACAAGTCTTTGAACGAATGAAACGAGACGAGTTCGAGATCTTAACGAGACAGCTTTTGAGGCAATTGAGGAACGCAGATCGATCGGAGAAATCGAGGTCGAACGCGGAGATGGCCGCGGTTCTGATCAGGAGGAACATTGGCACGAATAACGATGCAGGCGAGTTTAAGATGGGGAAGTTATTATCCGAAGCAGGATTAGAGGCAATGAAGGCCGAGCTCTTGAAGGCTTTGGAGGAGGATTCGATCGCAGTGGATCGAGACGAGCGAGATCAGCAAAGTAAGTCTATCGTGAATAAGACGAGAGATGTCCTGATTGAGATCGCTGCGAATCAAATCGATGATGAGCAGGATTTATGGCCAGAGTTGATGCCGTTTATGTTTCGAGCGATATCGACCGAGGAGACCGGGACGAAGTTGAGGGAAACTGTTTTGTTCATATTCGGGGCGTTATCGAACGTTTTAGGGGAGCGCTTGAAACCACACTTAGGGACTTTACATTCAATTTTGCATCAGAATTTGCAGCACGTGAATAATGACGTGCGTTTGGCCTCGTTATCGGCGGCGTGTTCGTTCGTCGAAGGCTTGTCGCAAGAAGAACGAAACGCGTTTCAAGATTTGTTACCGTTGATGTTGCAAACGTTAGGGGCGAGTTTGCAAACAGGCGCTGAAGATGATGCGCAAGAAGCGCTCGCGATGTTCATCGAGCTCGCGGAGACCGATCCGAGGTTTATAAGGAAATATTTGCTCGACATCGTCGAAGCGTTTTTGACAATCGTCGAAAACGAGGACTACGAAGACGGCACGCGTTCGTTAGCGTGCGAGTTTTTGGTCACTTTAACAGAAGCGAGAGATCGTGCACCAGGGATGATGCGTAAGTTACCGAATTTCGTACCGCGTTTGTTAAAAGCTCTTTTAGTGTTTTGCTTCGACGTGGAAGATGACGAAGATTGGCACGTGTGCGGAGACGAAGAGAACGACGACGCTGGAAACGGCGATCGATTTGATGTTGGAAGCGAATGCTTAGATCGTGTCGCGATCGCGCTTGGTCCAACTGCGGTGTTACCACACGCGGCGAGTATGATTCAAGCGTTGATGGTCGATCCAGACTGGAAAAAGAGACACGCCGCTTTACATTGCGTCTCTCAAATCGCCGAAGGATGTCAAAAAGGTATGATGAAAGATGTCATTGGATCCGCAACGCCAGCATTACATTTAGCGAATACGGATCCACATCCAAGAGTTCGATGGGCAGCAGTAAACTGTCTCGGCCAGCTATGCACAGATCTTGGACCAAGGCTACAAAGAAAAGGGCACAAACTCGTATTGCCGGCTTTGATGGGATGCATGGACGACACGGCAAATCCACGTGTACAAGCGCATGCATGCGCGGCCACAGTGAACTTTACCGAAAATTGTCCACCCGAATGCATGGATGCATACATGGACGAGTTGATGACGAAGTTGTTAAGCTTATTGAGAGGAGGGAACAAAGTCGTACAAGAATCGGCGTTGACGGCGTTGGCATCCACGGCGGATACAGCGCAAGAAACGTTTTCGAAATATTACGATCACGTCACTCCAATTCTTAAGCAAATTATCGTTTCTGCAAATACTCCAGAATATAGAATGCTTCGCGCGAAAGCTATTGAATGCGTGACTTTAGTCGGAATGGCTGTTGGAAAACAGAGATTCTCGTCAGATGCAATAGAAGTGATGAATATTATGCAGCAATTGCAAGCGAACGGATTTGATTCTGACGATCAGACGACGAGTTATATGTTGCAAGCGTGGACGCGCGTGTGTAAATGTTTAGGCTCGGATTTCCTTCCGTATCTCGGAACGGTTATGCCGCCTCTGCTTCACTCGGCGCAGTTAAAACCAGACGTCACAGTTGTCAATCAAGACGAGGCCACTGGAGAAGAAGATGAAGAAGAAGACGAAGATCTTGAACATCTCGATTTCGGGGATAAGCGCGTCTCCATCAGGACGTCTGTTTTGGAGGAAAAATCTACAGCCTGTTCCATGTTATGTTGCTATCTCGACGAGTTGAAAGAAGGTTTCAGGCCATATATCATACCGGTTTGTGAAATCATGGTTCCTCTGCTTGAATTTTATTTCCATGAAGATGTGCGACGTGCTGCCGTGGCGTCTTTGCCAGACATTATCCGCGCTGCAAAGCGTTGCGTTGAGCAAGGATCTGGGCCTGAGTGCACGTTTGATTGGTTAAAAGGAATCATCGATTACGTCGTCCCGCCTTTGATCGAAGCGTTGGGTAAAGAACCAGAAGTTGAAATTCAAGCGGCTATGCTTGAATCGCTAGCAGAGTGCGCGGGAGAATCCGGAGAACTCGTTCGACAGTACATTCCAAAGATGCTTTCTACTTTTGAAGAAGTCTTGACAGAGTCTTTAGAGCGCCGTGCAAAGAGAAACGAACGCGCTACGCACGAAGATTTTGATGAAGAGGAAATGGAAGCGTTGGAGGAAGAACAAGCAGCTGAAGATGAGGTTTTTGATCAATTCGCAGAGTGCATTGGAACGTTATTGAAGAGTTACAAATCGACTATATTAGCAGATATTGAACCATTGTTGCAATCGAAGATTGCGCCGATGTTCGCGCCTGATCGATCGGCTGAAGAGAGGCGCATTGCGATTTGCATTTTTGACGACGTATTTGAGCACGCGAGCGAAGGAGGCGCGACGTTGAAATATTTGCAAGGATTTGCTGACGCGTGCGTTCGAGGAAGTTCTGACACAGATTCAGACGTGCGACAGGCTTCGGTGTATGGGTAAGTTTACTTTTGTTCTTGTTTTCTCTCTCTTGCATGTTTTGCTTCTTTGATTGAATATGTATATACATATATATATGCGAATGACGATACTCATGGATTCCCCTTCTTGAATCACGGGGATGGCCTGCGCTATTCGTACGCGCGATGGATACTCGTGTTGACGATAAATCCGCTTCTATGCCCTGACGCATATATAAATATTCAATCAATCAATCGTAATAATAATAATAAATGTCCCGCGCGCAATGAATTTTTAACGACAAAACTAACCACAGATACATATTTTCTCTTTAAATAGGATTGGGTTAATGGGCCAAATGTTGGGTCAGAACTTTACGCCATACGTACCTAATGCATTGCAAGCACTTGGAGCAGTTATCCAAGCTCCAAACGCTCGAGACGATGAGTACGTCACGGCGACCGAAAACGCAGTTTCCGCGTTAGGCAGACTTTGCGAACACCAAACACAAAACATCGACGCGAAAGCAATCTTTCCATCTTTCTTAGCGTGCTTACCACTTACCGAAGACGCGATTGAATCGCGAGCCGTGAACGCACAGCTGGCTAGATTATTGCAAAACGATACTTATAAAACGTATTTATTAGGTGAGAATTACGAGCACTTGGCGAGATTGATTTTGATTTTTGCCGAGGTCATGCCTACTGTGTCAAGTAGCGAGAAAGTGCGTTTATGTGAGCCGGAAACGGCAGCGCAGTTCAAGGAATTGTTAGTTAAGCTTCAAAGCACTTTGCCTGGAGAGACTTTAGCGGCTGCTTTTGGTACCTTAGCGGCTGAAAAACAACAAGCGCTTCAGCGCGCGATGTCGAGTTAAAAAATTAAAGTATATATACACATAACGAGGGAGTTAAATTTTCAATGAATAAATAATAATATTAAATATAGAGAGAGAAGAGAATGACTAATTATAGTATTAATTAATCGCGATCTGCGTTTTTCTTTCTCACGAGCCATTGCGCTTTCGACTTTTGTTGCCAATCGTACGAATCGTCGATCATATCCGGCGTGAACTCTGGCAACTCATGTACAGCTTTGCCAATTAAATTCCTGTTCTTATAGTTCACCATATCTGGATTATCACAGCTCGCGCTTACGCCACACGTACCGACCATTAAATCCTCCATCCTCGTGTCGAACGCGCAGATCGCGTAATCCATGTTCAACCTGAGCTTTAAGTTCTTATACGGAACGTCGGTCAAGATCGCGATCTGTTTTTTCACTTCCGATGGCGAATCGTGTTCGCGTAAATCGAGTTCGAGGAAACTCGTGCGCGCGTTCGTGCTTTCGTTCGTCGTCGGGAAGTAACACTCGATTCTCGTGAGGACCATTTCCTTTCCTTTCTTTCCTTTCGCTCGCTCGTTTCTTTATCTCTCCGCGTTCACCGATCTCTTCGTCTCCGTTTTTTGTTATTTCTTTTATGGAAAACTTCCAAGAAAATATGCGTTTTTATTTTAAGTTCGTCAAAATAAGATCTCTCTCACTATGTTACTACTCTCTTCTCTCGCGCCTGTCTTAAGAAAAAAGAAACGAAGACCGCGACCGCGACCGCGACAAGAACGAAAATAATCCTACTCCCGGGCATGCGATGCTCGCCAGTGCGTGACTAGTACCGTTCACGCCGTAACGACGACGACGTATGTCCAAGTACCAGATTTTTATACCATAACAGAGATCCATATGTGTGTGCGTGTGTGCATGCGTGTGCATGCGTGTGTGTCTGCGCGTGTGTCCGTGTGTATTCTTCGTTGAGTAGACATTACACGTATTATCACACATCGCCGTCTCTATAGCTCGCTCGCTC